>JAABUP010001928.1_pt1 | contig 42110 bp, 49 predicted proteins | sample 5559201 | NCBI WGS metagenome assembly JAABUP01 (sample SAMN10711887, study PRJNA513373) | rock metagenome | isolation source: Antarctica rocks | place: Antarctica
GGCACTAGCGATGCAGGCTCGTGGCCGAGACTTTGCCCAAAGCGACAACTTGCATGCATTCCGTTCAGGTACCCCTTCCTTTTCGCACCCGACACCGAGCTCAAGAATATTGGTTGCGCCCAGTGAGGAGGCACAGGCGATCTCACAACAATGCTCCATTTTGATGTACTGGGATCTCTGAACGCCATGGTACACCTTTCGCCGCATGAGGCCTTGTCTGGCGTTTCTGGTTCGATATCTTTGGTTGCTTGGATCTTTGTGCTAGTAGGCGTCAATACTCAGCGATCTTGCAATGTAGGGCTGATGAACGATACAGCTCCCCCAGCTGATTGAGAATTACCGGTCGTCAAGTGCTGAGGGTATCTCGCTCGCTTTCCTTGCGGCGTGGTTCATTGGCGACCTGGCGAATTTTTTCGGATCAATATGGGCTGGATTAGTCCCTACTGTGATCGCGCTGGCTGTCTATTTTTGTATTGCAGACGCTGTCCTAATCACGCAGTGTCTCTACTATCACTATGTGAATTTCCGCAAGCGGAACCCTGTACCCCGTTCCTCCGAGCAAGCAGATGATCCAACTCAGCCTCTGCTCGCTCGGAATTCCAGTGATATTGGGTTACCAGGATCAAGGCGGCGCTCCTCCGTCTCTCAGAAGCCCCGCCGTTCAAGCTTTGCAGCGTCGACATTGCCGACTATTCCAGAGAACGAAGGAAATCTACGTACGTGGTTGACGAATTCCCTAAGTGTGCTCGCTGTGTGTGCTGCTGGAGCCGTCGCTTGGGTACTTGCATGGAAGGCTGGTCTCTGGAAGCCCACTCTGGAAAGCGATGAGTCGGATCTGGCCCAAACCAAACTAGGCGCAGAGATGCTAGGTTACCTCTCAGCCATATTATATTTGGGGTAAATTCATCACAGTCCAACCTAGGAATACAGTCTGCTCACGATTGGCCTCTCAGTGCTCGAATACCTCAGATTGTCAAGAACTTCCGCGAAAAGTCTTGTGAAGGTGTGTTTCGTTTTCTTCCGGACTAAAGATTCATGAGCCATATTGATCGATGGTTGCTCATATGACTATTCAGGATTGTCGCTTTTATTTTTCATCCTTAGCCTCTTTGGGAATCTGACATATGGCGGGGGCGTAAGTAGTCGATTGCCATCAAAATTTGACAAGAAAGACTAATGGAGTGCAGATTTTATTCCATTCCACGTCAAAACCATATCTCTTGAGAAACATTCCGTGGCTTATAGGTTCACTAGGTGCTTATTATCTCTAGTATGAAGACTAGACGCTAATCTATCGCAGGCACAATGGCCGAAGATATTCTAATTTTTATACAATTTCACATGTACAAGAAGATATCATCGGATCCGCAGTCAGCTATAGTGTGAAATATTACGCCTGCGAGCAGCAATCTCATGTACACATATCAACACTGAAAAGACAAGAGCCAAGGCGGCGCTCGCAGCATCAAACTTGGAATGCTTGTCACCAGAGATCATGAAACTCTGGCATATCCAAGTTATTAAACCTGGTCTGCTAAACTTCAACATCAACATCACACCAGGGCTGAAGAACATCAGAGCACAGACATTCAGTCATGCTAGAACTCCTTATCATGGAAAACTGACATATCAAGATCTGGAAACAGAGTCGACGCAACATATTGAGTTACGAGCCTTGCTCTCTGATGATAAAGAAGCCGTTGGAACCTGGATGAGTGGACACTGCGAACGCTTGTAATGTAGATATGCAATCCTCACGTTATGTTACCATCACGACAAGAGTATTTAGATGTTATGATCACGCTCAGTATGGAGAGTATCAGGGTTCCTTGTCTCACAGGATGGGTGAAACGATGACTAGGTCGTGGTGGGTACTGTTGAGCTGTTGCATCCATGGAGTATTATTGACCACGCCACCCATGCATGATTGTGACCGAAGTTAAGAACAAAGGATCGCATGTACCACTCAATCGAACAGGCCGAAGCCCATATCCTCGTCCGACTCCTCCTTCTCCTCTTCCTTTTCTGGTTTTTTCTCCTCGTCTGCAGGTGCGTCCGTGGCCGCTGGACCACCTGCACCACCGGTAGGAGCTGCTGCAGCTCCTCCGCCCGATCCAACGTTCAGTAGCATGTCCTTGACGTTCTTGCCCTCGAGAGCCTAAACCAATGGTCAGACGTGTACTTCAAAACCTCAGTAGGCTATTCCAGAAGACAAAACCTCACCTTCGCGAAAAGTGTCGTCCATATCGATTCGACATCTTCAACGCTTGCCGCTTTGATGAGGGTCTGGAGCTTGTCGGGCTTTTCTACAGATTAGTACATCCATGGCAGATTGGGCGGGCGACCACGTACGGTCACGTCGAGGTCATCGTCGGCAAGGATGAGAGCAGCGTATGAAACAGCGAGCTCGGAGTGAGACATGGCGAGTATCTTCTGTGGTACTTCAACTCAAGTAGGCAAGTTGTGGTGGATTACGTGCGCGACTGGGACGTCTGTGCAACCAGACCATTGTGTGTAATTTTCGCTTATGGTGCAAGCTTGGTGGGGCTATTTTTTTAGCGCGGCCTTGGCACATGCGGGGAGTCCTATTATGGCCCCATTTTGAGCATTCCCCTGCATCACATAGACGCAAGACTACTCTGTACTGCAAATTCTTCTCACCTCTCGCAGTCTCGTCAGTCTGCATCTGCTATTGGCAATGCTTACAAGCGACTACGCTGTTCCAACATGACCGATTCTCCCGCAGTCCAAGCTCCCCTAGATCCGAAAGAAGCACCCATACTTGATCATGTGCTCTTCCTTCGAGACAAACTGTCCTTACTTAAGCAAGACAAATCCACATACATCAAATCGCATGATGTTCTTGCCCTTTATGAAGAGGTTATCGAGCAGGTTCACATGCTCAATACAGCACGTCAGGAGCATGGCAAGCCTTTAGAACAGAATCGAGGTTCGTTCGTCAGTCCGTCGGGACATTTCGAGAATATCGTCCTGACTGCAAGCAGTGGATAACGTACTGGACGATTGTTTCCAGCTGATATCTTTGTTCTTTCTGACTATTGGACGCAATAATGAAGCTCCGGCAGTGTAAGTCTCAGCCATTACAATCGACGTCTTAGAGGCTGACTATGCTCATCCTGTAGCTACGCAATGACTTCCACCATCAGGGTATGCCTTCCGCCTTGGTCCATGTCCGATAAGTCTGGAGAACACGCTGACTGAGACTAGCGACTCCTTGATCATCTCAAAGAAGCGGCATTATTTTCCGCCAAAGACCTCGACTCTCTCAGTCATACTTTGGACAAGATGCGAGATACCTTGAAGCGCGGGAAGGACACATATTCGCCGCATTTATTGACGTTGCTCGAAAACCGCTTAAACACCTGTCAAAATATACTTGCTGAACTCAAAGCGTCTCTTGCAGACTTATCGCCAATACTTCATCCTGTCTATGAAAGACTAGTTTCCATTTTGCGCTCAATAGCTGCAGCGAATACCCGTCAGAAGGTTGGCTACATTTACCTGGTCTCTGTATGGAAGTATTGACAGGAAACGCAGTTTCCAATGGCGGAGGTCGAGGGCTTCCGAACTCAGTTGAGGGAGATTCAAGGCACAATGGTCGATGGCAAATTTCTAGCAGAAGATAGCACAGCGCCCGATGGGCAAGCTATTGTCGCGAAGCTTCTAGACCGCTGCGTAGTGTGGTCGGAGCTCGTCCTCAACAGGTGCATCTCCTGCAAGCTATTACAATGGCTCAATGGCATGTCCACTAGGCTGATACTCTAAGCAGGAAGGGCAAGATTGACGAGCGATTCAAGACAACGTACGAGAAGCTGTACGAAATCCGAAATCAACTAGAAAGGCTGTCCTTGACTCAGGCATGGTCTCTACGCGAAACCGACTTGTACAATTACCAGCGCCAACTAGACCGTGTTGATGAATCTCGCATCGACGGTAATTTCGAAGATCCTACAGGTCACAAAGCAGATCTCTTTGCACAACGGGTAAGCCGAATCCTCTCTTCTTACGTGGCATCCATGCTCACATCAACAGACGCTTCTCTATCTTCTTCGTCGTAGCTATTCGTATATCTATAGTCTCCTCGTCTCCTCGGAGCCAGTTTCGGAAGCGCTGTTGCCTGTGTTCAACCAGCTACAAACGCTGCGTAAATGTTTGATCGAGGTCAAGAAGTCTGGAGGGGTCTCTTCGCCAAGGGAACTTTATCCTTACAGCATGAAGGTACGTTTGGCAACAGTAGCGCAAAACGATCGAGGGATCCTTACCAGTACCGCATGACTAACTTCTATAGTTGGGCTCAATAGACAACATGCGTGTCGATGGTAAATTCCTTGTAGGGAACGACATCCCCGAAGGACAGGGAAGCGTTAATGCATTGCTTGCCGAATGCTTTGATATCTCGTACGACCTGAAGGTTCAGGCCGATGAAAACGATTCGGACTGACTTTGACGGCCATGCTACAGTGGTGGTGCTCATGGAATTGCTTGGCCCTTTCAGCGCGGCGTTAGTCGAAAACCAAGAGGATGGAGAAACTCTCGGCGTATTGGGATAGACCTACAATAAGGGCTGGATTCGGTTCAATGGAGAGGTGTTAGCCCTCACTATATTGGCTCTACGTACGTGTAATTACTTTCCTGGCCATCTCATACAGCTTAAATGCCATGAGCGGAACCATACACTCGTCGTGGTCAAGGAAACTAGAATGGCTAAGCGACGATGCTACTGTTTGAGTTCATCTGGACGTCTTTCTTAGCAAATGATCCCCTGGTTTTAGCCGCATGGTATAAGAGCTTGTCGTAAATGACCGGACCTCTGCTAGGAGCTCACGCATGGATCCAAATTTCGTTGATTATGATGTGTAAAGCATACCGAGTGAATGGAGATTTCTTGTTTAAATACCTTAGGTGTACCTAAAGGGACTACTACAAAAGAGGTTTAGTGTGATTTGTAGGAAACCTCTCTTGGAATGAAACTACCGGTCGATTTGTCTCCCTGTCAGCGAGACACAACGACAGTCACACCATCCCCGAGTAGTTTATAGGAGAAGGATCTTCCAGGCGGCTCAAGTTTCTTCTCACGAATTCTTATCAATTCCGATCATACTCATGGCACCCTCCGTCACGACTTTGCTCTCCGTCCCCTTGGCGCTCGTATCCCTCTACTCAGCTAAAGCATCCTACGTCGCCATTACCAACCTCCAGAAATACGAGGATCGCAGTGAACAAGCCGCAAAGCACTTCGATAAAGCAGCCAATGATCTATACAAGACTCGCGTCACTCAGGCTAGCGGAGCTGCTGCAGTACGTATCTATTCTCTTCTCTGTCTATGCCAGTGTCACGACTACTTCTCTCACTCTCATCATGATGTGTTATTAGGAAAAAATCATCCTTGCTCTTTTGATCCCAGATTTTTCAAGACTTTGTTTTCGAACATCTGCAGAAGATTTGGGCTATGGCTGGCTTCAATGACGATTCTAATTCCGAGTAGATACTTCTTTCCTCCGTGAGCTCAGTCGCGCTCTTCTTTGGCCTGACTGCTGCGCCAGTGGTAGCTACGGCGAATGTAGTGGCTACAGTAGCTGCTTATTCGCACATTACAGGCTTCTGGAGATCGAAGCCAGAAGTGCCGTTTGTGACTGGCTTCAACGAGGGAATCAGGAAGAGCAACGATCTTAGGTCGCTGTTGATCTTTCTGGCCGTGGGCTGGGCTTTTACTGGTTTGGCAGGGCTTTTAACAGCCTAGCGATGATTTGGACATTTTCAGGGAAAGGGTATGAAGGTCTCCTCATTAAACATCCAATGGACTGCAGAAGTGGCGGATGCTTATCACTAAGATGCCATGTTTGTTCGTCTCGAGGACTTGGATATTCCTGCTGGTGGACAGTTGTATGGAATGTCTTCGGTTCGGACTGATGAGGAGAATTTCCAGCCATGACCTGGACGAATCGGTGCGCTTCATGTGATAGCTGGAGGATCGCGGTGAGCTGGGTGGGTCCAAGTTCGATACGGAGGTAGTCTTTGCTTCCCGTGTCGAGAGTAGAGATGAGGATCTCAGGATGTGTATCAGTATGACCTCTGACGAGACCTCAAAGAGAGGCTGGTGCCTAGTTCCTGTAGGCGATCAAGAGGGATGATGGTTAGGGTAGGTCACAACTGGTCAGGGGTGTGGAGAAAGGGCGTGATGTAGGAAAGAATGGAAAAACTCATCATGCTTTGTGGCCAGCCTTTCTCGACAGAGGAATATAGTCCGTCCCGGTACGCGATTGAGTGAGATCCTCCCCTCACTCCGTCCGCTGTCTGGGGCAGTAGGGCCTAGAAACATTGTCCTTTGAGGGTGACCGCGGCCCTCAGTATTGGTGCTTTCTCTGGTATTGCGCACCAAAATGGTCCTGATCTTGAGGATTACCAAGGAAATCCAACGGCATTGTAGCTAGGAAATGGGAAGTCTACTGCTGTTTTCGCTTCATTCGTGATTGGGGCTGTATTCCGATCTAGGACAAACAGTTGCAGAGTCTCACGCCCTATTGACTTACACATGGGGTCTGGATGTCCACAAATCGGGTCCATGAATGACATGCGTCATTGTCAAATCAATCTCGTGTAATTCTCATGAGTTTCGAGTTTTGCGTCACCTGGAGCGCAATGACCATCTTGATTGCTGAGACACTTCCTCTCATCATGCCAGGAATACGACTCGTGTCATCTTCGAGATCAGGCTGCCATCTCTTTTATACAACCACTTGCTGATACTACCTGCCAATGTCGAAGTCCAAAGCGTGAACCTATTTATTCTTACGCGGCAGCAACTGCGTCTCTGATTTTCTGAATCGATCGACCTAAGGGAAGTTGCTGAAAGATAAGTATCCGAAATGCCACGGACTCTACGAAATACTAATCTCGGAACGTTCTGTTTACCCAGCTCGCACTTGACAAGACTAGCCTATATCGCTTTTCCTGATCATCAAAATAGTAAGACGGGGATGGTGGTCGAGACGGTGAGAGGGGTACTATTGGAAGGGCGATGGTGTAAAGAGGCTACGAGTTTGATGATAACGTTCTCATGGTTCGCTAGGGACTATACTCGTGTTTTCATAGATCGAAGGTCGAAATGAGAATTCGGCCGTCCTCGGTTGATTGAATCTCGTGCTCTCACAAGCCAGAATGCTTTGAAGAAGAGCTGAAGGCTTGAATATAGACGAGTAAGTTTGTTTTGCGCATTCCTCAATCTCTGACTTTGAGGAGATGCAGTATTGCAGTATGTCCAGCTCATATCACTCCTCGACAAGCCATTCTTATGCTAATAATTGTGTGGCGTGAGATACTCAACGATCCCAAAGAAAGTCTCATGAATCAGCAGTTGTGAATCGACGAATAAGATGGCCACCTAGGAACGTGAGGTTTCTGACTTGGCCAGGGAATTTTTTGATTAGATAGACAAAGAAAACCTCAATCACGCTTGAAAGGAAGGAGAAAAAGGAGCACCGAACACTCTTGCAAAATATTTAAACAATGCGGATTTAGGGACATGTCCATTGCAAGGTCCATGTGATGAGTCCGCCCTCATTGATTCTATGGAGTGTCTGAGAAAAATGTGACGGCAATCTTCTACTCATTGCTTCCAGCACTTTCATGAGGATGAGTATCTTGAGTTGCTAAAGCGACTTGATCGTTCAACGCAATGCTTATCAGTTCTGAGTAGATCCGCCTTGAGCGTCTCTCAGCGTCTGCGAAATCAACTTCACACTGTTCACGATGATAGCGTCTAGTCCAGCATTTGCCTGTATCTTTGAGGGGTCATCAGCCAAGAGATTCGTGTGAAAAGCCCGGCCAAAAAGGCAGTCAAGCTCTGTTGAATACCACTTGAATAGGATAAGGAGGTTCGTTATAGATCGTAAGACTTACTATGGCATTTTCAGGCTGATCGTTGAGCTCTCCCCACGAAATGCATAGTAAATCTGAACTTTTGACGGTTTTGACTAGATTGGGGCACATGACCAGAGGCTGCGATCGAGCGATTATGCCAGGCAGGCCCCAGTTGCGTGCGAAATGAATCGCCTCTTGAAGGCTGTCTGCTATCGCGTCGGCGGAAGGTATGTGGCCGGACTCTGTCAGAAAGAAGACGGGGTAGAAGTCCTGCTTCGCGAAAGTAAGATACATATCTCTGGACTGAAGGAGGAAAAGAAGATTGTTCGCTTTCTGGCGAACTTGAAGACGACGTCGAGGATGGTGTCCACCACATGGTTGACCTCGATTGCATGAGTGTCCATACCCCAGTCATGGGCTTCAAACAACATTGGGTATTCTGGAAGCTGTCAGCGGACTCATGTTCGTTATCGTTTCTTCGGAACTACGAAGGGTGCGGTTCTTACTGATTTCAATGTCAAGGCTGTGAGACTCCGGTAGTTTCTTGAGGACGTCTTCGAGAGACAAAAAAAATCTTGAATGTATTCGCTCCGAATGTTGCCCTTGTACGAATCAAAGCCTTTGTGTTCGTTCTCCTTGAACTCGAAAGTATGCCTCATGCGTTCAACCAGATCTTTGGCCTGAGATTGCTCGTACACATTGAGCGAGTATGAGCGTTTTCTGCGGGCGGCGGCGACTTGGTCTCCGTTCATTTCCATATACCTTTTCTCCACCATGGAAGGCATATCAACTAAAGCCGACTGCGCCTGACTAATGTACATGAACTGCCAAAGGTGAGTTGCGAAGAGAATTATCGAAATGTACTATGTCGGATTTACCTGCTCTAAATTGACAGTGTGAAGCGGAGCATCAATTCCCGTCTCGCTCATGAGGAAATCGTGGTATACAACTGGTATACTGTCTTTCGTAACTTGGACATCTGGGTCTTTGTTAGTAACGGTATGATCGTTCCCGCCGAGATGAGGTACCAAACTAATTTCACTCAGCATGTACACGATTCCTAGCCTTACTTTCTTACCTCAATGTATGAAGCTCCTAGATCTTTCGCTGCTAAGAAAGACTGCATGAGTGTCAGCCAATGTCGTGCAAAGACTGCTGTCAAGTTCGCCACCTGAATTGTGTTCTCCTCAATTTGCAATTGTTTTCGTCCCGGATCGTTCTGACCAATTCCTGAGAAATTCTTAGTCACTATCTTCCCAATATCACCATATGAAACCTACCTCTATGACCAATCACTGTGGGTGACGCAGGATTGCCGAAATCGATTCTTTGTCTATTTTCTCCCTTGGATTGCGGATAAGGGAATGGCGTCACAGCCAAAAAGTAAAATGTCAAAGAGCCCATAAAAGAGAGCGTGTCCTTTTGAAGGATGGGTATCGTGAAATTCCGAATCAGACTCTCATATCTCGGTCCTAGACCTCGCCTGAGATTGTTTAGGACTGCAATCGCACATCCGAGAAGTGCGCCATTTTTCCGTGTGATAGGTTCTGCTCGGTATATCTTGAAGACCAACTTGAAGTCTTTTAGACGTAGTGTCGTGAAACAGAAAGGTAAATTGGCCAGATCCTCCATTACCGGCAGTTGAACAATGTGGGTCGATTGATCTCCGTTCAATGAGGATACTTCGACCAGGAAATCTGCCTCGCTTTGGGGGCTGTAGGCATTTGGTGAGACATACGGGCTCAAGTCGACTGGGATGACTGCCTTGTAGGTATCTAAAGCACCGAGGTTCACATATATTCGAGTGTGGTCAGGAGGTACGTCGTCAATGGGGTACCGTAAATGACCTTGCAAAGCAACACTTTCCCTTATGCTCTGTTCCTCTGTTCTACGGTTATTGAGTTGGTGACTTGAGTCGGTTGCGCTTGCTCTCAACTCTATTGCTGTTAACCCTTTGTGCTATCGACTCCCAGTCTCTGAAGGCGGCGTGATCCTTAGCTGTCCAGCCGCGTAAATCACGTCTCGTTGGATCTGCGTTGTTTCGAAGTAGCACATCAATAATAGGTACATTGCCTTTTATGCAAGCCAAGATCAGAGGAGTCCAACCGTAAACGGCTTCTGAGCTGTTCACATCGATGGTGCCACCCTCATTCAGCCTCCCAAGAATGGCTGTGATGAAATCTAGTCGACCAGCATGCACCGCAAGGTACAGCGCTGTCTCGTCATTGTGAGATTGATAGTTGACATTAAAGTTGGCCGAAAGTAAGAGCTGGACAATTGTGAAGAGCCCAAGTCTGACGGCCGTTGGTAAAAGATCCCCCGGGGGCGAGCTATTGTAAGAGAGAACAGGGTTTGATACAGCCGTTGAATCCTGGTCCAAGCTTTTCAGTAAAAGCTCTGTCATAGCAGCATTACCCGTGAGAACCGCAAGCCTCAAGACAGTGGATCCTGTCAGATCTTGGATAAGGACTGGATTTCTGTCAAATTCCTGGTCTGCAGTAGTGTAAACCGCCATCTTTTTTAATAGGCATTGACAAATCTCCAAGAGGCCATATTCTAGGGCATAGTGAAGTGGGCAGCGACCGAGTGTGTCTCTCTTGTAGAGTTCCCCTGTGTGTAAATTACCGATTCGGTGTATAATGCTAAGCAATTTCCGGCTGGCATTCGCAACATTCAATGTCACCGTCTGGCACTGCGTGGAAGCTGCATCGCTTCGAAGTCCATGCTGAGATTTGCTTGCGCGGCCTATTTTGACCGCCAGCCAGCGTAAGTGAACGCTAATCCCAGAGAGCGAACCAATGTGCGAGAGCAGATGATCAAAGCAACCATCTGATTCTGTGAGAACACAAGCGTGTAGCAACACTAAGAGCTCGTCACTCGGTCCGTGTTGAAGTTCTTTGACTTCGTGGTATTGCTCAAGCGCCATTTGCAGGACCGTAGCGTTACCGTCACTGATAGCGCAGAAGGCCTTCTCCATAAAAGAAGATTGTTCGGGGTTCGGAGAGCTCTTTTGTTGGAGGAAGGACGACTGCAGTGAGACCGAGTGCCCTTTTGTAGCCCTCTTTGAGACTTTCGCTAGCTGGTGGCTGATGGCGCTGAGGTCGCCGAGGCAGCGGGCTCGAATGTCTGGGGTGGAGCTTGGGAGAATGGCTTTGTTCAATTCCTGCTGTCCAGGTACCGCAAGTCTAGCGATCTTGCCAAGTATTCTTTCGTAATTAATAAAGTCATACCACTGCAACTGCTTCAATGCGTCGCGAATCTCAATCAACGCGGCTGTGATATCCGCCAACTCGAGATCACTGACGTGGTCGAATTGTGTATCATCGTCGATTCCATCATGGGTGTAGAGCGTGTCTAAGCGGCGCCGAATGATCGCTTGCTTATGCTTGTAGAAAGACTCCACTTTGGCCAGATTGCGCTTGAGCGCAATATTGAAGTCTGTTTCTTCAATTACCTCAAGACATTGGAAGGAATCTTTGGTAGCAGACCTGATAAACTTCTGTCTACTCCATTCTCAAGAGCAGCCCTTGCTGCCTTCTTGTGGAGGTATTTCAGACTCCTGTAATCGATGTACCAAGGTGTCCACTCTACCACTTGAAAACGGTGAAGGTCCTGCCCAAACCTCATTTTAGTGAGGAGTGATAGTGGACGACTTTGAAGAACTTGTAAGTCTCTAACCTGATGTATGTAATTCACGAGGTAGCTTGCAGTTTGTGACTCTTGGCTCCGTTGGTCAGATTCGAGTAACACAGGCTTTCCTCTTTCTGTCGGCTGGAACCGGGCCGGTAATCCCAGTCCTTTGGGACGACTTCATGCACGAGTCAACCTCTATGATGTCAGTATTCTTTTGTCCACTAAGAATACCACAGAAAACTGGAGCAAATGGTTCCTATCCACAGGGGGTACGAGAAGCTCGAAATGTTATTCAGGTCTAACCTAGTTCTATTGAAATAAATCAAAATTAAAGGCACGGCTATCAAATGAAGGATAGTGATTGAACATAGAGAACATGGTCAGAACGTCTGTCAACACCGTGTACTTCTTTAGATGAGTCGATATCTCTTGTTCAGCAGAAAATTTTCACTTGAGGGGTTGACACACGGAAACAAGGACTGGCGCCTATGTAGTCACGGTAAGAAATTGTAAGAAAATCTTGGGACAATGCATTGAATTCTCCTAGTACGACCTGGTGAGAGATCATTCTAAGGTAGATGTGTTGTATTGAACAGACGATTGCCCGTATCGGTGGTGCCACTGCCCGTGAATTTGGTCTTGGAAAGGCGAAGTGCAATAAGGTGAAGTTTTGGGTGCTGTGCGAGTTTCTCTTTGAGACCACCTTCAGAAGAAATGCACTGGTCCTGAACAACACCAGCAACTACCACAATACGAATAGTAGCGTGAAGCTTGCGAACGTGCTCAACGAATTCAACAATCGTCTTGCCGGTGTTGACAACGGAATCTACCAGTATCACTGTGCGCTGTCCTTGCAGATGGTGGAGCTTAATGCCCTCAGCAGCGTTAGCATGGACGAACATGGCTGAGGGGAAGGCGTCGTTAACTCCATAGGCCATTGGTTCTCCGCCACGCATTAGCGCCACGATTGTTGTCTGCCGCTCGTGGTGAAGCTGGTAGCCTCTTGTTTCATGGCCTAAGACATGGCGAATTGGCGACAATTCAAGACCGATCATATCAGCTAAGAATTCGATCGCCAAATACCATCTAACACGGCGGTGCGCCCCCCTTCAGATCCGGACCAGCGACTCCTGCATCCCGCATTGGTGTAGCGAGTAGCTTCGCTGTGGTCCCTTCCATAGTACAAAGGACTTGGAGACCCCCATGCGTATATCGGCCGCCCAGAAGGGAATTGACAAACTCAGGCGCAGTAAGTTTGATTATAGGAAGTCTGGTCTCGTCAAGCCGTAGCGAGGCACTGCTTGGTAGCAAAGCCTGGTGCGCCTGGAAACGATCACGTTGAATGGCCGCTGCCAAGGAAGAATCTATGGTATTGCTTCTGGTCTGCTCCTCACCAACCACGACAACAGCCTGATTTGCATTCCTCAACATGTCCAAATCCAGCGGACTGTCTCCAAATGCCCAAACGTCCATCTTCGCCTCTCGTAAACGGGTAACCAAGGCGCCCTTCACCGCGGCTGTAACAACGATGCCATCTGCAATGCGTCCCCCACCAATGACCTTCACCTTCTCAGATAAACCTTCTCTCTCCAGTACTTTATCCCAGACACGGCGCAGCCTAGAGGTAACCACAATCGCGCCAACATGGTTTTGCTCTGCCACGAGGCGCAACAGGCACCCAAATTCCGGGTACATGGTCATAGCCGACGCCACTTCTTGGCAAAGGACATCGAACTCCTGTTCGGTAGCCGTCTCTTTATAGAGCAACACAGCCTGACGAAAAGCAATATACGAGTACGCTAAAGGGCTATCGAATAACGCCGTCAATGTACTTGCTTTGTGTTTCGATTGCCGCGAGTTGGCGACTAGATCCCAGAACAACGTGCCTGTGTCCTCTATAGCCAGTGTCTTATCAGCGTCCATAACCAGTACTAACTTAAGCTGACCTTGGCCAGCCATCACTACCTCGTCTAGCCTGACTTTGGCCTAAGACAGGTTGTACTCCTCGGTATGGTATCTAAAGTCGTGTAGCAATTTCGAGACTCGGGTTAGCATCTCTAAATGTGGGGATATCAGCGAGAATAGTATGCGATAATGGCGGCAAATATCGCGCAACTGAGTCTTTTCTTCCTCCTGCCACTTACACAAATTAGTTACTAATATAGGGTCACGCCCTCTTTTAGTGTCATTCGAGCGACGTTGTGCGATAGTCTTAACGGGGACATCTAAGTATAGAATGTGCGTATATGTGCTTAGGTCGTCTCGGGTACACACCGACAGTACAGCTTCCTTCTCCTCTGACCAGAATATGAAATAACCAGCGACAACTGCAACTTATCCATTCTCCGCGCAATTCTTTTCTATTACCTTAATAGCATGCTTCCGCCATTGCTCTTTCTCTGGCTCCTTCATTTTTTGGAACGCTTCAAGACCCCCTGGAACAACAGAGGAAATCATTTTAGAGCTTTCGTAAAAGGCGAAATGAGTTTGTCCAACATTCTGCTTCAATTGATCGAGCAGAAACGTCTTGCCAGAGCCTGGAAGTCCGTACAGCCCGACAACAATTGGTTTAGTATTTGAAGCAGAAGAAGTTTCAGAGGTCGTAGGTTGGTTTGGCTGAAGACCCGCTGTTTGGTCCGGCATATTGCTTGATGTTCGATGCTTGTTTGCAGATGTCAGGTGACTACTTCTCTCTTTTGGAAAGAATGAGTCGTAGGCTCGGTTCGACGTTACATAAGTTATCTCTCAATCTGCTGCAGCTGATTGAAAGTGAGATGCAAAGTCGGACCCCCTGGTTATATTTATCAATATCCCGCCTCCCTTGACCTTGGTAGGCAAACAAGCCCCTCACAAGGCTGAACCAAACATCATGTCAATCAAGCAAATCAACGAATCAGCATGCTGCGAAGCCTTGCTGCAGCAGCCTATTTCCTTGAACGCGTGAACCCGCCTCTCCAACAAGGGCTAGGAGAAGACTAACGGGATGGAATCAGCAAATGACAGAGCATGGTGCCAGATTGAATTGAATTTACGCAAAAGGAAGATATTTGCGTTCGGAAACTTGCTGTGGCTCTGATGTCCCCCTACTGTGCTGCCGCCGCTGAACGATACCATCGTCGGGAGCACGTCACTATGAGAACAAAGGGGATACTCATGGCGGTGAGCCGTCAAAACTTCCAGATCCATTAGGCAAATCCGATGACGTGAAGCCTTTTCTCCAGGTTTACGGTCTTGGCTGGGCTTTCTTACCTGCCTCGCACGCTGATTCATCATAGTGAGGAGCATAGAAAATGGGAGCGGCTATTCAGTAGAATTTACAGCGCAAATTAAAGCTTACTATCCGGCAGTATCTGCGCAGCTGAGGACTTGGCGAGAGACATCAAAGGGGAAGCAAATTTGGGATCAGGAAACGAAATCGCAAGACGTCTGATGCCTCGCGGCAGGTGTCTCGGGTAGCTCCGCGGCCCGAGATTGCCGTACCGGGATCCCTCCCGATGTAGATCTTGGCCACCATTGGACCAGCCATTAGGAGTCGAATCCAGCACTGAATCATCAACCGCAAGCATATCGTACCTAGTCCTATTTAACCTTTAGACGAAAAAAAGACAGAACATGGATCGAGAAATTCCAGATTCAACATAGCGCCGATCCGGGCTCTCGAAGGCCTCGTGCTACATCTAGCAACGATGACTTATTTTGATTTACGAAAACTCCAAGCTTTGACTTTGGGTCAGAAGCCTCCAAGAGCAACAATGAAACGGACGAACTGACAATCGAAATCGAAGACCTTGTTGTACCAAGAACACGAGAGCATAGATGCTGCTTGGTGTGTTCCCGCTTGTCGTTATCGAAATCATATCTCTCCGCAATAAGGCGCCTCTAGCAAACATGACTGATCTACCAAATTGTAATTAATTTGTACAAAAGCGAAAAGTGCGGAGTATGTACCTTGGAAGATCGTAGAAATCCGTACTCAGCAATTTCAAGCTCAGAGATTCAGAACAGGCAAATTCCTCTGCCGAGCCCCACCCCAACTAGGCTTCGTCCTGCCCCACTTCTTCGTCACCCGGCCCAAATCCTCAATAGCACTAGCCCACTTGATAAGCTCACCCTCTTCCCACGCGCTTCCCATCAAAGCTAATCCGAAGGACATTCCGGTGGTGGTGTTTATGGAAGCGGGGAGGGTGATCATTGGATAGCCGGCCTGAGCCGCAATCTGATACGTCTGGCCTACGTCCGGGGGTACTAGAAGTGCTGACAATCTTTGAGGTCTATAGTGAGTGAGAGCGTAGTCGATGCCATTGAGACGGCTGGATTGTTGGCAGAACTTAAGGGCGGAGCGGTAGGTTGAATCCATAATACCTGGGGATGGCTTGCTTAGCATGTATCTACTTTCATTGCAAAAAATAATAATGTGTGGATTCGAACGTGCCATCCGGTTGAAGCGGGTGAGGGCTCACCCTTGGTGGCAAGTGATGCTAGAAAATTGTCTTGGCCGGAAGCAAATGCAGGCTGGACGTTTGGTAGACCGCCCTCTGTCCCTACGTTGTCGACATTATACCTGAAGGGGGCCATTAGTTGCTTCTTTGAGACGGGCATAAATGAAAATTCTTCTTACTGGACGATATCTTCAAGCGATTTGATATTGGTATTGGTGAGCTCCGCTAAATAAGCTTTGATATCGTTATAAAAATCGACCTGAATGACAATTCTTAGTCTGAAGGAAGCTAAGAAAGCAGGACATTTGGAAAACCTTTATGTAGGTAAATTCGGACTCGTTAGGAAATCCTCTCGTGCTCCCATAATCCCTATGTAGAATCAAATTAGTAATCTTATGTTAGGTTCAAGCGATCCGCTGTCTCTCACCAATCCCACCCGTCAGGACTGATGATCTTCTCAAAGTCTCTCAATTCTGTCCCGTTGACTACTGTGGCACCTGCCGCTTCAATTTCTCGGACGATGTCAACTAACGAGGCCCTTTGCCGCTCGTCAGCGAGAACCCAGAAACTCTGCCAAGGTAGCCCAAAAGTAGCATTCTTCAGCGCATCGTTATCAGTAAGAAGCCTCGAAAAGCCCCCTTCAGGCGTTTTACCCGCTTGTCCGACTGTGTGAGTATCCCGAGGGTCGACGCCGTAAATAGCATCGAGAGCGTATACTGCATCACGGACCGTTCGGCCAAAGGTACCGACGCTGTCTTGATGATGACTCTCTGGGATGACGCTAAATACGTGTAAGCGCAATGGACGATGCTTGACCTCAATTGAGAATCCAGCTAATTCAACCATACCCTGCGCGAGAAGTCAAGCCTACTGTGGGTTTGATACCCACCAATGCATTTCTTTCTGCAGGGTTGATCACTAAGACAGGGAATGAGAGGGTTGTTGTGCAAGGAAGCATCTTGGGACGTACCAGAGCCATCAGTCTCTGTCCCTAGAGCGAACATACACAAGTTTGCTGCCACAGCTGCCGCGCTACCTGAACTACTACCACCCGGATTGACAGTCAAGTTGTACGGACTTCTTGCCTGTCCTCCCCTTGCAGAATAGCCTTCTGAATAATTGGTACTGCGCATGTCCGCCCATTCGCTCAGCGTAGCTTTCCCAAGTAGCAAGGCGCCCTGTTGGCGGAGTCCGGTAACAACATGAGCGTCGCGGGGGACAAGGGATCCCAGCAGTGCCCAGCTGCCGGCTGTGGTTTCCATTCTGTCTTTGGTGGCGATGTTGTCTTTGACGATGAACGGGATCCCGTGAAGTGGACCATGGACTTGGCCAGCTGCTCTTTCAGCATCTAAGGTGGAAGCAATATGGAGGACATCGGGGTTAAGCTCTATCAGAGCGCTATGACAAGTCAGGATATCCTCTAATGACCTAGCTATTGGGGGTTCACGGTTGGCTGGAACCTCTTAGCATACTTGATGTATTTATTTGTCTGGTAGACTCGTTCTAGATAGCACGTTACGATATTCACACTCGTCAGCTGCCCTTTTGCCATTGCACTTTGTATCTCATCAATCGTAGTCTCCTCCAGAGACACGCCATTGCAATCAGGCATGGGAAACAGATCTGCGGAATCCCGCGCGAAGTCCGGAAAGTAGTAAGGAAGGGGCGACTCCAGTACCTGCGACATGGTGAGGGTCGACACACTATCATTCATCATTGCGGTGGGAATCTGTGCATCAGCAAAGAGAGGAAGGCCAGCAGATATTCCCGAGAAGAGGAGCCAATGAATGATTACGTGTCTCTTGTACCACGAAGAATGTGACGCTGCAGGTTCCATGATGGCTGTCAGAGATGGCGAACTTGCTGCTTCTGCAGAAGATGTTGACCCACACAGGGCACCATTAAGGATATGAATGCTTGAAAGGCAATCAGCAGATCAGTGAACCTGTGCGAATGGAATACTTGAAGGATTCTAGAGCTACTAGGAGTATCATCGAGAATTCATGAAAGTCAGGTGTGACGGAGGACGTTAATCATGTACCCTTGGTCTCCATCCTGGTCGCTTGAAGGACTGCGCGAAACCGTGCAGCTGGAATCTCTGCAACCGACCTTAAGCTGTGCCAATTCTAGACATCTTCTGCCATACTGATCGGTCTCGATCAAGAACTGACCACCGCATTATTTGTTACCTCCAGGAGAATGCTAAGTATGGCCTATGGAGATCTCCGTATCGAGCTTGGAAAATCACCAAGCAATCTGCCCCTTGTAGGGCTGAATTTAAGGCCCCTTTCTACGGCGCCAGGCTCTCAAGTATACAACCATAGGCCGCTTCGGCCAAAAGTGTGTGCATATGGCGTTTCTGATACTGTAAAGTAGGATTGTCAATGATTCAATTGATATTTATCTGTCGGTTGTCGTTACCAACGCCCCGCTTTATCTCAATGCCTTTTTTCGCTCATCTCGCAAATGAAATCGCCCTTGTGGTATCTATAAACAATAAGTTAAAAAATGGAGAGTTGGCTGCTCTCTCCTGTCTCCATGAATTCCGTTCCCCTTCCTCTTCAAAACACCCCTTCCTTCCGGAGTCACCGCTTTCCAGGAGGCTTCGGTCTTGGCTTGCATTCGTCGGCCTGCACTGCATGCAGCATGACCTTGTTCACCCCCTGTGACGTGTTGCTCGCGTAGCCCTTGCTCCAATCGTAGCTCACCGCATACGCAAAGATACTCCCAGTGCGATTGAAAGCTGTGCTGCTGATTGTTCCTCCCACCTCAGGGTATCCTTTTAATCGGTGCTTGGCGTCTTTATCCCAGAAATGGAATGTTCCGTCCGAGCCTGCTGTGCTGAATGTACCGTGCACGGGATGGAAAGAGATGGCGTTGACGGAGTAGACGTTGCTGATGTCACGAGTGTTTGGTGGTGTTTGCCTGTGGCATTTGAAACTGAAATTTGAAGATGAGTCTTTCTCTTCAACATATTGGATTGCACACCGGCCCTCAATGGAGCCAACAGCAAATCCTGAGGCATCCGTAAAGCAGGTGACGACTCTCGTTTGCCATTTCAGTGGTGATTGCATTGTCTTGTAGAATTCTGTGGGCTTGTCTAGATTGACAATGTTGATATAACGGTCTGCAGTCGCGATGACTAGGAGGTTGTTTTTACTGTCGATGTTATAGATGCGATCTTGACAACTGATTGAGGCGACGGGGGTGGGTTGTCGAAGGTCCCAGTACTTGACTGTCTTGTCCCAGGATCCAGTGACAAGGACAGGGGCAGCTTGACCTGGGACATCAATCATTCGAACCGAGCGAATTGGTTGGTCGTGAGCGGCAACTTGCGTGGCAGTAGTGCCTCCAGCGCCGAGATCGAGGAGGCGGGCTGCTTTGTCGGCGCCTCCCCCTACTACTTTCGTGCCGTCCTAGAGAGCGAATCAGTACCAAATGTCAGGTGAAACTAGATTGACATGTTCACTTTTGACCAACAGCAGCTCAAAACCGGTGCCTCGTGTTCAAATAGCGCTTTCCCTTCACTTCCCCCTTGGGCATTTATTTCGTAGATGCGAACTTTCTTATCCCATGACGCAACGGCCAAATGTTCAGATTGTGGCGAAAACGTGACATCTGAGATGCCATCTTCAGGTGGGTTGTTTAAGGCGACATCCTTCGAGATGTCGCCTGTTGTGTTGCTAGCTGATGAGGCACTGGTTGTCGCTGCGCTGCCAAAGAGACCTGACATCATTTGGGTTTGAAGGACGCCGAAGGAAGAGAGGGAGGGATGCAGGTGATGGCAGTCACACAAGGATGGTCAAAATTATTTGAGACCATAAGTAGCTCCTCTCTACCAAATGCTGAGACAAATGTTGTAGGCAATTGCAATTTGCAGGGCAGAAGATGTCGCGCTTAGATAGTTATAAGACAAAGTTCTCCACGCGTGTGAAGCCCCCCCTAAGGGCTTGGCACTGGGGCTCACAGATCCCTTCCCGCAAACTTCTTTTCTCCCTCCTCACTCCTCGCTCAAAGAATCGCATTCGAAGCTCACAAACAGAGAGGGGGAGACGAGCGCCGATCTGGTGCGCCTCCCCCTCTCCTACACATAATGCTTTGGGAGAAAGTCCCCGGACAGCTCTTACTCCCCTCGTGGGAGTACTGAGAAAGTGGAAACACGCCGCCATAAAAGCACGCCTTGCGGCTCACCTCCTCTCCACCTCCCCTACCCTCACAACCCCTTTCTCGGCCGTCTGTACTCCTCTTGGTCTCTACTTGGGCCGCAGGGTATGATTGCGTCGGGACCACATGGATGATGATATGAGTCCGAGCTCGATCGGTCTGCACTGCAATGGCTTGGGCTGAAGACTGGGAGCGAGGAGGTTGAGATTGTGTCTGGATGTGAGGAAGGGGAATCATAGGTGCGTGGATGGAGGATCTTTTCGTCGAGACGGATAGATATGCGATTGCCTTTTTCAACTTGCCCTTGTTTTCGGACCGAGGTGGGGAAGGAAAAGGTAACTCGATGGGGCTTATTCTTGAGGCGAGGAGTCCACTTCCTTTTTATCGCTACAAGTCTGTTACTTGGGTCCCACGTTATTCGAGGTCCTCGTTGTCACTGTTGTCATGATAGTGTCATCGTGGAAGTAAAAAGCGGAGACTGCAAGAGTGTCCAGTCAGATGGACTGGACTTCCATCATCATTCTGTTCTGTGATGATACAATAATCATAGAGTCAAGCACTTAGGCACTCCGCAGACCCTACGTGGTGTCGGATAGCCGCTGAAGACCACGATCAATAAATTAGTATCTGAGAATATTTCATGTTCGCAAAGGTTATAAGATACAATAGTAGTCATATTGATCAATTTTACAAACGCGTATTCTTCTTCTTTATGCTATGATTAATACAACATGCTGAACGCCTAGAATATGCAAATGCTATCAAGGTTACGAATCGTCTTTCCCATCCTTGTACGGCTTGTCTTTACTGTCTGGATGTGCATTTGCATGTCCATTAGGCTTTTCCTTTACTTCTTCGTCGCTGCTTTCTCCGCCGAGGCTGTATCTGCCGCCTCCATCATGTGGCTCTGGGCTTGTGACATGCAGATCGTCAAGCTCACTTTCATCAAAGTCCGCTGTCTCCACATCCCTGCCTTGCCTCTTTCTGAGTAGCTGCGAATTAGATCCACCAAACAAGCTGTCGTAGCCTGCTCGTCTGCGTCGGTCTCGCCATACGTAGAACCCCCAGGCACTGGCCAAGATAATGACCACGATCAGTGCCACCTCGCCCGACTTATAGTACGCGGCCCACTTTGCTTCTTCGAGCTTTTCGGCTTCTTCCGCCTCAGCTGCGGTACTATTTGGATGGCCGCCAACACTCGTCTCAACTCCTTTCTCGCCGTCAAGACGAGAATCTGCAGGTTTGCCGCCAATGCTCGCGATATCCACATCAAGGAATCGATCAAGCATGTCTCTTGATCGCCTGGGATAGTCAAAGGGAACCATGTGGGAGGAATTGTAGAACAGTATGTAGGTCAGGTTTCTGGCCTGCTGATACAATCCCGCAGGCTCGCCTTCGAAGGTCCAATGTTTACGGGGAGCCCAAGTTCCAGGAGAGAGCTCGAAACCTTTCCCGCCATTCCACTCCATGTTGTGAATGAGCTCCTCCGTCCCAATATGGTTGCAGATCAGGTCCTGATCTCCAGAGAACAAGACGATTGGCACAGTTTCCAAGATCTCAGGTAGTAATTGTATAGACGGCACAGATTTCTTTGGCGTAAAGCTGGACGCTACGGCTCCCGCACATTCAACCCACCCCGTTTTCTTATCCTTGTTGATGTGTAGAGCATCAGTAACATCTTCCCTTCGAAGATAAGGTTTAACCGTTTCAAGGTCCGGTGGCCAGTTCATGCCGCAATCAGGTATTGAATCTCGCAGTCGAAGGTCGTACATGTTGTAACATTGCCCATCCTTCTCAGATTTCTTGAGAATTTGCTTGAGGACTTCCTCACATCCTGGTATATCCACTTTGTCACTTGCTCCGGGCTGGTTGAGAGATTCTTTACAGGCTTTTTGTAGCGCCTCGAGCTGTTTTGATGCGTCAGAGCCATCTTGAATAACGCCCTTGCTATAGGCCATGGGAAGGTAGGAATCGTATTGTTCCGCTGGCGATATCCAGCCATTGCCGATCAGAAGACCCTTCAAATTCCAGACTTTTGATTGAATTGGTAAGTTGTTATTAAACATTACAGCTTGTGCGATGTACGGAATATGCTGGCCTGCGTATGATTCACCAGCAATGTAAAGCTGTGAAAGTGTCAGAGTTCCGAGCGGAATCAGTAATGTAGCAACTAACATCGTTATCTTCGTACTCTGGAAATAAGGCAAAGAATTTCTTGAGGAAGGTAACCATTTGGTCCGCCATGTCCTTTAGCTCGTGTACGTAGCTGTCAGTGTTGACATAGCTGAAACCTGTCCCTACTGGGTTGTCGACAAACAGAACATTTGCGAACTCATCCCACGATCCGTCATTATACCGTAGGGTTCCATCGTCCTTGACTCTGTAGGGACCGATTTCCATCAAAGCGCCGTCCATTGAACTGCATCCCGGGCCACCGTTTAGCCATAATAGCGTCCTTTGCCTGTTGGCAATGTGGCGATTTTCGAAATGCCAAAAGAACAGATTCCCGTTGTGTTCTTCGTTGACTTCAATATGGCTAGAGTCTGGTCAGCTTCAAAGCATGTTTAATTCCTAAAGGACTGCTCACCCAGCATGCATCTTCAGAAGTGGTCCCGCAGGCTGACCAGGTAGAGAGTCTACATAGTAGTCTGCAGCGGTCTTTGCAGCTGCCGAGACACGCCCAAGGAACAGGCATAAGGCGAGCCATATAGGGGATATCGAGGATAGAGGTCGGGATTCCTGTCGCCTAGGATTGCAGACGGAGATCCGCATGATTGTTGCGCGATGAATCAACTACAACGGAGTCTCGAGTCTCTGTCTTGCGACGGGCCTTGTTCTGGATGAGGACGAAGTGTCCTGCCTATTGCTGACACTTCGTCATGCAGAATTGTCTTCCTAATCGAAGAAAGCGGCAGTGACAGGAGATCTCAACGTTGGGCCATGATGGATACAGATGATAGTAAGGACGACGCGAAAGCCCCAAATTGCGCTGTGAGAAGGAGTGAATCAATATCTTCGAGGAAGCTGAGAACCTGAGAGGCTTCAAATTGAGGATACTCAAATCCGGAGCAGGGGTCAGGCCAAATGGCGATCTGGGCTGATGCGCTTGACTCCATTCAGAGGCCGATCGGCGGCAGTTTCCTCTTGTGCATTGCGAATTGACGAGTGCAGCGATTCGTCCTCTTCAATCAGTCCTCGAAGCTATGACCATGGCGATTGAAGAGGATCCATTCAACACCCTCCTTTCCCTTGAGGATGGGTTCTACAAGGAAGGCTACGATTTGGGCGTCTCGGATGGTGACCGAGCAGGCCGGGTCGACGGCCGCTTGTTCGGGCTTGAGAAGGGCTTCGAGAAATATGCTGCCATGGGCAAATTGCATGGGAGAGCTGTGATATGGGCTGGGAGGATCCCGGGTACCGTTTCTGAAGTTGATGATACCATGACAGAAGGTCCAAAAGAAGAAGAACCAAGAAGCACTGTCAAGAGGTCTTCCGTGCAAGATGAAAATGAACAAGCTACAGAAGGGCATGCGCCTTTGCTTCCAGCCAGTACGCGCTTGGAGATGCACATCCGGACGCTTTACGCCCTTGCAGAGCCAGAGAGCCTTTCCACTGAGAACAATGAAGATTCTGTGTCAGACTTCGATGATCGTCTCAAACGGGCGGAAGGCAAGGTCAAGATTCTGGAGAAATTGACAGGAGAGCTGGGCTATCATGACACAGCTGATAAGTCTCTGTCACAGGTCCATGCCAAATTGCTAAAGGATTTCTCAAGCAAGATAGATGACGGCAGTATTGAGGACATCAGCAGCTTGCATGCTAGACACTGATCTTGCAATATACTGTCTACTTATTTAGAATGTCATACCGACCAAAGTCATTGCCCACGGACACCCAAGGCTACCTTCCAGGCACCTGATTAAGGACTCCGCCATCAACAGCAATCAGCTCCCCATTCACATACATATTCTTACACAAAAAGATAACCGCCTGCGCCATCTCCTCATCGCTCCCAGGCCGCTCCGCGGGCACATGTCCTTTCTCTTTCACCTTCTCCACCGGCATATGCGTCTTATTATCCTCCCCGCTCTCCTGCATCGTCATCTCACTCGGAAAATACCCCGGAGCTATACTATTCACCCTGATTTCCGCCTTCTCGAACTCGGCGCTCATAAGCTTGCTAAGGTGGACGGTAGCACCCTTGGCGGCATTGTAAGCGAAGTGGCCTTGGCTGTGACGCATTATGCCGCTAATACTGGAGATGACGATGACGGAGGGAGAGCGTGGGGGGTGTTTGTCGCCTATTGAGGCTTGGAGAAGGGGGAGGAAGGCGAGGGTGCTGAAATAGACGGATGTGACGTTGGTTTTGAAGACGTTGCTCCAGTCTTCGACGGATTCCTCGTGCCATATCTTGTCATGCAAAGCTGGGGCAGAAGAAGTGTCTGGTGGTGCTTTGGGGCCGGAGACGCCTGCATTGGTGACTGGCGTGAGAGATTCGGTCAGTCATATCATCCAAAGTATTCGACCAGCACTAGATCCAGTACTTACTGAGCAAGTTCAGATACTTCTCCTTGGATGATATCTCGCTGATCAACTTCTCCAGCTCAGATTTCGACGTCACGTCGCATGGCCCAATTCTGCCCCCATCTTGTTAGCGGAAGATCTCCTTTTCAGTATGTCTTTCGGTGCTCTGATCTCACGGTATGATCTGCCCTCCTCCTTCTGGGTCGTGCGACTTTGCTGCGTTTTCCAGCACCTCAAAACGACGACCTGTAATATAGACTTTCGCGCCATTAGCCGCCAGTGCCTGGGTACACATCAGGCCAATTCCAGTGCCCCCGCCGGTCACCAAGCAGACCTGGAGTCTTGTCAACTGGCAATGAGAACATTGGGATTGGATGACCGCACGTAATCCTTTACGGAAAAGATGTCTTGCACCTTGAGTTGATGCGTGGACGCCATGCTGATCTACGTTGATGTTTCCTTCCTTTGTGATTTTGGTACAAGATTTCTATTGCATGAGAAATTTGGAATCTCAGTGAGACTTGACTCCAAGTTCTGTATTTTTCCAGGGTGCTCTTATTACATCAGACGTCATCGCTGTAATCTTATCGCATTGTGCAGATCTTATGCAAGGCACAAGGGCGTGCGCAAATCGCGCCTTTGTGTACTCTAGTAAAGTTCAACTAACCAAAAACTTGTCTTCATGCACATACTTGATGTGTGTGCTCACCTATTGAAGATGTTGCTTGTTAGTTATTGCGTCATTGAGAAGCCTCCATCGAGATAATATATGACCTTGCACGGCTCATTGTGTAGCAATTAATCTCACAGCAGCATGCCTCAAACCAGATCGTAGAGCAACCTGTCCATGACAATCTCTTCCCAAGAGACCAAATGAACTGCATAGACTTGACCGTGATCAGTACCACTTGTTGTCCAATTTTGAGACTAAATGTGGTTTGATAAAATATCTTCAACTATTTACATTTCAGGATAGTGAATCGAGTGTCGATGTACATCCTTTGCTAGGGTATAATTGATGGTGGGCAAGAAGTCTGCCAGGGCTGGGCCCGTTACACTCCATGATGTCTCCAAAAAGCGTTTAGAACGATCGGCTTGGAGATTGTATTGCCGGATTTTGCTGGGGAGCATCTTGCGTCGAGGGGAGGATGGCGTTAATAATTTGCAGGGAAGAAGTCCATAACCAACAAATCGGTGTCACATTTGGTGTCTCCGGATCCTTAGCTCCTCACGACATTTCATTCGAGGACGATCTATCGTCTCCTTTCTGACGCCCGGGCGCCTCTAGGTAGAGGTTCATTGGTCAATTTCGGTCCGTTCGTGGCCCTCAGTCTGACTTCCAGTGCGTGGTCAAACCGCCATCGAGATCTTCTTTACCAAGGTACAGCTCCAAGGCATACATGGCCATAGTCGCTGCAACATTGATCCACCTCACCAAGTTTCCACCTGCGTCTCCACCCTGGCTGGTCCACCAATCGCCATCACCACCATCACCGCTTGTTGACGCGAAATGCTGCATCAGAAGACTAGTGTAGACGGCTATTAAAATGCTAGGACTGAACCAGCTAAGGAACCCCAAGATTTGGCCAGCACCATCGGAGTCGTCGAGTGATGCTTCCTGAGACAGTGCCCGAGCTCCGGATTCGCGGACAGCTGGAATGATGCGAGTTGAAGCGTACAGGACAAATGTTCGGTAAGCGAGTGAGATGATGACCGAGGGCGTGATAGTACTGAGCGCCGCTGTGATGAAATTGAAAGCTGCATGGATCGCGGAAGGTAATACCGACAAGGCATGAAGAAGAGTCGTGTAGGATGCCATGATGATAGGCGGGAAGGGAGGGAAGTCGGCCGCTTGAGATGGAGGTAGCTGAGGTTCGAGAGGATGAGAGGGTTGATAGTCCGTGAATATCTGATAGAGACACAAGACGATGTAGGCGAACAGAAGTGAGCTCTCAACCGGATTACCTTTTCCGCTTCCGATTCCCCAGGCGCAGAGGAAGACTGCACAAGTGATAGTAATGCCAATCAAAGTGGCGTCCACATTTCCAATCTCTGGAAATCGTGTAACTCGCCAGAGGAAATAGACGGAGCTTGAAATTATGGAAGCCGACATAACCAGTAAGCCGATCTATGGCAGATCCATTAGCTTGAGCTCACTAGATCGTCAAGGAGCGTTTACCATCCAGCTATCGCTTCTCCCTGGCCTGTTCACCAACCATCGAGTTATTTGACCAGCCGCCTGTATGACCAGCAAACTGCAGAAACCTTCACAAAGTTGAAACACAGGGGTCGACCATCTTAGCAGGCTATCCCAGCCTCCAACTGTGACGGTCTCTGCCAGACCGTCAGGTCCGAATATCCACTCGGACAGTGATGTGTCTTGGGCCCTCTTCCCGCTAAACGTACGCTCAACCCAGCTGCTGTTATCGACCGGCTCCACGGAAAAACGGTTCAAAGACCATATGAGAAGCGAAGGCAAGATGGCCCATTGCGTCCAACCAATAATTTGATACAGGAACCAGCGGTACCGAGACCGATCCGGAGTCACCAATCGTAGAACCGAATATGTGAAATAAAAGGTAGCAAGAGATAGACTGAACGCAAGGCCGCAGGCTCTGCCTCCAACGTCGAAAGCAAGCGGTATCTATAGTCCCTATCAGCTTACTGACAGAACCATAAATTAATGCATGGCTTCGAGGGACCGTACCGAGAGTATTGTCGACGTTAGAAACACCAAAGATGAGAAGATGCGGAGGATCCACATGAGCGCTGATGCGGTCAAGGACAAGCCGAGGGCGTAATAGCTCTGATGCCAGGATTACACTGGTATGTTGAAGTTGCAGTGTCCCTTGGATATAGGGGGGAATCTACAGCCTTTTCTTTCGTTTGACAGCGAAGCGAGGTTCATGGGATTCTGGGGTCGGCGGCATATGCCTGGAAGGTTCCTGATGGACGGGGATCGTGTCAAAGGAGTGTGTGGCTGGATGGTCAACAAATGCCTGTTTAACAAATCTCCTAGAGCCTTGTTTTTTTCGCTCGCAGCTTCCCAACGTTCTAGGCTGTCGCGTGCTGGTGTGCGGCCGGGCCGTTACGATAAGTGGATTTGGTCATAGAGCGCTTAGGGAGCTGCCTGTCTGATGCATAGGCCGAAGCTGCCTGCAACCGTTTCAGCTGGAGATCAGGGAAGCAGGTTTTCTCAAAGACCCGCGATTATTGTATCATAGGCTCAAAGGCTCAAAGGCTCAAAGGCTCGACACGGAAAGCGCTGGTCTGATTTGATTCAGCATATCAAGCTGGTCTCAATATAGAAAGACTTGCGTCGATTTAATAGGGTACCTCTAGCATATTGGACGGCAATGCGCTGCATGGATTTTAAAGTGTATACATCTATCAGAATAATCCGTTGATCGCATGCTCCGTAATCTACTCAAGATGACAGAAGAGATCCCATCGAAAAGACTCAAGATGTCACCCGGCCCTCTCATCGGCACCCATAAGTATTGCCCAAATCCCCACACTCTAGAGCCCCAGCACCATACTGACTACATCCAGCGGCCACTTCCACGCCGACGAAGCCCTCGCCGTCCACATGCTCCGCCAACTCCCCGCCTACAATCTCTGCAGCCTCGTCCGTACTCGCGACCCCGCCGTGCTCTCCACATGCCACACAGTCGTCGACGTAGGCGGCGACTACGAGCCCGTCCGAAACCGCTACGACCATCATCAGCGGACCTTCACCACCACATTTCCCTCTCGACCTACGAAGCTCTCATCCGCAGGCCTTGTATATCTGCACTTCGGCAAACCCATCATCGCGCTACATACGGGTTTGGACGAGGGAAGCGAGGAGGTGAATGTCCTGTGGCAGAAACTCTATGAGTCTTTCGTTGAAGCGTTGGATGCGCATGACAATGGCATTTCCGTATACGATCCATCGGAAACGAAAAATTTGCAGAAACGATTTTATGATGGAGGGATAGGTCTGGGGAGTCTAGTCGGCGATCTGAATGCAAATTTTGGGGATGAGGATGGGCTGACGGCTGAACAAGCGCAAGAAGCTGAAGATGGCCGCTTTTTGAAGGCGAGCTCGCTGATGGGGGAGACGTTTATTAGAAAACTTACCTACTACCACCGAGCGTGGCTACCCGCCCGAACGTTGGTGCATGAGACTTACGCCGCCCGGAAGGAGTATGATGCAAAGGGACGACTCATGGTATTCCCTCGAGGGTGTCCGTGGAAGGACCACCTTTACACCTTGGAAGCCGAGAAGCCAGATGAGGAAAAGGTGCTCTTTGTGCTGTACCCTGAAAGTGAGCACGAGGGTGCCAAGTGGCGGATACAGGCTGTGAGTGTCAGTGTCGACAGCTTCGAGTCGAGAAAGCCGCTCCCGGAAGCGTGGAGGGGTGTGAGGGATGATCAATTGAGTGAAGTCACTGGGATACCTGGCTGTATTTTCGCTCATGCGAGTGGCTTTATTGGAGGGAACAAAACGAAGGATGGGGCTTTGGAGATGGCACGGAAGTCCATTGAGATGTAAGATATGCCTGTGGGATTCACAGAAGCATAGCGCGGCGAATGGTCATGGAAAAGTTTTTAGTCAGCTCAGCATTTTGCTGTACAATACAGATGATATCCCGACTTTGCCAATCGGCTCCAAATCCATGCTCCGTAGAGCTCTGTACTAGGTTACCTCCCTCGTAGTCGACTCAGCGCTTACCGAGAACGCCAAAACGCCTGTTGATCCTTCCCACTATTGAAAGCTAAGGTAGCGACAGTAATTCGTAAAGTCGTAGCCTTTGACACGCTGAGCATGCTTATAGCCAGAATTGCTCCACGAAGCAGGTCCTCACCTCCTATACTCAAGCGTAAAGCCTCAGCTCTGCCACCGGATGGGCACACCCTCCTTCACTGGCGGCGGACTAATCGCAGCGTCCTTCTCAGGGCTCTTTGGCGAGTTCACTGGACTGATCACGCTCGATTCATCGGCGGTCGTCTCCCGATGCAAAAAGCTACTCTCCTTCACCGGACTGCCGCTTGTGGCACCAGGGAGGCTTCCATTGGGGGCACTATTGCCGGCGCCATTGCTGCTGCCGTTGGGGCCGGGTGATGATAGGTGGGGGATGTTCTCGGGGAGAGGGTGCTGGCTGCCGATGGTGGTGACGCCGCCCTCGGAGGCTTTGCCGGCTTTGGAGAGAGCATAGTCGCCAGAATCAAAGTATTTACGCTCCTGACACATCGTAAACGCTACGGCTCAAAGTCATATGTATGGGACACGGACTGACCTTGAGTTTATTTTGGAGGAGGTCCTTTTTGTTAGGGAGCTTGCCATAGAGGCGGAATAACTTCTGCTCCTCCTCAGTCATGGACTAGTTTGTTTGTTAGCGGATAATGGATTATTGAAGGAACATGTGCTCACGCTGATATCGACCTTGTTCTTCTGAAGGGGATTCATGGCGAAGAAGCAGGCACCAGAGATCTTTTGGGAGAGAATTGAGCTCCGCTAAGTGCTAAGAATCCACGGTATGCAGCTATATTGACACCTTGGGGTGGGAAGATGGCGGAAGTCGTTTGAGAATATCACCGAAGGAGTCGAGGCCAATCAGGAGCCCGGAGGTGATTTTGGAGTCCGCGTAAGCTGAGAATTGCACCCGACAAATCACCTTCGCTTGGAGTTTGTGAATTGCGAGCGGAGAAAGACAAAGGTCTCGATTGTCGCTAGAATTAGGATCGACAGTGTGATCAAGTGGAGAGCGAGAGACGACGTGTGTAGTATCGTAGGATGGTTTAGTTGTGCTCACCTCAAGGACTCCGTCGGTAGTTCAAGCAAAGAAGGTGCAATATCAAGCATTCAAGGGATACGCAGATTGGGGGATAAAGGTCGCATGTTTTCGAGGAGATCGAAGATCGGCGTCATTGCAGCTTTAGCCGAGATGCTACCCATTAGCTGCATGTGACTCTCGCTACCATTGGTCAATTCGTGGTCACAAGCCTCAAGCGCACGTTACTGCTGTTCTTCGTTTTCCGATTGATGGCAGATTGCATGACACAGGAATCCACGTCTAGAGATTCGATTGACATTGAATCACTCTAAGATTCAAAGTTCGTTTCATTTAACTCGACTTAGAAAGAACGAAGAAGATAGGAGCAAATGGCGATTGAAGGCCGATGACACCAAAACTCAGAGGATTTCATATTAAACCGGACTCATCTGATTAGTAATCTACAAAGATCGTAGAATGGCGGCACTCGAGAAAGGAAGCTCGAACATTTACATGGTTGAGCATCTAGATCCTGAGCTGGGGCCATGGTCAGCCCTTGAATATCAAGGAATTGCAGCAGAGTCTGAGAAAGCAGGCGTCAGATTTTGTCTATCTTCTGTTCCAAAGGATCTGCAACTACCCATTACACTCCAAGAAAACAAAAGCCTCATCATTGAACATCAAGGTGTAGAAGATGTTTTTCAAACCCAGAAAGAGCGAGTATGTTTGCTCGATCCGGCAGCAAAGGCTGAACTAAGACCTGAAGATGGGAGCATGTTTGATGTCTTTCTTTTTGGCGGAATCCTGGGTACGGAATCCGTGTGACAATGATTAAGATGGCTATCAATTGACGCCATGCTGTAGGAGATGATCCACCTCGTGGTAAGAGGAACAAAAGTATATATGGATTGCCGAGAAGCTGAATATAAACAGACAGAACGTCCGAGCTACGGAAGAAAGGCTTCAAAGGAAGAAGACTTGGCCCAGTGCAGATGACAACGGACTCTGCTGTACGAGTGACGAGGACGGTCATTGAGCAGAAACGTTAGTGATGCGAACAACTGTACTAGCAAACACTGAAGCGACTTCCAGTACCTTTGGAGCAAATCCCCTATATCGACTACCCCGAGATTCGGGTAGATGAACACGAAAGCACAGAAATGCCGTTTCGATATGTAAAGGACACTAGCGGATCCGCGATCATGCCTGAGGTGAGTCGGCAGTGCTTCAGATTGCGTCATCCAATAGCATGTTAATCAACTGTCTTCACAGGGTATGATTGAATTAATTAAGAATGATTCAGAGAAAGGTTTTGGCGACCTCCTATGAATATGCGGACATTGAGACGAGCCTTCGTTGGATCGAAAGGTCTTCAGAAGTATGCACCAATTCTGGGTGAATTTAGGGCGGTCACCATTATGCAGGAAGATTTGACTGAATATGCCTGTGTTCTACTAGTTTGAAGCCGTGTTTGAATAGCGTCTGTGTCCAATTTTGACCCTAAGACCCCGTGCTCTAAAAGCGAGAACAGAAACGATGACATTCGTTCGCTCCCTTTGTATCGCTTGCGAACGTGCTAGTCAAGACGAGCCTGCATGTCGGGGCAAGCATATCTGAAGCTGGTGGCCAAGATTAATTGTCAAAATGTGGTTTCAGAAGTCAAAGTGACAGAAAACACTGTTGTTGTAATTCTTTAGATCTGGGCAATGAAAGCTGTTGTTTTGGATCATTCTCAAACTCACATTTTGATCGGAAACTTCTCAAAAGCGGCTTATTGGAGGGACGACCTCATACAGACGATGCTCTTTGATGCTATTTGTGCTGTCCTGCGTAAGGTTCGAAAGCCGAGATATCATTCTAGATACAATCAGTCCCTACCTCTCAACGCCTGTTCAGTCCATTTTGTCATGCCGGACTCTACCATGAAAGAAAAGATTCCATGAGCCTGCGACTTAATAGGCGGAGTCTTTACTTCGCAATCTGGAGATTTCCGTGATTCCTTCAGAGATTTGCAGTCCGCCTGATATCTCAATTTCGGTTCAGCTCATTTCGATGCAAATTTCTGCGCTTGTTGCTGTCCTTCGTGGAGCCCGGTGTAATAACCAGCATAGTACCAAGACATCATGAGACTTTTCAACGTTTCATCTTGGACTAGAAGGATGTCAGAATAGGAGCCGAGTATAACCCAATAAATGAGGCTGAAGACTTACCTCCATTGATGATGGCATTAGGCATTCCAGATGTTGATGGTTGCTGCTCCCTAGTGACCTTTTCAGGATGAGAATGGGAATTCAGGGGGCCCAGAGCCGCGGCACTCTAGGCAATGATTAGCTAGAGCTCGGAAATATGTGCTGCAACATCTACCTGGCCATTCTCAGTTCGAACTTCGTTATGACCAGCCCCAGCGCTTGCCGCTTCCTCCTCCTCCAGCTCTCCGTCCTCCAAATTTTCTGTCAGAGCGCCGTTGGCTCCTACATCCGTGTCGTTCACTCTAGAAAAAGTCCCATCAACGATATTCTCCCCGCCGGTATCTTCTAGATCTTTTATCACATCCTCGACTCGCTCTCCGCGAGCGTGTATGCTGTGATACAGCTGACCAATATTAGCGAGAACGCACGCTAACGAAATCGTGATCAATCACCTTGTATTCTTCTAGTGCATCATCCCATGATTGTAGTAAAGCAGAGTCGTCCCATACTTCTGCATGAGAAAGCTCTTTTCGCTTCTTGCCCATATTCTGATGAATCGTGGTAGCCAAGCAATGGCTCTTCACTAGAAGGCAATTTCCGCCGCGAAAGACGTCAGTAGCCTTGGCGACGGAACAACAAACTTTGCGTCACGCGCTTCCTCTCCAACTCTCTTCCATCATTCACAACATCCGTGTTGATGCTACAAGTCGCGTCACATCTGTGTTCTGTAACTTAATCTTGGTCTTTCCGCCTTCTCAATCGCAATATTGGGATACGCACGAACTTGAAGCGAGAAACGTCGCGATAATGGCCAAATCCAAGGCGCCCAAGAATCTTGAAGTTGACGGCACAAACAAGCTTGCCGCGAGGTCAAAAGCGAGCGATAAACACGAAAAAGCAGAATTGAACATTGAGGAAGCTACCGTCGCCTCGCCACGTCCCTCTCGAAAGCGCACTGGCGACTACTTCGACTTTGACGGCGAAGATAGTGCTGGCGAAGCGCCGTCCAACAGCGCAGTTGCGCCAAAGACTGAAAAGCCAAAGAAGAAGCCCAAGACTGCTGCAACTGACAAAACCGAGAAGCCAAACAAAGGTGAAACTAAGCCTAGTGCAAAGGAAAAGAAAACTAAAGGAGGGAAAGACGATGCCCCCAAAGCGCCTAAAGAAAAGCCTACTAAAGCAGTGACTGAGAAGAAAGAGAAAGCACCCAAGTCCTCAAAGGAAGAGAGGCCAAAGAAGGATGAAGCTGAGAGTTCGAAAAAGCCAAAGAAGGATAAATCTAAGTCTGGTGCCGGGAAAGAATTAACGGGTGAACCTGCTCCAGAGGCCGAAGCTGATAAGCCGGAGAGTAAGGCAAAGAAACCAAAGGCAGGTTCGAAGAAGAATGCTGCGTCACCTGAGAGTGCTGCCATTGATGCCGATGTAGCCATGGACGAGGGACCACTTGAGAGCCTTCTGGGGAATAAGGATGGCAAGGCTGCTGATGACGTAGCAGGCCAGCCTGCTGACAGCGCGGGTACTGTCAAAGACAGTAGTTCTGCCAAGAAGGCTGCAAAGGTTCCGAAAGCCCAGAAGGGTAAATCAGCCAAACCAGCCGCAGCGGAAGTTGCGAAAAAGGGTAGCAAAGATGGGGCAGAGAATGCAACTGAAGTCGCAGACAGCTTGAAGAAGGCAGTTACAGACGGTACTGAGAAGGCGAAAAAGACAGCCAAAGCAAAAGCTCCAACAACTGAGACAGCGGCGGAGGTTGCAGATACCTTGAAAAAAGAAGTTAAGGCAGGATCAGAGAAGGCAAAGAAAGCTGCAAAATCCCAAGCTGTCTCGACCGAAACGCCGGTGGAGGTCGCAAACACCGCTAAGAAGGGAACTAAGGCTGCTGCTGAAAAGGTTCAAAAAGCTGTGAAGCCCAATACTGATGACGCCGCCGCTAAAAAAGCCAAGCCTGTCAAACAGAAAGACATGGTCAAGAAATCAGCACCGACTGATGAGCAAACAAAGCCCGAAGCTTCCAAGTCCAAGAAGCGCAAAGCTCCAGCAGGAGATGCCGAGACAGTAAAGACGGATCTTCTTGATCCATTGGCCGAGCATGCCGAAGCTTCAACTAAGAAGAAGCAGAAAAAGGAGAAAGCTAAGTCGAAGTCCCTTGGGGGCGCTGTGGGAGATTTGTTGTCAAGCGCGGCAGAGAGTGCCAACGCAGCCAGAGCATCTCTTGGAGGATTTGCCAACAGCTTGATGGGAGCAGCGGCCGAGGTCGCGGAGGGACCTGGAGATGCAATTGAGGCGACTAAATCTGTCGCAAAGAAAGCCAAGGGTAAGGGCAAAGCGATTGCAGAAGACGTCGCTGAATCGACTGGAAAGGCAATCGCAGCTCTTGAAGCATCTACCGATGCTGACGATGATGACTCCGATTCGGACGCCGAGCCAGACGACCATACCGCTGCCCTCCTGGCAGGCTTTGAGAGCGAAGGTGACGAAGCTCCAACCTCCGGCCCAGGGTTTGAGGAGGGCGAGCAGGTTCCGAAGATTCCTGACGCGAAGAAGACTGCCGAGAAGATCAAGGGCATCAAAGTAGACGCAGACGAAGGAACGGGGGTGGTATATGTTGGCCGCATCCCCCATGGTTTCTATGAGCACCAGATGCGTCAGTACTTCTCGCAGTTCGGTGACATCAACCGTCTACGTCTATCTCGTAACCGCAAAACCGGGCAATCCAGGCATTATTCTTTCCTTGAGTTTAAGTCTGCCGGTGTTGCCAAGATCGTCGCCGACACCATGGACAACTATCTCATGTTCGGACACATTCTGAAATGTAAAGTCGTGCCGCCCGAGCAATTGCATGAGAAGGTTTGGAAGGGTGCGGACAAGCGCTTCAAAAAGGTGCCATGGAATAAGATGGAGGGTCGAAAACTTGAAATGGGGGTTGGGAGAGATCAATGGACTAGTCGGAACGAGAAGGAAGAGAAACGACGCGAGTCAAAGAAGGAGAAGTTGAAGGAGATTGGGTATGAATTCGAAGCCCCCCCGCTGAAAGGGGTGGACCAGGTGCCGGTCAAGGATACGCCGAAGGAGATCGAGAATGGAGAGGCGTTCGAGGAGGAACAATCTCTTGTTACTGGCGGAGCTGGAGAGGATGCTGGTGCTATGGTGGTCAGCGAGGAGGTCAAGACTAAGAAGACGAAGAAGTCTGGCAAGGGCGAGCCCAAGGAGACCACTACGATGACTGTCAAGAAGACCAAGCGGACGTTGGAAGGCGGGGAAGACGCGGCTGGGACGAAGGCCAAGAAAGCGAAGAAAACGAAGGGCGCAGCGGCTTGAGAGGGGAGAAAGTATGGAAGTATCAGAAGGCATAATTGAGCTGTTACGAGGTAGGTTTGAGCATGTTTAGCTAGAAACGAGCAGGTCGAGATTCAGCTCATAGCACACGAAGATGAGAGAAATTAATTTAGCCAATTTCGTCCAATGCTTCTATTCCTTTCGACAGGATCAATTTCCGGTTCTGCTCCCACTTGATCCACGCCATACCCTGGAGCAAACAATCCGCCAAATCATCCAACTTCCCCATATCGACCGATTCAGTAACTCTCCCCTTCTCCTTCCCCCCACCCCTCTTTCCCCCCTTCCTCTTCCTCAAAAACGCCCTCCCCAACACCTCCGCCTTCCCCACCAACTCAAACCCCCCCTCCCCCTCCAACCACCCCTCCACCAACCCCACCTTCGCCGTCTTCGTCCTCGCACTCTTACTCCCCTTTCCCCCATTCCCCTCATCCATCCCCTCCCCATCCCCCAACCACAACCTCGACACCTTAGCCGGCGCCACCGCATACACACTCCCACCCCACACCCCCTGTTCAGACAGCGTTTTCAAAACGGCGTAGAGCATCGCTTCGAACATGTTGACGCGGAGGGTCCATTCTTGGACGGAGGAGCCGCCCATGGAGCGGAAGCGTTGGCGCTCGATGAGGATTTGGGTGGGTTGGTGGGGTTCTTGGGGGGTGGTGGCGAGGAGGTGGGTGATTAGGTTGTAGGCGTGTTGGGAGTAGGTGGCTGGGTCGAAGGCTTCCTTCGTTGGGGGGTCTTCGTTTGGTTTTTGGAGTTTGGACGCGCTTTTGGAGATTGAGATGTGCGCCCATTCGCTGATTATTGGTGTGGCATTCCTGGATGGTAGACTAGGCTTTGCTGATAACGACTGCTCTGGTAGGGAGAGACGGCAATAGGCTAGATTTCGGATACCCATGTCTATGCTGATGATGTCGTGTTGGTTCTTCGGTAAGGGTTTGGTCGCGTCATGAGTGAAGTAGCCATGGGGAAGGTGCTGGGTTAGCTGGGAGGTTAGGAGAGATTTTGCGCCGCTGGAATTCACGCCGATGGCTGTTGCGATGGACTTCAGTTGGGCGCTTTTGCAGGCTTGGAGCCATGATAGGTTGGGTGCCATCCATAACGCTTTTTGTTTGGAGGGAGAGTGAAGTCAATGTCACAATGCGCGACAGTCGATCTGCACGTCAAACGCGTGGGATGTGTGGGGAAGGTTCGGGCCTTCCCGAGGCAACCGTGGGGGTAAGGAATTGGAAGGATCCTCTTAAAATGGGTCATCGAACTTCTGTTGATCGGCTATTCATCATTAGTCATATTGGATAGCACGTCAGACAGCACGGAGGCTTTTGCAGCCAAGTGCCCGTATATTCGGTAGTCTTCAAGAAGTGCCTTTGTGTGGACGTCCTTGAGGAAGTTGCATTGATCCCGTTCATAGCAGTTCTGCTAGAATGGCGGTAAGTCTTGGGGGAATTTCAACAGTAGTCCTCTCAAATGATGAAGTGATTCCAAATAACCTTGAGCGGTTTCCCTCATTATCATTGAATGGTGGTGTCTGTGGCGAAGTAAGATCTCAAGTCCTTTGGCGAGTTTCGTGACGTGATTATGCTATCCGAGCCGCCTCCGACCCCTGTCCGTGCTGATACATCATCGACGAGTCCAGACCTGCAGTGCTCTCCGAATTCTTTCCTAATCACACCTGCACTTTTTGCCATTCTGCCTGATGCCCACGTCTATTTAATACTTCCTTCTCACCATCGTTCAAGCTGTCTTCCCTATTGTTCTTCCGTTCTTTCAGGCAAGGTACCGCTGCGACGGCATCTTCAAGACTGTCCGCCCTTTCCCGCCAATTCTCTTCTTCTTCCGCAGTCATGGCCCCGATCAGTAAAGAATGCGACTACCTAGTCATCGGCGGAGGCAGCGGAGGAATTGCATCTGCTCGAAAAGCGAGCGGGCAGTGGGGCGTGAAGACCATTGCTGTGGAGAGTAACCGGCTAGGAGGGACATGTGTCAATGTTGGGTAGGTGCGAAGAGTGCATTGTGTTTGGAGAGGACGTTGCTGATGGAGGCACAGCTGTGTTCCCAAGAAGGTTACCTGGAACGCCGCCGCCATCGCGGAAACCCTTCATCAAGCCAAAGCTTACGGGTTCTCCGTCAAAGAAACGGCCCCGTTCGACTGGACAACGTTCAAGCATAAACGCGATGCTTACGTCCAACGTTTGAATGGCATATACGCCAAAAACCTTGGCAATGACAAGGTGGAATACATACACGGCCGCGCACATCTACTTTCTAAAAATGAAGCCGAAGTCGTCCTTGATGACGGTAGCAAGGAAACCATTCGAGCAAAAAAGATTTTACTCGCTACAGGTGGTCACCCAAACATACCCAAAGGTATTCCAGGGGCAGAGCTCGGCATCACTTCTGATGGTTTCTTCGACCTCGAAAAGAGACCGGACAAAGTCGCATTGGTAGGCGCAGGATATATCGCCGTCGAAATGGCAGGCATGTTCCACCACTTAGGCGCGGAAACCCATCTTTTCATCCGGCACGATAAGTTCCTACGGACATTCGACCCAATGATCCAAGACACCATCATAAAAGAATACGAACGCCAAGGCATCATCATCCACCGCAACTCCTCCCAATCGAAAGTCGAAAAGACAGAAACGGGCCTGAAACTCCACTACTCCGACTCCCAAACCAAAGCCGGCTCCCTCGACCTCGACTGCCTCCTCTGGGCCATCGGCCGTAACCCCGAAGTCGAAGACCTCGGCCTCGACAAAGCCGGCGTCAAGCAAGACTCACGCGGCCAAATCATAGCCGACGACTACCAAAACACCAACGTCGACAACATCTACTCCCTCGGCGACGTCTGCGGCAAAGTCGAACTCACCCCCGTCGCCATCGCCGCCGGCCGCCACCTCTCCAACCGCCTCTTCGGCGGCCCCGACTACAAAGACGCGAAACTCGACTACTCCAACATCCCCTCCGTCGTCTTCGCGCACCCTGAAGTCGGCTCCATAGGCATGACGGAACCGGAAGCGCGCGAAAAGTTCGGCGATGGGGTTAAGGTTTATAATACCAGTTTTACGGCGATGTATTATGCGATGATGGAGCCGGAGGAGAAGGCCCCGTCGGCGTATAAGCTTGTTTGTGTGGGGGAGGAGGAGAAGGTGGTCGGGTTGCATATTTTGGGGGCGGGGACGGCGGAGATGTTGCAGGGGTTTGGGGTGGCGGTGAAGATGGGGGCGACGAAGGGGGATTTTGATGGGTGTGTGGCTATTCATCCGACGAGTGCGGAGGAGCTTGTGACGTTGAAGTGATGGGTGATGTTTGAGTATCGTTTGATAGCGACGGTCTCGATTTGGAGATTATGTAGACAACGTTCATGAGCAAAAGCAAGCGAGATCTCAAATCATCAAAGGGCGAACGCCCACTGACCTGCAAAATGTTCATGATATTTTCATCTATAACGAAGCCCTACTTGAAATCATCAACATCCAAACAATCCCTCAACAACCCCATCACCATCTGCAACTCCCCCCAATCCCCCGGCTTCCACCTCCTCCTCAACTCCCCCCACACCTCAAACATCCTCTCCCTCCCCGCACACCGCTCAAACGCCCTCACCGCCCACACAACCGTCCACCTCATAACCTTGACATCCGTCTCCTCCACCGCCACCAACAACGCATCCCACACGCTCTCCAGCCGGGCCGTCGTCCACGACGTGTACCGCAGCCCGCCGTGGAAGGCGAACCCCTTGAAGATTTTGAGGAAGATGCGGCCGTGGATGGGGATGCCGAGGTGGGACATTTCGGTCAGGAGGGTGGAGATGCGGCGGAGCTCGCCGGTGCGGGAGGCGTGGTGTTCGACGAAGATGGCGTAGGTGCGGAGGTTGGGGGCGAGGAGTTGTTCGTTGCGGAGTTGTTGGAGTCTCTCGGGCTGGTCTTTGAATTCTCGCGCCGCTCGGTTCAGGATTCGGCCTAAGTCGCGGGTTTCTTTCCAGCGGAGGAGGGGGATGGTTTGGCCTGTGTATTTCGAAAGCATGCGTTTCATGCGTTCGTAGACCTGGTCCGCGGCACTTGGTTCCCCTGCTCGCATGAATGATGCGATTACGCAGTTCATGACTACGGTGTCGACGATCTCGCCCGCCTCGACGAATTCGCGGTAGGCTCGTCGTATGCCATCACCGTCTGCTTTTAAGCCGTGGTAGAAGATGAGTCCCACGCGGGCGTAGCGATTGATTCTGAGTTTCCGAGTTTCCATTTCTTTCAAGATCATTTCGGCGAGAACGAATTTTCCCGATTTGGCGGCCATGTCGAAGAGGATGTTGAATGTTACGTGTCCGCCTTTTACTTTGGCCTCTTCCTCCATTTCCTTCCATGTTCGAAGGGCTGTCTCTACATCGTCTGCTGATATGCGCGCAAAGCATTGGCCACAGAATGCTATGGCGCTGTTCCATTCGGCCTGTGTCATGTCAAAGCCTGAAGATTTCATGTCATCTACTACAGAGAGGTAACGAAGCATGGAATCTTTGTTTTTCTTCTCCACGACAGACAATCGACGAAAGAGCAGTCGAATGCTATCGTCGGAGAGGTACCAGACTCCAGGATAACGCAGTTCGGAGTAAGCTTGGAAGGCTGCGACGTGTGTGCAATCGTCCTTGTCCAGAATTTCAAGAAGTTTAGTGGCAGAAGGGTCATCATAATTACTCTCTCTCCTCTCTGTCAGTGGGGGTGGCTCTGCGGGCCTTAAAATGTCTAATGAAGCTGATGAATTGGATGGGTCGAATGGTTTTGACGACTTCAATGACTCCGGAAGCCCTGATAGCTCTGATGCCGGTGGTAGCGATGGGAGTGGTGCGGATTCTTCGTAAGGTTCTGACATTACATCTTGCTTCTTAGGCATAGAACCATTGGCCCAAGAAGCCTTCGAATCCGAAGGCGGTCGGAATGGCTCGCTGTCTGTGTCCGTAGCTTGAGTACTGAAAGGTTCTCGGTACCAATCCAGCATGCCAATATACTCTTCCCGAGACAGAGGCGTCCGTACTGGAGGCGGAAGACGGACGGGTGTAGTGTTGCGATGGATGTACCGGACCTGCCTGCCAGTGTCCTGGTGTCTCCGGCGTGGTCTGTGATTGAGGTGTGGTGGTCTTGAGCCTAGGAAGTAGGTGGGCGGGCTTCGCGCGTGTTGTCGGCACGAGCATGATTGGACTAATGCGTCAACGAAAAGGTTTTCGAATTGACGGGGAGGAAGAGGAGAAGTTGTAGGTTTTGGCGGAGGTGGAGCTGCATCTGGATACGATAGAGGGTGCTTGCGTGTCGCCGCCTTGATCGGCTGTTCATGTAGGGTGCTCAAGAATGCAAATGTGACAGGCTGTAGAAAGGCGAACAAGAAAGGCAGAGCCGGAGAACATCGAGGCCTCTTGACTGGCTTAACGTAGCCCTGGGGACGCTCCTCCGAGGTCCTGGAGACGGACATGGATGATTGAGCATGGCTTCAAAGGGCCATCTGGGACTCAATTAGCTCTAGTAATGTTCGCCGAATATTTTCCCTTACACCTCGCATCAGGAACCAAGCTTACAGTCGAATCATGTGCAGATTTGGCAAACGTCCAACAAGTCTGAGATAGGTACCTTTGAGGAGCCGGGCAACAGTAGGGCGGCGCTCACACTAGGCCCTAAAAGTGAATTGATGTCGGGACAAGGTACTCGCTCAGCACGAGTACATTTCCCTAAGGTGCAATATAGATAACGATGTGAGATCAAACCCATTCGAATAACCCCTTCCAAGCCTTCAGGTATGGGCCGCTACGACTTTCGCCCGCTCCGGGTGCATCAGACAACAACCCAACTTCTGACCGCAGAGCGAATCTCTACTCCACCTCCATGGTACAATGTTGTCGGCTCCATCACGCCAGCTACTACCCTTGTAAGAACGCCTCCGCTTCCACACCAGCAGCGAAGGGCGCCACCAAAGACGAAGAAAGCCAGCAAATTATTCCAACCGCAAAAGATATCATACGAGGAAGATACTTTACGAAGAGAGTTCTTCACAGACCATCCGTGGGAGCTAGCAAGACCGCGGATGGTGATTGAGAACGATGGGAAGGACTCCCAGAAGACAGACTGGAGTCGCATTCGGCAGAAAGAGAAGCCTTTGAGTGGCGAGAGGTAGGCTAGCTATATTTCAATGTCACGACATT
>JAABUP010001929.1_pt1 | contig 42099 bp, 71 predicted proteins | sample 5559201 | NCBI WGS metagenome assembly JAABUP01 (sample SAMN10711887, study PRJNA513373) | rock metagenome | isolation source: Antarctica rocks | place: Antarctica
CTTGACTTCTGCCACTGAGCTGTGCCTGCTCTGACGCTGTGCCTGGCTGAGTGCTGCTGCTGCTGCCCACTCCTGCAGTTGCTGGTCCTGATGCTGCATGACCTGCATAAAGATGCAAACATGCCTCTAAACGGCTGCTAGTGTAAAGCATTCTGCTCGCTCTGTCCAGACAGCACAATCAACAGAACAAGCCTGAGCTCCGGTGTGTATGCAAACAGCCAACAGCTCTGGTGCAGCTGCAGGGTCATGTTTCAGACAACAATGATTCAGACTGGCAGCCCTCCCCTTCTCGAAGCAAGCGCTCCGAGGCATCTGGCAGGCAGGCTGGTAGCATCAGGTCAGTGAACATGTTGGCAGTACCTTTGCTTGTATTGTGCTTTGAATAATCGATGACTGACTTATGCCAGCCGAGGCTAGGTAGCTTATGTGTAATGTTCATGACCTGGACATAGCATCTTGAGGTGTTTGCGCCATGGGTTGACAGGACAGGCAATCTGAATTGCTATGCAGGAGGAAAAGGCAGACCCAAGGAGCTCACCAGACTACATTGCCATTCATGACAAGCTCCTCTGGTGCATAGTAATGAGGATTATAGTGGCACTGATAGATTAAAGTAGCTAGGCCCTAGGCTAGGTAGCAAATGAAATTCGATAGTATTGGCAGCGTGTCGTCAATAACATGTGGTCTAGTTAGGACCTGATAGGCTCAGTTCACGGTTACTGTGAGCCACCAACTATGCTAGTCCCGACCTTCTGTAGGAGTGGAAGCACCTTACTTTCTTCTGTGATGCTTTTGAAGCATTTGATTCAGTTTGATTTGGAGAATGATGCCATGTGTGACAAATATGGAAAATTCAGTATTCAAGTCAACGCTGCTCGCTTGAAGCCTCTGGGGTTGCCAACTGCCCGAGCGCATGACATCATGCCGAAGCTGTTCAACGATGTCGCTACAGATGCGCAAAATCCTCCTCAATACAGTAAAGCACAGATAGGTGATATGTCAGAACAAAACAAAAAGCAGATTTTGGAGACATACCCGGATCTCAAGCCGCTGAGGTTCCCGTTCAATGATCAAGCTACTGTCTTTGGAGCAATGTTGGTACGACAAGCGCGACAGTTCCCCTGTTCACTAGCCAAGCGTACTGCAGCTGCCCGGATCACACCTTAATATGCATGTGCAGGCAGCGGCAAAAGAAATGCCAAGGTGGCAACTGACTCACCAAGACCAGGCACAAGGTGCACATCGGAGTGGTGGCCTACGTGTTGCAGAGTTGTGTGCATTGCTTTATGCAGTCCCGTACTTGCTGCTGAGCCTCCTGTATGTGTGTGCAGGCCTATTGGAGGGAGTCGCAACCACAGCAATTATGCGCTTCAAAGATGACTTTGTGTTTGTTTGCAAGCAAGACTCTGCTGGCAACACAGTTGTGCACGGGCGCTCCAAGTCACGCCTGGGGAGCTCTGACTTTGGGGCAAATGCAAACAGGATACAGCAGTACTTTAAGATGGTTGAGGCCCATTTGCAATGATGTATGCTGCAGTCGTCAATCACATATTTCAATATAGAAGGGTTTACTGATAACCACTTTGACAGTGCTTGATGGTCTGGGACCATGCCATATGGAATGGGATTGCTTCTTAGTGAGCAGGCAGTATCTGACACTAGGTCAAAACTTGCCTTGCTGCGCCAACAGACAAAGATGTCAGCATTTGTAAAAGGCTACAAAGGTTGCATGGGTGGTGTATGCTAATAGCATGGGTAGTAGAACTGACAGAGCCTTGCACTTGTTTTGGTCCCTGCTTTTTGTTGCTGCTTTGTATGGCTATGTGCGATGTACAGTGCTATTTGATTCAAAAATAGCAGGCCTTCGTGAAAGGCCACTTGATGTGTGTGTGGTTAGGCTTCCCCACAAAGGCTGGCACTGTGCTGCTCCGTAGACTGGACAAGCGCTTCAATAACTCCAGCTAGTTGGAGACAGGTATATACAGCTTCTTCATCATGACACTTGCAACAGAGGTTCCTGCTTGCAGCAGCATTGCGCTGTAGATGCCTGAGTGTGACTTCAAGACGTTGACAGAAGAATGCAAACATGTACAGCCTGCTGGTGTCTTCATGCAAAACAGCAATGATTTCGAACAACATCTTTATGTTTACAATCCATCCTTAATTGATTGAATGAAATAGCACGTTCCCATGGATGTATCATTTGCAGATCTAGAGCTTGGTGAACGCATAGGAGTTCACTCAACATTGTATGCCAAGGAATGCAGTGGATTTATTGTAGCTTTGTGTCGAGGTCTGCAATGTATCAATGCATCAACATTAACATGCAGCGTGGAGACTTCTACGTACTCAGATGCTGAGTCCGCAGGCATTACACGTTAAACTGCACAAATCAATAATCATTTTAATATAAAACCCTTCAAAACAATCGAGAATAGAGACCGCACTCTTATAAAGCACTCTCGTGAAGTGTCTCAGGCTGACTAACAAGTTCGAGCTGGGAAAAGTGCATGCACATTTTCACTGCATCTGTAGAGGCACGTGCATGAAATGTGCTGTCAGAGGTGAGGCACGGTGCTCAATGTCATGTTTTACTTCAGAGAAAGAAGATACCAAAAATGACCTCAGTAAAGAGATCAGATCCCAGCCTATCATCGCTCTGAACCTACCTATTGCACATATGCAAGTATGCGCAGTGCCTGAATCGTCAATGATGCAGGACCGCTGCATGAGCAGAACTCACAATATCGAGATGTGGGATGTGAGTTCTGCTCATGCAGCGTTCCTGCATCATGCTTGCTCTGAGGTAGATAAAACCATTTTGCATAAGATCTTGACGTGTTAAGATCAACAGCTCAGGCATACCAGACTGACCAAAGCAAAACATCAACTTCTGCAGTAGTGCCAAGTGTGTGTTGCATCCTATAATTGAACAGATCATGCTGTGCTGATTTCACTTTCAGTTTCATCCTCATCATGAAGGCTGCATGCTTGCTGACTAAACTACTTTGGCCCATGGTTCAGCGATTCCTGAGATTTTGATTGAGTGACCTGAGCAGACCCAACATCAGCCCCTGGCTGAGATCCCAGAGGTCCTCTCTGAGGCCCAGATGAAGCAATCCTCTGGACATTGTGCTGTGAGTCAGACGCATTTGAACTCAGCGAAACACTATGGCGCAGTGCCTGCTGGGAGGCCTGCTGCTGAAGCTGCTGCTGTAGCTGCTGTTGAGTCATAGGCATTGGTTGGTACTGCTGCTGCTGCTGCTGCTGCTGAAACCATTGTTGCTGCTGTTGGTACTGACTATGCTGCTGTGGCTGCTGCTGATACCCTGAGTAAAGTGTGTTGGTCATAGCTGAAGCAGCTAAGCTCTGCCCAGGAGCAGGCACAAAGGTGGGCTGCTGCAGGAAGATGGAGTCCCCTGATAGGGCACTTGCTTGCAGACCTGCACAGGCAGGCGGGCAAATTTGTTCAGTGTGCACAGTCTCACAGACAATGCATGCTCACCCATACACACAGTCATATGACGCAAAGCGCTGCAAAGGTTCTTGGTGCAACATCATACGATGAGGCTCCGTCACATACAAAGTCCATACACATTTACACTCTCAAACACTGACCTTAAGTACTTATGTAGCGTACATGTAAAATGACCAGTCCTTACAGCATTTCCCACAACAAATGCACAACCCTGATGTCAGCATAAGTGCTCATGACAGCGTAGGGCAGCAACCAGCTTCAGGGGCTGTGCCATACTTCTACATCTATCAGTCATCTGACGGTGCTGAGACAAGCACCATCTTGCCCAATTTGTTATCAATTTGTGATAGAACACTCAAAGCATTGGCCAAGGGTTGCATGCAGTGAGCTGTACAGTCGCCAGTGGTGGTGTTCATACCTTGGGGCAAGGGCTGCCCCTGGGGCTGGACAGCTGCAGGCTGTTGCATGTACTGCACCCCAACAGCAGCAGGTGCAACAGAGCTACCCACAATGCCACCCAGGGTGGTGCTGGCAGTGCTGCGCCCTCCGCTGCTTGAGCTTGTGCTCTTCTCCATGTACTTAATCAGATCTGCAGTTGACCAGGTGGGTGTGTCACGATCACCAGTGACCATGACATGTATGTGCATGGCCTGCTTAAGCACATGCAAACAGGACAGCTGCCTCCTTGTCGCCGAACTGTTGGACATGAGCACTGTATCAGCACACTGGAATGGCAACCTGATCTGCACATGGTCACGTGAGCTTGCTGCAAGCCTGCGAGGTACATCATAGTAAGTCAATTTGCAAACCGCCGGAACTTCCACACAACACAAGCTGCTATACTTTGATTATCATTCATATTTGCATGAGTAGTCGGCATTCATTTGTGCCTGTGATGGCTACTATGGCAACTTATGAAACATAACAGATCATGTGCAGAAGCTGAGGCAGTGTGGCTATGCCCATGATCTTTTGCCAGCACAAAGACAGACCAGGCAGCCATGAGCATGATGGCCTACTCGTCAACCCAACAACCATGATGTCGTCTATAGCCTTTGTCATGTGGGTGACATTCTCCAGCTCAGTGAGAAGGTCAATGCGCCACTGTATGAAGGCTTGACTGCTCGGAATTGTCACAGGGAGGACTTGCAATGAAGCTTTGCAGTTTACGAAGGCTGATGGGAATGGATTGCTGTTCATTGGGTGTGTGGTGAGCTGCCAAGACCTGCAGCATCAATTACGAATGAGCCATGATGATGCACCACATCATCAGCAGCAGCAGTCTTGGACGACATACGCTCAGTGCAGCCTGCTAGCTTACATGGTCATTTCCCTGTTGTCCAAGCTTGTCAGCTGCTCAAACAACATCTTGTCACCAATGCCAAATACTCTAACAGCTCCAATATAGTCTGCTGTTTCGCCCCCCTGCAGCAATTTTCTGCTGATGGCTGATTGCAGTGCAGCAAGCACGTAAACCACCGAGCAAAGTTGTGAGAGGACCGTGCTAAACGCGCTGCAGCTGAAGCACGTTAAGCTTGTTTGCTCAGCTTTTGTGCAAGACATACCAGCAGCTGCGTAAATATGGGCTGCCCCTCCACACTCCCCATCCAAAGCGCCTGTTTACCAAACTTTCCAACGACAGACCAGAGCACATCTGTCGAGTACGGCAGTGTGATAGATTGCCGGCAGCTCACAGGGGCAAATTGCACACCGTTATACATTACAGTCATCGCCATGATGCACCACGCTTGACTCTGCCGCAAACGAAGCGCTTGGACGTCCACGGATGACCACTCAGTGTGAAGGGACGTGTCGTACGAGTTCCTGTTCAAACTGTTGCTCAGCTGCCTCGTTTCACCACACTGGCACGGGAACAGATGCTTCCCGGGCCGGATCCAGAATGTAGAAGACCGAAACTCGTGTCAAGCGATGCCGGTCTTTGAGACGAGTTTCTGACAACAGTGGTGGCTGGGCATCAATTTGGCTAATATCGTGAGCTAAGCATGACTAAAATTGCTGTAAGTCATAGTGTTAGTCATTCTCCCACACAACACACAGCAATAATAGTGCTGCTAGCGCCATCGATGGCACGACAACGCTGCAACTGCCAGATTCAAGCTAAAAGGTGCAAGACGAGAGCGCTCAAACAGCCGGTCTGGTCAATACAGTGCTCAGTTTCTGGTGACAGCTGGCGAGTCATGATGGCGCACCAGGGGCAACGCAAGGGATGAGCCATCGCATTGACGTGGACAAAAATAGACCACAAAGAGTTTGTGCTGCAGCAACAGTTGACCTGTAACCAAGGATGTTAGTTAGCTAGCTGACATGCCGTATAACATTGATAGAGGAACCCAGTATCTAACCCCAACCTTGACAGCAACAAGTAGAGGAAAGCTGTCAAAGCTCATCTGGCGCCATGCTGGTTGACCAGCACACATACAGCAACAGGTACACACAAACAGACAGAAGCTGTAGACGATCCAGCTACAGGAGGCACAGCCGATTTTTAAGGTTGCAGTCATATCCTGACTGCCCTGGATAGGCAAGCTGCTGTGCAGAGGTGCAAAAATAAATAAAAACAGTGGTCTATACTGATGCACTGCTTGGAACTGCACAACAAAAAACCCCAGACTCTGCCCAGCACGGATCAGAGACTACAGGAGTGATGGCTGAACAAGTTGGACCAACCCTGCAAGTCCATTGCAGGGGCAGTCCTTGCTCTGCAGAGGAGTTGTTGATTGTCTGGAGTTGCTCTCATTGAGCATCTGTGGCTGCTGTTGTTGCGGCTACCCTTGAAACCACTGGCAAGGCTGCTGGCAATGCTTGTGCTGTCGCTGCTGCTGCTGCTGGCTATGCACCTGTGGTTGCTGCTGACAGCCTATGGTGTGCTTGACACAGCAGCAGCCAAGCTCTGCTCAGGAGCAGGCACAAAGCTTGGCGTTTGCAGGAATGCTGAGTTGCTTGACAGTAAACCGGCTTGAATGCCTGCATAGGCAGGCAGGCTGAAATGATGGCATTTGAATCAATGAATGACAACAGCATCGCGTCCCATAAGTGTTGCAACTAGAGCTGGCATGTTGTACACATAAGTAAAGCCGCCAGCCAATGACTCTGCATCTGTACTGCACATGCCTGTGTACAGCGTCGTCATGGACAATGGTTGTGAGCTGTTTGCAGCTGTTGCCTTGAGCATGCACTGAGTGGCCTCTGCCATGCCTGACAGTGGCAGCAACGCATAATGATACTAATTGTTGGGCCAGCAACAGAAAAGGGAGTACGGATGAGGGTCAGCAGCAGAGAGGGTTCACCACCGTGAGACATGGGCTGCCCTTGTGGCTGGATCATGGCGCCAGGCTGGGGCATATACTGCAGTCTAAAGGCAGCCGGCGCAAAAGCACTGCCCATTGTTTCACCAAAGCTGGCAGAGCTACGGCTCCCACTGCTGTGTGATACTTCTTTTTCCATGTACTTGACAAGGTCTGTGTTGCAATATTGTGCTGAATTGCCGTGGCTCAAACCTGGCGCTGTTCACATCCCCCCTGGGGTGAGTTTGTTGTGCTCAAAGTGACACCTGAGCTGGCGGCCAGGATATGTATTGCAAAAGTTATTGGATTCTGTGCCTTGTGCAAGTGACTTGTTTGCTGGGTATTATGGCAGCTCTGACAGCAATACAGGCCATGTGTGATGGTGACAGGATGCAGCATACACTACCCATCAAGCAATTGCAACACGAGGTATGCAAGAGAGCTGGGGGGGGGGGTGACAACTCACTGTTGAGTCCGACTACCATGATGTTATCTATAGCCTTGGTCATGTGAGCGACATGCTCTCGCTCAGTGAGAAGGTCAATGCGCCATTGTATGAAGGCTTCACCACCAGGAAGTGTCACAGGGTGAGCTTGCAATAACCCTTTGCGATTCACAAAAGCTGCTGGGATGGGTTGCTGGTCATTGGGTGGGTCAGGAGTTGCCAGGTGCTGCCACAAAATGTTTGCAGACAAGTACGTGTCAGTGCTCAGCAGCAGTGCAGCATTGTTGCAGGGATGATTTTAGCGCAACATGCCCTCTCACATGACCATCTCGTGGTTGTCCAAGCCTGTCAGCCTGTCAGCTGCTCAAACAGCACCTTGTCAGCAATGCCAAACACTCTGGCTGCTCCAACGTAGTCAGCTGTCTCACCTCCCTGCAAACCTTGCCCTGCTTGGCTTTCTGCTTTGCAGTTGCTTGAAGAGAAGCAGACACTGTAGAACCCGCTAGCACGCTGATCATGTGGCGTTTTTTTAATTGTTACAGCTCTTGACGGCTTTAACATCAAGCATACCAGCAATTGTGTGCAGCAGGGCTGCCCACCGACACTTCCCATCCAAACTGCCTGCTTGCCAAACTCACCGACCACGCCCCAGACAATTTCTGCCGGATGCGAAAGAACGATTGAACGCCAGGTACTCACGGGGGCAAAGTGCACACCGTTGTACATGACATTCATGGCCATTTTGCAGTCAAGCTTCAGTTTGCCGCAGGCAACGCTTTCACAAAAAGCCATTCAGACCGCCAAAAGCGAATTTTCTGGGCTCGCCTTATAGAGTCACCAACGTCCGCACAGGCAGCCTAAAGCCTACAGCCTGATCAGGCGCGAACACTGAAAGAGTACTGCCAGTCGTACCAGTATCTCTTGCTCTCGCGACAGGAGCCCGATATGAATTGCAATTGCATGAATATTGTCAGACGACTGGATCCTCGTAATTACAAATGACTCACCTTCTTCGCCCTTGCCCTTTTGCCCTATTCAATGATACAATGAACATGCCAGGTCAGGCGCTGTTGCGGAATTGAAGCGCCAAAGCCTTTCAGACGGGAGACCCGACCCGCAGCCAGTGACAGCCCCCTTGCTGTTTTGTTACCGTACAGGTAAGCGCAACAGCCGGTCTGATGTCACTTAGCTGCTCTGGCATGAATATGTGGCACTCACAGTCCTCGCTCGCCTGAGTGACTAGTCGTCGCCGAGTGGCACTTTGGAACCAAAATGTGTCATGTGAGGTACCATGAGCTGGGACATCAGAGATGCCATTGCCTTATTTAATCAGCTTCTCATCACCTTGGGGCGAGAGTCACACAAAGCTGACGAGAGTGTGAGTCAAGCCAAGATCCTGTGGCAGCAAGATCAGCAGCGCAATGCTTTGGGCCTCTTTGTTGACTAGCATAGCAGCAAGGTCTCTGAAGCAATGCCCATACTGCGGATACTGAACCTCTTGGAAAGCGTCGGAGGTCCACTTGACACACAGGACAACACAATTTCTCAGTCAGAGCAATATAGCAAGAAGCAAGACCAGCAGATCAAGAAACAAGGTATAGGCATTGAGCAGCTGAAGCAGAGCCACACGGGCAGCCGCAGCAGAGCAAAGGAAACAGCAGCCGATATGGCTTGGGCAAGCAGCATATGCCCTGGCAAAGATCACTAAGCGCCACGTCTATGAGTCAGCTGGTTTCCAGGTAGTCTTGGGCTGCCCGTGTCCCTCAAGCAGATCAACAAGAGTGTTGGAAGCTTTACACCAGACCAGAACCTTTGCAGGGATTCGATAGCACTGCTCAATTATCATGTCTTTTGAAAAGCTCTTGCAAGCCGACACATTTTGCAGTGACACTTTCATACGTACACACCGATCCCGACAGTTTACCGAGCTTTGCTGAAGAGTGCAGTTTCGGGGACTGATCATCGGATTCATACCACTAAGAAAAGCCGACAAATTTTGAGAACTCTGAGGTTTGATGGTGCTCATGGTAGCCCAGGAGATACAGCAGGCCACACTGCAAGGCCTGAAACTTTTGGCAGGGCTACATCTCCCGCCTGAAGCTGTCATGGCTGTTCAAAGAAATGTACAGGTCCTCAACAACTTCTATTCCGAGGACAAACCGCTGGTTCATGATATAACACCAGCATTCATTTTCCATTGGGCTCAAGCAGATGTGGGATTATTTATACCTTCACCGGTAGCAATGAGACATGCAAGCCGCAAATTGTCATCTGCTTCATTGTGAGCAGCTTAGCAGTGATGTGTGCATAAGAAATTTCAAGCAGCACATATCCATAGTCTAGTCTATGTCTGCTTCGCACAACTTTGCTTTTGTGACTGTCAGCATCTTTGTCTTGAAGTCTTCCATGCTAGTTGACACTCTGAGGTTAAGCTGATGATTTCTGGTCAAAGTATCAGAATCCCTGCTGACGGTCCCCTGTGCAGTTGCCTTTGTTTTGTTTGTCTCGAGTAGATGCCTAAAGCATGGTGTACATGTGTAAAGGGTTGCACATACTAATGCAATTGCTTGCCAGGTTGCTGCTGGCAGACACAAGCAAAGCACAGAGTGTAGATGACATAAGCAACAGGAAAGGTACAGACAGGGCCAAGTTATCGAACACGTTAAATGATAATTTGCATGCACATCGTACGCTCACACATGCCCTGCAAAGAAAGTTACTGCTGAGAGCTAGGCTGTTGTTACATAGGACCAGATGCCTGCAGCACTCACACATTATAATGCTGCAGCATCAAGTGTCTGGCAACAGAAAGTGTTCTACTCGTCTTCCTCCTCCTCCTCATCATCTCCACCTCCTCCGCCGCTGCTCTTGGTCCTGTAACACAGCAGCATTATTCATGGCGGTTGTGCAAGCATCTCAATACAGGCAAAGCAGGTCAGCATGTCCAACGGCTGAAAAGGCTTGTGAAAGTATTGTATTGGCAACAATAAACCAACTACAAGGGGGAACAGATCTCTAATGCCGGCAATCAAGGAACAGAATGTACACTGGGATAAGAAACCGGCAGAAAGATGCAAGATCCAATGAGTTGCATCATGCTCCTTCCTAGCTGATAGCAAATCAAAAGTTTATCAAAATATGGACATCACCATGGACATCACCCAGCAACAGCAAAATCACAAACAACTTGCATGTGCGAGGATTTGAAGAATGGGTATCAGGTTACTTAGCATTCCAAGAACAAGCATGCATGTGGATTGCATCAGTGCATGATGATGTTACCAAGGTTGGACACTGACAGCATATGCCACTTACATTGACACTCAAGATGCTGACTTACTTGTTGGCATTCTTTCTCTTCACACGCCCTGGTCGTCCACCACCAAAGGGGCTGTTCAAGGCAAAATCAATGTGCTTCTGGCTGTCAACTCGCACAATAAAAGATGGTACATTCACTATCTGCTTGCCAACCCTGCAGCAGCCATTCATATGCTCAAAAGAATGCACACAGGTATCATGCCTGCCTCGGCATGCACCAGCTATGATGCTTATGAGGGAGCTTGAGGGCTGACCTAAGTCCAGCTGCTGTTGTCATGCGGTATATGTCATGAAATGTATTGCGGTGGATAAAGGAGCTGACAAGTATATTGACCTGATGTGTCGCTGGCGGATAAGCACTCTGGCATGGTGAATTGACTTGGCCAAACCCAACTTGAAGACCAAAGTCTGCAGCCGGCGCTCCAAAAAGTCTTGGGGTGTCAAAGCCAGCACGTAATCAAGCTTGTTCTGGTTGTCGTCCAGAAGACCGTACTTGTACATACGCCTCAGCAGCGCCTCACCCTCGAACAGCCTCTTGACAGATGTCTACAACACAAGCCGCTCAATTCTCAGTAGCTGGATTGCACTGTAGCTCAGCTAATACTAAAAATGCTGACTTGATGCTGCTGCTCGCTGGTCCTGACATTTTGTACAGTGCAGACGTTGACTCTGTCTTTGCTGACAACAGCAGCTGCAAAACGCTTACTTCATCCTCTGTCAGCAGGGTACGAGCAGCCTGTCGCATCTTGGATAGAGCCATCTGTACACGCCAAAGCTCTCTCTTGTTGCGGAGACCATACTCTCCTACTAGCTTGAGCTCCCCATCAAGACGTTCCTTCTCAAAAGGACGTCTTGGTTTCTTAAAGGTCTTACCGTCTGCAAAACACTTGCAGCTTCAGACCAGATGCACTAGCCCAGTGACCATGCCCACATGCACGTGCAGAGTCAAGACATTGATCGTGCTGAAGGTGTTAGGTGTGGTTCAGCAAGGCAGCAAGCCCAACTCAGCAGGACAAACACAAAGAGTTGAAAGACGCACAGTTGCGGTAATAGGATACGTGAGGCATCCTGCTCCGATGCCTATTGCTTCATACACACAGGGAAGAGGGTCGACCTAGCCTTGATGCAGCTTATTGACGCCGGCGGCTATTTCCGTATCCCGAGACCGATCCCCAAAAGGGAAAGCTTCACGCAAGTGCAATGACTCATCAAAAAAGTTCATGGCACTTGCAGATACATCAAGATTTGACTAGCGCCGTGGGGACAGAAGTGTGCGCTGCTCTGTGTTTTGGGAAGCGCTGTATCACATGCAGTCTGCAAATGTGTCTGGCACAGGCTTGGAATCCTGCAAGTCCTGCCCTGTCTGCTTTGCGAGATCGCTGGTATCTCGGCGAGCTCGGGTGAACCCGTCACGACTGTGTCTAAAGTCAAACAGGCTCTTATGGTACGCTACTGCTGAAGACAAAGGTTCCGTAGTGACAGACGAGGGTATCCCACGCCCAAGCCCACTCAAAGGCACAAAGGTGCTGCAAGGATACAAGCTGTCCCGATGCTGTTGCCAAACACGTTCTGAACTCAACTATGATTGCAGTCAAAGCGTGTTGAACGCTTGGGCGCTGAGTCTTGGGCAGGAGTTGCTGCTGTAGACAGAGGAGAGACCTCGCAATTGGGGTAAGGGCTGAAACACAAGCACAAGCAAGCACAAGCTGTAAGTCATGCTGCACAGGCACGAGATGCAAGAAGTCCACATGCACCATTTCTGCAGGAAGTCCACGTACACCATTCTCACATGTGCAAAATGTCTGACGTGTCCATATATGTTGTTGCATGTAGGCGAACAGCTTTGCTTGTTGGTGGAGATACAGCTGCTCTTCTTCTTTTTGCAGCAATTGGCAGGAGAAACCATGGCGAGGGTCTGCAAATTTTGGACACATTCAATACAGCGCTGCCATTCCTGGTTGGTCTGTGTCTTCTGCTGAGCACAACCAATACTTCATGCTTTATCTTGTGTTGGCAGTGAAGTGTCTCAGTGGATGCTTGTTTTCTGGCCAATGCACGCAACAGCAGCAATATGCACATGTGCGTACATGCACATTCATTCTGTACAGTGCATGTAAAATTATCAACACAGTGTCTGCAGACTCTGCTAGAGTGTTTGCGGTTAATTGCTCATTGCAGCTATGCTGGTTCATGCCCGCTTTTGAACGGCTTGCAAGTTGTCTCATCAGCTGTTCTCCCTGCGCTGCATGCATCAACATGATGCACTTAGCCAGGGCTTCAAGGAGACCCAAAATTTTGCTTAGCAAGCTGTCTCAGCTTCAAGCTTTCTGATGGTATGTGCAGGCTGGGCAGTAGCAGCAGGATTGACTGGAGCCTACTCTAGCACCAAAGACCGCAGTGTCGGCAAAGCAGCCCGTACAGCTTCAAAAGCGTGGATAGTAGCTGTACCGGTGCGGCACAGTACCAAGCCCAGATATGACTTGTGTATGCATGTAGCTTGACAGCTGCGTATGATGTGCTGCTACAACTGTTCTGCCTGTTGCACAACACCTGTGCTCTCATGCATGAGGGAAACTCTGGACATGTAAGTGAGGCTGTGTGGCTGCAGGCATCCCTTGTTTTGCGGTCGATCCAGCGAGGATATATTCCTGACAAGTCATTTGTGATAGTGAGCTTCATTGCAACTGGCGTGCTACTTATTGGCTGGAGATCAGCCTTAGCAGCAGCTACAAAGGTCAGCGCTCAGATTCTGCTGTTGGGAGGTCACATGAACTGTCTGTATATAATGTTGAGTGTGCGTGTTATTGATCATCAAATCAGTTGCTTCTGAGTATGCAATGCCATTCTCTGAAGCTTTGGAGAGAAAACATTTACAGATACACCTTGCTATGGCCACATTGTGCAAACCATTTGATGTGGCCAGCTTTCATCACATATGGCAAATCTGCAGGTCAAATGCTGGCATAGAAGCTTTGTAAGGCATAATTTATGCGTTTTTGATGTTGCAGAAGTCGGGTCAGGGGCAGGAAAGGCAGAACAAGCGTGGCAACCCGTTGGAGTTTCTGCAATTGTTGGCATCACTGACCAAACGATGGTGACCTGCGCTGTAATCTGAGCCAGCAAGTTCATATCATGAGTTGGGCCATGCTGGTTAGCAGGAAATCTGGTTGTCAGCAGGAGCATGAACAACAGCACTTGCCGTTCACATAAGAGAGCACTCAGATCAACGACTGTCATCCTTTTAGCTTAGTAGTGCTCATGAATTATTTAACTCAACTACCTAGTTGCATCAGACTGCACGCTGGGTCTGGAACGCTGGACAAAGGCTGCACTCAAATCCAACATACAAATCATTTTACATAAACTGTTCATGAATGGCATTACTGAGTGACGGTAAATGCTCACACTTTACAACCAATTCGGTTATGTGCACCATCCGCACATGTTTTGTTTAAAAAAAACTTTGAAGCGTGATCGCAAGGTATGGTGTGTGAGCAGGGGCTCGGGGATGACGCCTAAGTGTGCAATGCAGTGTGTGTGTCAGAGCTTGTGGGTATAACTCAATACAAATTGCATCCAGCTCAGCGATAGCTGAACGCTGAAAGGGAAATGCCGGCTGATAGGTGTTACAGTGCAGGCAATTAGCTTCTCAACATGCTAGCAATGCGGCTTTTGCCTCAGCTCTGCTACAATAGGTCTGTCATTTAGCAGCAGATAACAGAGTTCAATGGCGAGCCAAATGTCGGTATGTCTTTATCAACAGAGTAAGAAGCACCTGTCAACTGACTAATGTACTGATTCGGTGCAAGGCAAAATCATGCGCAGTACTCCATTGTCATTGTCGGAACAGCATGCCCACACCTGTGTGCCATGCAGTGTTGGTGGATATGCTCAATTGCAATGCTTTGTGCATGCATACATTGCCAAGTCAAGGTGGGGCCACTACCCCATTTGGACCAGTCCAGGAGCCTTGACATCAAAACATGCAAAAATAGCTGCGCAGATCTTATGCCAGCACTGGTGTATGCAGGAGAAATGGCTCAGGCAAACATGCTGATACATGGGCAACATATACAGTAAGTACATCCTTGGAGGAGTATCTCCGACATGCACATTGATGGGATATGCTAGCATATGAGGTGACCAGGCCGAACAACTGCAGAAGCAGGTGCAACACACAGAAGCAAATCATTCACAGTATAATGTTACAGCGTTGTACAGGCCCAAGCAGAGAGAGCAGAAGTTTCCATCAGAGCACCAGTCACACACTACACCAAAATTGCACGAGCTACAAAGTGCACTCCACATTCTGAACACTCAAAACCACACAAAAGCTGTGAGCTTTTGCCACTAAAGACGCTGAAACCTGGTAAGACCCATTTGAGCTTACTGGCTTCTGGCACCAGCAGCAGCAAATCCGCGGGAAGCGGCCATATTTTTCCTCTCAACTGCAAAAGTATGGCAAAAATCAATTTCAGCGATCTGTCGAAACGCAAACGCAATGGACTGTAGGCAAATATTCGCAGGGTCAATATGATGCACGAGCACATACCTGGTGAGTGTGCGACAGCACCGCTGGTTTTCTGCTCTTGCTCGGCCTGTACCATTTGGCTGTACATCATAGCCACTCCGCTTCCAACACCAACTCCGGCACCAGCCAGGGCGCACAGACCGATGAGGGACAGGGACACGTAAGCGTACTGAGACATGGTATTCGGATAGATTGGCCTGCAAGAAGACACCACCATCGGTCAAACAAGCAGCCGATATGCCGAGGCCAAGCCCATCTGACCATCTGGGAGGTTAATTAATCACAATTCAGATAGCTACAGCGAACACCCATGCGAGCATCTATCGGCAAACCCGCTTACTTGTAGTGGAAGAAAGTTTGCAGGTAATGAGCACTTAAAGATGAGGGCCGCGCTAATTAAAGCAGCGGAATGTAGTAAAATGGGAGGTGTGTGAAGAGCGCAAGCCGGCTGGCCATAGACTTGTAGCCGGGAAGCTTAGGGCCTTTCAAGGACGCCCTGAATGTTTCGTAAGCAGTACTTTACCTATGTAGTGAAAAGTCCTTTTTTTGGCGCTATCTCATCGACGGCGAAACCGCCCCTGATGCATGCCAGCCTGATCGGGCTGATCCCAGGGGCCGTGTTGTGCATAAACGAAATCTACTTGCAAACAACTGAAACAGAATGTGTATGTGGCTGCCAGCACTTATTGCATGGTCATGAGATCCACAACAAAAGCATCACAGACAAAGTAAAGCTTATAGCAAAGCGTGACGGTTATGGCCCAGAATTCGTTTATAACAATTGTCTTGGGACACACTACCCAAATGGGACACACCTAAATGGGACATGTCCCACCTTTGGGACAAGGTGTCCAATTGTCCCATAAACCACCCCCTTTAATTCGTAGTGTCTTGCAAGCAATGCAAATCAACAACACTATATGAGGGCCTGGAAAAATGGCAAACATATGAAAAGCAGCAGCAATAAAGGCTGTGGGACATGCCCCCGCACCTTATTTCCGGATTCGTTATAAGTGATTACATTCTAGGCACTGATTATCATGCCCCTGCCATGCCGCGTGGTATGACAGTATTGGTAGGGTGATTTAGGCCTAAGCAACAGAGGCCTGCACAAGATTCTCATATGGAAGAGTGACCTATGAGTGCAATACAATGAGTAGGCATGCAAGTCTGTGGCCATGGTGTTGGTACCAGTGTACAGCCAACCTTGCACGATTCCTGTGCAGCTCCCATAGCCCTTAATGCAGATGTCAGGGGAGCATATGCCTAGGTACCTAGATACAAATGACTTTATGTGCCCCAAGGTCAACTAAATCTGTATAAACTGTGGTTTGAGTGCAAAGCAGAACTCAATAAACAACCTTTGCAGCTTGGCAGAACAGCTGGACTCTGTTGCGTGCGGCATCACGAACAAGCTCATGTGCACTTGAGCTGACTTTGTGCTGCTTGTCTCATTGGAAGGGCTGATCTGCTTCTCAGCTGCCTTGTCAGACTCTGGGAGCCGTGAAGCACAAACAGGACCCTGTGGGCCTCAGCTAGATAAAAAAGTACATGCAGAGCAACAAGTGCTTCAAATAAATTTTTCTGCACCTCATATGATTGTTATTGCACAAGTCAGTGTTTGTCTAATGTTTGCAGTCCTACATCCGTGCTGCTCGCCTCATCTCGTACATTTACTGTTATGAACCCTCACGGTTATGTACTGAGCATCATGCGGCATTTTGAACTTTTTAATGATAATATGTTGCTTGATGCTACTTTCATCAGCTGGACGGCTGTCTGGCTGCTCAGACTTGTTAAGATCGAGCAGCTGGAAAGCATTGCCATTTGCAATTACTTGTTAGCAGGAGCAGCAAGCTACCTGCTAGTCTGATCTGTTACTTGCTGTAGACAAGCTATAAGGTGTCTAAGTGCAATGTGAATTCCACTAAGCAAGCTGCTGTGTACTGCTGGAAGGCCTGCCTCGAGGACCTTGAGCTCAACTGACAGCATAAAGTGTATGGCGGGTGGCATGAGTTCTGTGCAGAGTGCAAGCTCTTTCAAGACACTCATATCCTTTCAAGGCATTGTGTGTTTGTACATTGCAAAGTCGTGTCACACTGTATAGTTGTGTCACCATTGGGGAGCTGTATCAGGATAGTTTGCTGGAAATTGCTCAAAATCGCGCTGTTGATCCAGTTGTCATCACTGAAGATTTCAATATTTGCATTGGCAATTTGTCTGATTCTCTCGACCCCATGTGGTGTGCATGCTTGCAGGGCATAGGACCTTCCAGTGCATGAAGGAGCATACTGCTGTTTAAGTGTGTGGGGAGCTGGACATTATAAAATCACACGCAATTTATCTGCAACAGCCACAGCACCACAATGCGTGCACACCCTAGTAGCCCTGGTAACAATGCTGACTGTACAGTCATTGATTGCTTTGTTGCTTCAGCTAGCATCTGCATCAAGGCTTTGCGTCTCAAGGTGCAGGGCATTGTATACGTAGTATCCTGAGAGCATTTATCTGTCAAGTTGACTCAGTCGGACTCCAGACATGCCTATTACCTTGTCTGCTTCATCTGGCTCAGTTCTGCCATCCCCTGACATCCAGAAATGCTCAAAAGGGATATCTATCTTATCCAGCGTGTTGACAGTGATGATTTAGACAGATCTTTGTACTCACCAATTGGCAGGTAACTTGCTGATCTGCAGAAGCAAATGGCCTTCACTTCAAGGCTGCATCACGTCAGCAGCTATAGATGCTCACCAAAAGGCAAAATCAACAAGCTACCAGCCTAAGGACAAGCCTTTCTTTGATTAAAATGCAGACTTGCGCTGAGGCAGTGCAAAGAGGCTTTACTGTGGTTGAAAATGAGCAATACTAATACTTCCTTTTTGAGGGTTCTTTTCGCAGAATCCTGGGATCATGCTGTGGAAGCAGTCATGAATGTTTGGCCCAAAGTGCCAGCAGCGTCCTGTGCAGTCCGGTGTTTTGACAAGTTGTCTTTGGTTATATACCCTGGTGAAACTATAAGTAAAGTAGCTACCAGGAATGGGACAAGATCAGAGTTACTGCTGCATTCTCAACAGCTTCATGTTGCCATTATACCCACCTGTGCTTTCGTGTCTGGATGTCTGATGAATTACAACTACCGGTAGCTGGACACCCTACCGTAAAGTACTGAATGCAAGGGGGAACCAGGGAGTCAATTCACCCAAGACCGTTACGAGATACTTGTACCGTACTGTAACAGTCCTGGCCTACTCATAATGGTTGTGGTTCTCTATCTGCTTCATCACTTCCATCTTACTACCTCTTCCGCTGCTTTCATTAGCGCGGACCCCCATCTTTGCTTTACTTCGCTGCTTTACAGGCGCACAGTTCGTTGTACCTCGTCTTTCGTTTGTCACTTCGCAAGTACACAACATGTCCTTGTCCGGTTTTGCTGCCAGAGGAAACGCTGTCGAAGGTTCGTACTTTAGGAAGGAGCAGGAGTTTGCTCTGCGTAAGCAGCTCGAAAGACTTGTGGGGGAGGGTCAGCTGCCCAGGTCCGCTTTGCAGCAGCCCCAAAGTGCCCTGCAGCAAGTGGCAGGAGCTGCCAACAGGGGCTCAGTGGCCTCAACGTCAATCGCTGATGTGCCAGTCTCTGTGCTGAAAGGTCGTCCAGCTGGAGAGTATGTATACCAGCACGTGAAGGGCGTTGTGCCAGGTGAGATTGGCTTTTTGAAGCATGGAAGTCTGTGTTGCTATTGTTTGTGTACAACCTGACAAACTGCAGTGATCATGCAGTGCCAAAGCCCACAGTGTCCTGGTCTACTTTGGGTACCCCAGTCAGCTTTGGACGCTCCAGGTGAGCGTAATCTAATCCCCTGATGAAATTACACCTGACGTTCACTGCTGGGGCCTCCCTTGCGTCATCATCAGCCTGCATGTGCTAGCAGCGTCTGCGTGACACTAGACCTTTGTTACAGGTGGACAGTGGGAGATGCATCCATCTTCTCAGTGGATGATGGAAAGAGGCTTGCTCAGACACCACACAAGCCTCTGACCTTCTATGAGCGCATCAGACTGGAGAAGCAACAGAAGGCGGCCATTGAGACACCACTGGTGAAGGGCATCAGGCTGTTGCCTGAGTTCACCCCCGGCAGGGCAATGCTGTGGGGCTCCATCTTGGCCGTTTGGGGCACTGCTGCAATCGTCATGTCCACAGCAAAATCTCTGAACATCAAGACAGTAAGCCAGCGTACATCAGCAAGGCCTTGTGTAAACATTTACGCATCATTGGCTTGTGCTGCTCCCATGCATCTCCCCCTGGCATATGTGCCAACACCATGCAAGATTTCTTGCTTGCCCCATGCAGACTGTTCTTGTCACTTTTTGTTTAAGCTTTGCAATGTGTGACGCACACACAGCATGCGCATGGTAACTCAATGCTGCTTCGATCTGGTCAGTCACACTGTTGTGTTGTGGCAAGATCACCTGCTAATGTGGTTCTGCAGACTGAGGATGCATCAGACAAGCTGCGTGACATCATTGCGCCCATGGCGGGTGGTCTCAGCTCAGCACTCACACCACTGAAGGGCATGGTAAGAAAACCCTACTTCCTCCCTCGTGTGTCAGTGGCAATACAAAACATTGCTAAGTATTGTGCTGTCCCATGCCAGTAGATCGTGACAGACACTCCAGCACAGTTTCGATCTACTGGCATGGGACAGCACGACACTTAGCAATGTTCTGTACTGCCATTGACACACGAGTGTCTCAATACTGCTCACAAATGGCAAAAGAGGTCAGAACAGTAGCAGCTGTGATGTGCATGCCAAAGTATCAGAAAGCCGTCTCTGTGGCCATTGTGCAAACAGCATTGCAGGAGATAAGTCTGTTCTGTTCATGCGTCTTGGACATGTTGCAGTGATGCGTGCAAAGTGCCTGTTTGGCTCAAGCAGGCATTCTGTGTTTCTTCAGCCTGAGCTCTGCTGTGGATGATTGTGCGACGCTGACATCAACACCAGCTTTTGCATTTTTGTCATCTTTCAGGACAGACATCCAGGCCGAGGACATTGGTATCTGATTGCTGCAACAGTTTCTGTGCACGGTTCAGGTGTCAGCCACAGACATGCGCAGCCAGCAGCAATCAGAGTTGGCTTCACGCCTCAGGTCCAAGCTTGCGTCACCTGCTAGCCTACGTCGCAGGGAGCTAGCAGAGGCACAAGCTATGTAGAAGCTTTACGTGCAATTAGTGATCTGTACATAAGACTGAGGGGTATTGAAGCCAGATCTGCATGTAGCTATGACTGTGTGTATCTTGTTCAGAAGTGTGTATGTGGAGAGAGGACTGATTCAGAGTTTAAGGCATGCGTGCATGCTCAACTGGACTGGCATGTTGTGTGCCTGCTATTTACCGTTTACACATGCGATGACTTTGACAGTTTTAATGATTGATGTACAAGCCGTTTATTAAGATAGTACTGCTCCTTTCGCCTCAGCTAAGTAGCAAACATTGTGCTGCAACTTCACAGCATTGCATTGCTGCAGCTGATGCCTGATGAGATAAGCCACATGTGTTGCCATCTTGAGTTGGAGCAAACACCTGCCTTTGCCCCACTGCAAACCTACACAAGCGAACTTGCATATTTTCGATGTTGATCCACTTTAGTCAACATTACATGCTGGTACCACTAACTGAACTATCACAAGCAATGTTGTGGCTTGCAGGCCATGCATCTAAAAGAGCCACTGCAATCATATGCAACATATCGCTGACATGGCATGCATTTTAGGGAGTTGCTGCAATGATATGCCTTTGATGGCTAGTGACACCTGAAGTCTTGATGTGAAATGTTCATGTGTGACTGCAGGTGGCTTAGCCAGGACTGACTCCTGCCTACATCAGTTGGTATCTTCACTCGACGTGATTGGCAAGTTGTGAAGCTCAAAGTCTACAAGCTCTTGATACGTCATCAAGAAAAGATCATTTCTGACGTGCTGCAGGTACAGCTGCAAAGTTGCAAATGCATCCTCCCTGCAGGAGCAACAAACTGCTACTGCTAGACATGCCACACGTGTTAAGGATGCATGCAGCACCAGCAGCTTTATGAGCACAGTCGTGGAGTGCAGTACACAATCATACATGTAAAACACTGCCCTGTCAGCCATTGTGCCGCCAAATCACAATACAGCATTCATGCAGGTCATGTAGCTGTGATACATACCTGGCTGTGTGCTTGCCAGCTTGGATGTCATGGCTCAGGAACTGTTGGCTGATTTCCTGCAACTTGCGAGCCTGACCAGTGCTGGACTGGAACTTTCTGTATCTGATCAGATCCTTCTGCATTGCTTTGGGATGGTGCAGACGCAATGAGCTCAGGTCCTTACTTAGACCGTATCCGACTAGCAAACTGCCTGTTAATTAGCAGGTACGATTAAAAACTTTTTGTTGGACTGACTCACAATCACGTGCCATCATACATAAATGCATATGGTACCTTCGAGTAGGGTTGTGAGCTGCTGCTGGATGGCCTTGAGGGTTGGTGCATTTGTGTATTGTTCAACCGTGACTCCACCAATCCAGTCAGTGCCAGATGGTGCTGCATGAATTTCTGCAAAAGGACACACCATGAGGGCGACAGGAGCAACTTTGATACTTCTGAAGCTTTCGTACACAAGTACCTGGGCATATATAGCTGTTGAGCAGGACAGATCCATCTTCAGCAAGCAGACAGACCTCTGCAGCAGCTGTGGTGATCTGCCCGTTACTGACAAAATGAGCAAACTCTACATCGATACTTTTGATTGCTGCGTATCTCAAGGATGCGAAGGAAGTATCAGTGGCTGCTCGACCCAGGCGCAGCGACGCTCGAGTTGGTGAGGCGAAGGCTTTCCTGAACTGCTCACACTTCGGTGCATGCAGGTGGTCGCATTGAGACGCGGGCCGGGTCAGCTGCGACGTTCGCATTCAAACCCCCGAGCAATCACACACAATGTATGCCGCGAGCTATATGAACCGTTTCCTGTTGAACCTTGATGGGGAGATGAATCGTTGAGCAGTAGCTAAGCTTTATCTTGCATCTGCATCGCAACAACTGTGGCGAGACCCTACGCCAGGATCGGATCCGCTCGCATTGCTCACTTCTTTACCATGCAGACGGTGTTAAACGCGTGTGGCCATCTGGGGTTAAGACTTCGTTGGAACCAGGTTGGCTGTCTGGCATAAGCTCTTTGCCTTGATCCGCATATACAACGTTGCCACCGAGGACTCACTCTGTTGTCCATTTCCATCTCAGGCGGAGTGCCGGCATACACCAAGCGCAGTCTTGCTTCACCACCAGCAGGTCTTGAGGTCAGAGAGAAGCCGCTTGCCGAGAAACACGCACTTGAAGTCTTCAGCTCTTGAGATACACCAGAACGTCTGTCAAGCCAACAAACGCCGCAAAGTCGTTGCGCATGCAGAGGCCTCTGAGGTAATCCAACATCAAATAAATGTTTGCCACTGAGGTGCTGTCCATACTTGTTTGTGCTGAGCAGCAGTTGGCACAGCATACTCTGGTTGCACAGTCAGCAAGCACCTTGCAACTCATGCGTCAGATTCATCGCAGGTGCATGCATCATCCAAGGAAGCAGAAGTGCTTCAAGCACTATCCCAGATCATCGACCCAGACTTTGGCATGGACATTGTGCAATGCGGCTTTGTCAAAGACTTGAATGTCAATCAGCAGACTGGTCATGTCAAGTTTCGTCTAGAGCTCACAACTCCAGCCTGTCCCATCAAGGACGAGTTTGAACGCAAAGCCCACAGCGTGGTTACGGCGCTTAGTTGGGTACAGCAGGTGGATGTGAAAATGGATGCTGTCCCTCCTCGCCCAATCCAGAGCAAGCAGGACAGACCACAGGGGTTAAGGAATGTGGCACATGTCATTGCTGTGTCCAGTTGCAAAGGAGGTACACTGATTCTTCCACATGTGGTACCCAGCTATGTAAGGACAACAGCGGTTCACTGCGCAGGTTGCTGTCGTCTTTGCGTAATGATGCATTGCAGTAACTGCGGCTTGGTCCGTATTGAGTACCAGCTCAAAGTCACCAACCCGTGGGCCAGACCATACATCATGCTTTGTGTATTGCACTCTCCCAGCTTTTCAGCCTGACTCACACGCTGATTTGCAGCTTGACATTGCTGGTGTCATGGTGTACGGCATGAGCACAGTGGTGTGGTGTTGCTGCTGTATGTGCTCCCTCACCTCACATCTTGTGTGCTCGTGATTGTCAGGTGATGCTTGCAGGGGTGGGCAAATCCACAACAGCAGTCAATTTGGCCTATACTCTAGCTCAAATGGGAGCTAGAGTAGGAATTCTAGATGCTGATATATATGGACCCAGCCTGCCCACAATGGTAAAGCCCGACCCCCCAGTTTTGCAAATGGACCCAGAGACTAGAGCCATCATGCCTCCGCAATTTGAAGGTGTGAAAGTGGTGTCCTTTGGATTTGCTGGCCAGGGTAGCGCTATCATGAGGGGGCCTATGGTTTCAGGTAAAGCTATCATGCTGACAGGCACCTTGTATCAGGTTGTCAGCAAACCATGCTGATCTGTTCTCCATGGAAGCTGCTTGCAGGCGTTGCAAGCGTCATGCACGCACCTTGATGTACGTAACATTGTGGTTCATGTTCATAGGTCTTCCAGGTTTAGGACAGTCATAGGTGCAGCAGCAGTGCTGCCTGACTGCAGGGTTGTGTGAACACATTCTATTCAGTTTTACCCAATCACCACCTCTTATGCAAAGTCTGTTCAACAGAATAGCTGACTTACAGTGCAACCTGACATCTCTGACCTCGCCACAGGGGCATCATCACATGCACAATGCGATGTGCTTTGTGCTGGGCAGTGAATGCAGTCTGCAGCTGCTGCTTCTACAGCATGTCTGCTGTGTTGCAATAGTGACAGCAAAGCTGCTGACCACAACAGACAGGGGCGTCATCACGTGCACAATGCGATGAGCTGTCTGCTGGGCAGGGAATGCAACCTGCAGCTGCTGCTTGCACAGGATGTCTGCTATATTGCAGGTGTGGTAACACAGCTACTGACCACAACAGACTGGGGCGAACTGGATTACCTTGTTGTGGACTTTCCTCCTGGCACCGGCGACATCCAGCTCACGCTGTGCCAATCGGTCGCCTTCTCGGCAGCAGTCATTGTGACAACTCCTCAGAAGCTGGCATTCATCGATGTTGCCAAGGGCATTCGCATGTTTGCAAGGCTAGCGGTGAGTCCTGCCCTTCGTGTAGCATTTGCACTGCTGTCTACTATGCACACTCCTTCTGACCATGACATTGCAACTGGCACTCATACCGCTGCTTGTCTGTAGCACTATGCTGTGGGCCCCCCTGCGTCATCAAGGAGCAGAAGATGTTAACTCTTTATGCCATGCACAGCAGCAATGCAATCGGTCATGACATCACATTCCATCACATCATGGTGTTCATCAGAACAGTCTGTTGGCGTCAACTTTGGCGTCTAAACTTTGTCAAGCCAAGCAATGTTATAATATTGTTGGTTAAAAAATACCAACTACACATAATACGTCCTTACGTGTTCCAAAAGGTGTTGAAGGAAAAGTAATCAATGTTGCTGCCTCCATTGCAAACACGTTCTGTGTGCCAGGAGTAGATGCCAAGGTTGGCTCGTCTTCAGAGACAGTATTGTAAAAGATGCAATGCAGCACCAGCTGAAACGATGCTCCAGGCCAGGTTGGGGCAAGTGTGTGCATCAAACAGCTAGTGGATTGGTCAATTTGGCGGTCTAATGGTAGTGAGTCAATTAATGAGTGGTCTACAGGTAGCGAAAGAACCAATTTGCAGTCTGCAATTAGTGAAATAGTCACTCCGCAGGCTACAGCCAATGGTCTACAAACATGTGTGGTCATGATGCAGCTGCTGTTTATCTCTGAATGTTTAGGTCTAATCTGCCATGTTGCAGGTGCCGTGTGTGGCTGTAGTAGAGAACATGTCCTACTTTGAGGTGGATGGGGTGCGCCACCTCCCCTTTGGGGCAGGGTCGGGGGATAGGATAGTGCGCGACTTTGGCTTGCCCAACTTGATACGCTTCCCCATTGTTGCAGACCTATCAGCTGCTGGTGACGGTGAGAGAGCAATCATCTGCTTGAGCCATCAGCAACAGCTTTGGTCCCTTTGTTATCTCACTCATATTTAGTCTGCATGTTGTGAATGATCATATCTTTCGGTTGTCATGGTGCTGTTTTGCATTGTGACAGAGCTGACTGTCCGCTGCATGGAGGAAATTTGACAGCAGTAAGTCATTTTGTCAGCTGCACTGCATGACTGCATATGCTGTGTGCGTGCTCAAGTTTCTTGAGCCACTAACAACTTGACGATGCCGCTGGTTCAGGTGGGAGGCCCCTGGTGGTGGCAGACCCCATGGGGGCGGTGGCACAGCAATTCATGACACTGGGGGCAGCGGTGGTGCAAGAGGTTGCCAAGCTCAAGCTCAACCCCCGCAATTCTGTCAGGTCTGCCTGCACCTGAGTGAAACAGCCTACACTGGTACCATGTCCCTGCAGTCAAAGCGCTGGCACCACACTGGGTCCCTGCGTCTCATTCAAATGCATTGCTGCCATGTTGTTGCTGCAGAGTGACTACCATTTCACCTGCTGGCAAGTTGTGATGTGAGAACTGCATAGACCAAAGGCAGTGCCGCAGAACATTTGGTGTGTGATCCACGAACTGCCTATATTGCTGGCACAAAGGACACAAGCTTTGCTAGCCTGTCATGGATTGGTGTCCATGCATTGTACCCAACCAGCCATCTGTAACTTACGCATGGTCAAGCAGATCAGGTGTGCACTCTGGTGAGCATTAGTCAACTGTGGTGAATACTGGTACACTGTGGTGAATATTGGTACACTGTTGCGAATATTGGCAACATGGTACCAAGCCAGTGTCTGCTTGCAGATATGACGCTGAGCGACATGCGCTGGTGGTAGATCTAGAGGGCCGCAACTTCCTGCTAGATCCAGCGCATGTGCGTCGCAATGACACATCAGCTGCCAGCATCAACGAGTGGACAGGCGAGAAGCTGAACAGGAGTGAAAACATTTCAGACGACATTGAGCCCGATACCATTGCGCCGCTGGGGAACTATGCTGTGCAGATCCTGTGGCAGGACGGCTTCAATCAGGTACACAGACCAAGGGTTTTGCATGGCTGGCTTGCATGCATTGGTTGTCCGCAGCTGGCTTGCTTCTGTGAGCAAACCTGCAGGCCATCATCATGCCGAGCCTTGGCAAGACTGCTGTTGTTTGATTGCCATGCTGTGCCTGCTGTGCCTGCTGTGCCTGTGATGACCTTAGTGTCTGCGACCTTCTTCTCTGGTAGTACCCCAGCGATAAGACTCTGAGCCTAGTTCACATGCACACTGATGTGCACCTGCAGTGTTGCCTCTGCTTTACTGCAAAAGCTGCATGCTTAGGTCTCGCAGCAACAAATATTAGTATTGTTGCAGCAGCTGCCATGCAGTATGCTCAGCTTTACCGATCATTGCATGCAGCTTTGTGTTACAAAATGTTTTTGCTGCAGGTTGCACCGTTTGACTTGCTAGACAGTCTAGAACAGCTCGACTTGGATGTGAGACAAATTCATCATGATGCTCTGACACTGCCTGTCCAAGAAGAAGCTTCCTCAGCTGCACAGAAGATACTGTCCATGGCAGGCAGCAGCAAGCAATAGATAGGGCTGACACTGGCTGTGCACGCTGTGCTACGTTAAGGGTGGCTACCTCTCAACTGCACAGGACGTCGTGGGCAAATAAAATGATGCTGTATTACATGTATTAGATGATTTTAATAGCATATGATTTCAAAGACAGATTCTCAAAACTGTGTCAGCATAGTAGGTTTTGCAGCCTGCTAGTGCTGGCCATCTTGTACCTTGACACTGCAACCATAATTCTAGATCTGGACAGCTTGTCCTGTCTTTGGTATTCATCTTTAACGTGACGTGGCAAGGAATGTCGCAAATATCTGCAACATTGGCACGACGCATGGCCATCTGCTGCTGGGCACTGTAGCTTGCAGGCCCACAGATGAGGCAGCTTTTCCACCCAGATATGAGGGGTAATTAGGGCAAGTTCTGTATCATTGTTCAAGTGCACAACACATTCAACAATGCACGACGTTTCCTTGATAGATTGGATCTCAGATACACGCCCCCATGCATGACGTTTGTCATACACTTGCCAATGCTGAACATGAAGTCCTGATTGGACATAGCATTGTGCAATGTCCAATCAGGACTACATGTTCAGCATGTGCAAGGCTCACAGCTATATATATGGGGCTTGGCACTCACATTTTGCTTCTAGGAAAACTTCACTCTGGGATTACACTGATTTGAGAGTCACAGCACAGTCTACAACATCTCTAAGGGCACACATTTGTTCAGCAAAACTGACTCGTTCATTTGTAAGCATCATCAAATTGGATAGCAACACCTGCTGGAAGCTAGTTTTGTACAGAGTCACATTGCAAAAACAGAGCTAGGTATCTGTAGCATCACCACACAAGGCATGTTTGCCTATTGAGTTCCAACCTCTAGACGACAGACATAATGCAGGATGCAAGGGCGGGGTACTGCGCCCCCAAGCTGGTTAGGGTAGAGTTGCTGACCCCCAGAGTGGCAGCAGAGGGCATAGCCTGCTGAATCAGGGGAGTCACATTGGCACAGCTGGTCATCGTGATCATCTCATTGCCGACAGCAGCCAATGCATTGATGGCAGCAGTGTTGCCTGAAGCCTGCTGGATGAGTGCTGTTAGCTGCTGCAGGTAGCCCATGCTGATAGCCTGATCAGCAGCCTCAGCAACAGTGTTGGTGTTGTTGGCTTGGACTGCAGCAACGACCAAACTCAGAGGCACCTCAGCAAAGCCGGGCTCCAGAGTGGTCTCCAAGTACTGCAGGAACTCCTGGTTGAAGGGGATAAGATCCTCTTCGGGCACTAGGACACCATCGATCCCATAGATGACCAACTGCATGACATAACATGATTAGATCAGACCCTGTGTGACAAATGTTGTAGCACATACCTGATGTGCTCAGCATGCATGTTGGGACAGTCATCATCAAGAGGCCAACAAGGTGAAACATTTGGTTGCAATTTGCGCCATGGTGTTCCTGATCAAACACAACCCAACACAACGAGCAGTCATGACTCGCTAGTCTGCTGGCAACATGCAAGCAGCAGCAAAGAGAACATCATGCTTGATGTGACTTACGTTGCAGGCAAAGGCAGCTGGGGTGACAATGGTAGTTTCTGAGCCAAAGCTCTCCACAGTGACATACTCAGTGCCGTTGATCTCATCTGTGATAATGGTCAGGTTGGTGCCAGCAAGCATTGTTGGCAGAACCATGTTGTCTGTGAAGCTGCTCTCACTCTGCACCCAAAAACAGAAGTCAGCTCGCAGTCATGACTGAAGGAGTCAGCTTGCAGCAACAAATCCTGGAACTGAGCTCTAGGGGACAAGAAAGCATGTGTGCAACCATAAGCAGAACATCGCAGTCATGACAGAAGGAGTCAGCTTGCAGCAACAAATTCTGGAACTGAGCTCTAGGGAACAAGAAAGCATGTGTGCAACCATAAGCAGAACAGCGCCAGGACAAAGAAGCAGTGTGCACTGCAAAGCTCTACTCACCATGATGGCCCCAGAGACAAGGTGGTAGCTCAGGAGTGCTGCCAGGCCTGGGCTGCTGGCTGCTTCAGCCATGGTCATGTTTGCTGCCATCAGGTACTCAGCAACGGCTTCGTTGGTGGGAACAAAGACTGTGGCTGGGGATGACAGGTTGGACAGGTTGCTGCTAAGGCCAGACGACTGCAGCAAGCTGTAAGCACTGCTGAAGTCCTGATTCCTGGCAATCTCTGAATCCTGGAGAAATGTACATCCCGGGAAGTTGATCGTGCCGGTGGTCTGCTTCAGCTGACGGGCAGCGAGGGCTGGAGCGACGATTGCTGAAGTGAGGACCAGAGCTGCCAGAGCAAAGCGTGTTGCTTGGGTCATGGTAGATCTTGAGACCTGCGTAGACAGCTCGAATATAAGAAACACAAAACGGCAGCGAATCCACAGTCGTGACAGCAAGCCGACCCATAAGTGACCGGGGGTGATCGAGTTGCAGCGGGACACCGTCGCTCAATGTAGGGCATTGACAACAGACAGTGCTGCAACAGCGCCGAGATAGATGAACGCGAAGCACGTTAACTTGCGCCGACAGGCTGCCGTGCAAGCATACAGCTGTGCAGATCGCAGAACAGCTGCAGCCAGGGCTCGTTTGCAAAGTACAGCGGTGAGTACGCAGCGGACAAAGCATACCTTAAATTGATTGCAAAGATTCGCAGGCGCCGGTCTATGCAAAGATTGGGAGTCGAGTGCAACTTCGCGGCTGTGATGGGCGTTTGGCTCGCGATGATATGATGTGAAGAATGCAGTGTGCTGTGCCGCGGTCTGCTTTAGTACTCGGGGATTCAGGTGATATCTTTTATGTGGTCGCATCTAGTACTTTACGCAAATGGGCAGCTGCCTCAGCGAATCTCTCATTGCCAGGTGGCCAACTTGAGTTATAGTCACGGACGGTCAACACGTATTTCGTGTATGCTAATGGACACACGTTGCTGTCGCAGCCTTGGCATTTCGAACTGCAAGCCACGAACTACAATTCCTGCTGCTGATGTTTGTAGTAACAGCGTCTGCTGCTGCTACAAAGGCGGAGGAGGCTTTGCAAAGATCACACCCTTGGCCAGTGGCAACTCTTGCAAGTCTGGGTGACGATTGTGCTGGCAGGCATTCTGATTATTGTTCTGCTTGCTGCAAGCTGCTATTTCAATGGACGGGTTTGCACATCACCCTATATGTACATACAAGCCTGCGTCTCGGCAATCTGCAGCAAACTCATGACTGTCTGTTTGATACCTTGATGCCAATAAGCTACCACATCTTGCACAAAGCTTTTGCTCTCGTCAGCCCTCGGGATGATTTTTAGGCAAGGCAAACTCATGGTGGCATGTTGCACGAAACACAGAGTGCTGCATACACGCGACCATGCAGCTGAGCCTGATGTCAGTCAAGTATTGCAATGGTAAAGGTTTTGAATTGCATGGATGCTATGATGACGTGTATATATATTTTTCCGTTTGTGTAGCACAGCAAGCAAGGTGGCATGGATTTATACAAACACACCAAGTTAGTCATGTAACGTTATTATGTATCCAGTCAAAATCATGTTGATAGCCTCCGCTCTACTTGCATTGTAACATTGACATAGGTAGCTTGATGCACAGGCTTGGCATCGAACTTCGTACATCTGCAAGCCACGAACTGTAATCCTTGCTACTGACTCAGCCCAACTAGACAAGGCTCACAGCTCTGCTAAGTGGTAAGCTGAGCAGCCTGAGGCATCCTGCACAAGATGTGAAGTCACACGGTCGAAGCCATACCAGAGGATACATGCTTGCATCATGTGACCCTAGTGGTGTGATATGACTTGACAAGGCGGAACCAGGCCTGATATGACTTGACCTGAAGGCTGTGGACACTTTGTAAGTTGAACAGAGTATGAGAGCAAAATAAGCAACAAAATGTTTTAGGGTGTACTTTGACTTGTTGACGATTGTTGCTTCTTATGAGTTTGGAGGTAGTGGTGAGCCAGACAAGGACAAACCTGGTAACACCATTGAGGTGACAAAACTGTGCCCAAGCTACAATATATTACAGAAACTGCTGCATGTACTCCTTCACCGTCTGAGATTTGATGTCTGGGTATGGTTCAGAGGCGAACAGCACATCCTCCTGCGTTGCTGAGTGTAGCTGCTTGAAGCAGCCACCAACCCAGATGGTCTTAATGAGTGTAGGTACAAGTGCCGCAAAGCCCTCAGCATCTGCATTGCCACAGTTGCAGCCTGTCGGGGCAGTACCAGCGCAATGCTGACTTGGTACACAAGTCGTCAACAGCATTTCAATTGTGCATGACAGCGTCCACGACACCAGGCACGGTAGCTTGCCGTTGATTGCATCTGAGGTATGCTTTCTACCATAGCATGCAGAATGCACACATGAACTGGCATGCATACATAGACTAGTTGACTTGCAAGAATGACTGGCAAGAAGAAGTTGGCGGATGACAGGACCTGGCTATGCAGCATCAGCAACATCTGTACTGCAGTGACACAAGGCATGTTCTCACCATCAATCTTTTGTTGCATCTCCTCAGCAGACGAATCTTTCCTGTCTGGTGTTTGGCCGCTCAGCTCCTTCCAGCTTGCAATGGTGTCGTTCTGAGTGAGGGCATTGGCCAGGATGGCAACTGTCTTGGTAGTGCGTGAATCAGTCACTGCCTTTGCAACAACCAAGCCGACATCATCTTCTGCAACAAGATCAGCTGCAGTGCACAATCCTCAAATCAACAGCTGGTGATGTGGGTTGCTGCAGGGTTATGCGAGATCCTGGCTGACAGCCTTCTTTCCTTTGGCCATGAGCAACTGCGACGTAGGAGCTCTGCATGGACAAAAGCTCCATCACAGTCAACGTGATCATTCCCTAACCAACAGGATTTGTTGATTTGCACATGATCTTGCAGCAATGAGTCATGAATTCACCGCGTCAGTCCCTGGCTGCCTCAGTGCGACAGAAAAGGGAGATGCCATGGCATCAGTGTGACTTGTATTGTCAATCATGCATGCCTGCTACTGACACACACACCAGCAGCAACAGCAGAAGACTTTTCCAGCCCTAGCACAGACTTATACCTTTGGTGTTGCCACCGGCAAAGACTGTGACAGGGCTCATGGAGGATGGGCTTGCCAGCTTGCAGAACCACATATAGCCAAAGAATATGCCATTGATGACTATGGTGTAGTCAGTGTTTGCTTTCACAAGTGATTCTATCACAGCCTGAAGCAAGGTTTCATCGACACGGGTCAGCCGGAACAAGGCATAAAGAGGGGCATTTCTGCTGGAGCCACAAATCACAGCAACGCTTACTGCCACAACGACAGCAATGCAGTGTGCCTTGATCAAAGACATTCCCCAGCAGTGCTACGGCAAGCCATACGCCAGTTATCCAGCAAGTGTGTCAATGCAAGCTTCACTTGACTGAAGTCAACACAGCACACATGCCATGTCATGCAGATAGACCTAGCCAAAGCGGCATTAACAGCTGTCAGGGCTGCAAGAGAACACTTATATTGCTGCTGTTCCCTGATCACAAGCATCTGGGAGGAGTACATTCAGAGAAGTCTGAGCTGACTGATTTGCAGCTGCTGCATGGTAGCATGAGGAGGCAGACATGTGTCTACCTGCTTGGCTTCTAAAAATGCCTTGACAGCAGGCTTGTAGCTATCAAAGACAGGACCACTTTTTGGGTAGTCACCCCCATACTCTGAGGGGAAGAACCGCTTATGGTGCCTGCCTTGCTGGCTGCTTTGATCAACTTCAGCTGTGCTGTTGCCTGACCAGGACCTGAAATACACTTGCTTGTTACCCTAGTGCAGCCATTCAGTTTTGTTTAATGACTTACAGCCAACGCCAATAGCACTTTTATCATGCAGCAGCGTGGCTTACCGGCGATCGCAGTGACAACAGTGTCAAAAGCCCGAAGCAGATCTGCTAGCTTGTCTTGATCATCGTCTGGAGAACCCTCAATGATTCGAATGTCCGCCGACCTAAGCTTACGCAGCGCATCCTCCCGCCCGTTGCTGTCTGTTTGGGAAGCACGTACCAGAGCAGCAGAATTGACGCCACACTTGCTAAGCTGCCAGGCAATGATATTCCCAACATGCCCCGTAGCGCCTGCAGATGAAGTGAAGTGGATGAGGAGTTCCCCAGGCAGGTCAAGTGGCCTGCAAAGCAGCAAGACAGGGAATGAGCCTGGCAGCAGCTGTTGAACGCAGTTGTATAATGTAGAAAGATCTAACTCCTGTATGAGGCCTTACCTACGACCAGGACCTTGGCAGACGGCTTCGCCATTGCACTGTCTCGCCCACAATTCGGGCTCGACGGACAGATTGCTAGACTGCTGTGCTTTGCTTAACCTTTGCTATCAGTAATGCTTGATGAGTAATACTTACAAGTCAATAGCGTATACGCTGCCCGTCTCAATACGTAGAGCGTACCACATTTTGTTCCAAAGGAAAACTTGAGCAACAATGAAGAAGCTAATCGAGCCTGTCAGCTTATTCACACGGAATTGCAAACATCACACACGATGTTTGCTTCCGACCTAGCTGTGCCACTTCGACTCAGTCCGGACCTGGATGAGACCTACTGGAATTTTGTGACGGATTTGGACTCTGGGCTGCAGTCGACAACCCCCTTAGACCCCTTAGACCTTCCTGAGCTTTCTCATATCTCGTCAGCAGACATCCAGCAGCCAGAGCAAAATCAGGAGGCGCCTGCTTTGTCTTCAAATAATACCCAACAACTCACTGCAGTCGAGCGCAGGCAAGAAAAGAACCGACTAGCACAGAAACGCTTCAGACAGAGAAAGAAGGTGCGACTGCAAAGCCATCATTACGCAAGAGTACAATGCAGCCATCATATCTGTCCCAAGTCCTGGGCATACGTGTTTTGGGCGAGCTGTGGACAAAGGTCAGGTTGCTTGCGCAGGAGCGGTCAACAACTACAGAAGCTCAACTGGCTGAGACCACTTCTCAGCTACACAATTTGAAACTTAAGCAGAAAGAGCTTGAAGCACGCAATGCTTTGCTGGAGAAGCTAGCCAGACTAGACAAGCAGCATAAACTACAGCAGGAACCACCTACCAATGGCTGCAACGTCCTCTTGTGGCAGGTGATACCCTGGCCTATAGCACTGTAGCTACTGCTGCCTGCTTTCTAGTCCTGCAGCTGTTGGCCTTTCAAAAAAACAGCAGCACCCATGGATTTGTTGCCAAATGGGAGTGCAGAGCCTGCTTCGTGGCTGTATAGGATGATGCAGAAGCTGTCTTGTCAACCATCAAAGAGGTCATGGAAGGATCAGCAATTGTACTGACTGTGCATGGCTACAAACAGCTGATGGCAGTGGAGGACTTTGCCTCCTGGACAGCTGTTCAGTTTGCCAAGTTGTACACTGTCAGTTGTGTATGGACTTGTGCTTATAAATCCCATGCAAGCACATGCTGAAGCATCACTGTCACTGCTCTGTGAATGCGCATTTTGAAATGCAATGCTTCTCAACACCAGTACAGCAAACGCACCGGTGGTGCTGTACAGGCGTATACACACAAGCAGGCACAGCACCTGGTTGAGATTGCAGACGATTCAGACAGCTCAGCACTTGCCAGCTTGCAGCGCTGGAGTCTGGAGATCACAGCAGTCTTCACATGCCTTTCCATAACCAATCCTCGAGTCATGGACATTCTGAGTGTGTCCAGCATGGATGCAAAGCTACAGAGCGAACCACACCCTGACACCTTTTACGATGATTTGCTGGTGAGTCTTAGCAGTGCTTCTGTTACAACCTTTGTGCAGGGTGCTCTTGTTGCACATTGAGACGGTCCCCTCCCACTTGCAGACTGTACTCACATGTTCAGCGTGCAGGACATTTATGACATGTCAATACACATGGTTCTGCTGCATGTGGTAGATCCAGCCTATGCTAGGTTCGCCATGATCCATGCCATGCTGCAGCTCATTTGCTGCATTTGGCTTTCATTGTCATTGGTTAATCAGTCCCATCAGGCCGTTGCTGGCACATTTGAGACCATGCACACAATGAGATCAATTTGCATGTGTGGGTCTGTTTTGGACAAGGCGCCTCCAAGCAGTCAGCATTCATTGCATGCAGGCAACAATGGACTTCACGCAAAGCCAGACAAACGATCTGCTGCAATTGAGACGCTTGCTGTATGGCAGAATAGGGCAGCTGTTGCGCGAGCGGCAGGCTCTGTTAAATAGAATGTCTGATGCTGAACAGAAGGCTCAACTCATCATGTCTCAGCCAGTCAAGCTGGGGTATTGTCATGCCAGGTGAAGCACATGCATTGGTATCAACCTCAAAGCTTTTGCCTCTCAGCACATGTTGTCTACATACATATACATTCAATGTTTAGTACGCAACAGCCATGCAGCATCTGTTGGTACCTGCAGAGACTAGAGTTTCCTGTTGGTTGAGTGTTAGCTTGTGAGAGCCTTTATCATCTAGATTGCATAGATGGTAGGACAGTGCATGCAGATACAAAGTTGTGGCATGCAGTGATGCGCTCGGAGAGATGACCAAAATTGCTGAGCAGCTGCATTCAAATGCAATGGATGACAGGAAGTCGTACAAGACCTTCTCTTCTGCCTTCTTTCGTGGGGTATGTCTCTGCACTGTCTTTTCTACAGGTTCAGGCTGGTCAGCCTGAAAGACCAAAGACACTTGACTTTGACAACTGTGTATTCTGCTTTCGGTACAAAGTTTCTGGCTTGATACACAACACACGTCTTTTGCCCACTGCAGTTGTTTGTGGTCAGAACCATGAAGCTGCTGACAGGAAAAGTTGCTTGATGGACATATATGCACACATGTTCTTGGCATATGCACTGGAACTACACTCACAGCTTATTTATTCCACTGCACATACAGTTAGGTGTGGGTGGCCTGTGCAGATCCAGACCAGCATACAACATGCTGTCAGCATGGTTCATCCCTACCCTTTTCTGATGGATGCAACAAGGCAACTAGAGGCTTTGGCTCGGCAACATAAGGAGCCGTCCATCCAGACCCTCATGGAACCAGGAGGAGTGGATGATTTGCAACACGCTGCAAATTGGGAGACCGTGGTAAAGTATGTACAGACCTTTGAGGCAGGCAATTTACATTGCCACCACCCTTTCCTCAAAGATCATGCAAATTAGGTTGCTGAAACAGTGCCACACGGCTGATCAGCAGCTCCATATACGTAGCAGCCGCATGCTGTGGTTCATTTTGAAGTCATTGCTGGGCTACACCTACTTGTAGTACGAAATTGTGTGCTATCTTGCATGAAGTCTGAAAGAATTTTTGTATCTCCTGTTCAGACCAGCGATAGCTGACATTGTGGAGCTTTGCTCATGTAGTTTCAGATTTTGAATTGGGCTGTTCAGCACTACTATTGTCCCTTCTGATATATTGGCGCTGTATTATGTCTTTTGTGAACTGGATTTTGTATGAACTTGATCACGCTTCGCTGACATAAGATGATGTCGGCTATGAGTCTCTGCAGCTTCAAATCTCTCATGTCCAACATGCCTACAGGCGCAGCTTTCCATCAGCGATTTCTGCAGCAGCCAGCAGCGTGCTACCATGGCACTGCACAGTGCTGCAGGGAGATTGCCAGCCACGCAAAGGTCATGTTGTAAAGGTTTCCTTGCAGATTGACAGAACTTGATTGCTGCTGTTGGCCAATGTTCTAATCTACCTGTCAGGTGTAGTAAGCACTCTTTGTGCTGATGCCAGCTCTGCGCTGCAGGTTCATGTGTGGTATATCTACGGCTTTTGCAAGTCACGTTCCATACCGGAGGCGAGCACTCAAATGCGAACACTTGTGAGTGAAAGCCTATGAGGCAGAGGTAAAGTTGTACAGATAACCTTATGTAGGAAGTTTTCCATGCAGCAATCGTAGCACCATGAAGTCGTGTTTGCGCGGCCAGGCTTGGCTATGCTGTCGGAGGTCTTCAAGATTGTGAAACAGCTCTCATGTAGCCTAGGCCGCAAGCCGGCTTGACATGGTGTGACACTGACCAAGGCTCGGCTGTAAAACTTGTAAGTCGCATGGACAATTGGGCTGTAACATCCATTGAAAGGCCAACAGACGACGTCTGAGAACCTTGCACGAGACAGCTCATCTAATGCTGTAAGTCTGAAGCTCGGATTACACATGAAAGCTGCACGGTGGTCGGTGCACGGTGGTCGTGCGCACTCACGTGCACGCACGCGCAACGTCGTGTCATGTTCAAAGTCTACTGCAAGCTTTAGTGCTTTCCTGCCGCAACACATCATCAGGAGGCAACAGCTTTATATCTTGTCAATCATGTTTTCTTCCGAACTGCTGGCTGCTACCTTCTTGGATCCTCCCGACACCATCCCGGACCTGAACAGTTGGGACTTTCTGACAGATTTAGATACCGGACATGAAACACTGAGTGCGGCAGACCAGTCAGGCCATGTGTCTGTTGCCCCACAGATTATCCAGTCTTCATCGGGAACGAATGCCGACGCTCCTGCGCTGTCCTCGCAAAGTACACAGGGGCTCACAGCGCTCGAACGCAAGCAAGAAAAAAACCGCTTGGCGCAGAAGCGCTTCAGACAAAGGAAAAAGGTCTGGCTGCAGGAGTGGCCGCTGCGCAGATGCATGTAGCACTGGCAATTTGAATTCGACTGCAAAGAAAAGCTGTGTCACTTGCCTTCAAAAGTGACACAGGACCAGTATTACTGTGTGTGCAGGAGCGATCTTCGACCACAGAAGTTCAGCTAGCTGAGACAGCAAGTGAGCTCCAAAAACTGAAAATCAGGCAAAGGGAACTTGAGGCCCGAAATGCTTTGCTGGAGCAGCTGGCCAATTTGAACAAGCAACAGAAATTGCAGCAAGGCTTGCAGCCTGGCTTGCGTGATTTGGGTGGCAATGAAGGCTGCTGGCAGGTGCCCATATGTTGCATCAGTTGCTTATAGTGCCTTCTAGCCTTCGCATCCAGTACTGGTGGTAATGATGCAAAGCAAAGTGTACTGAGCTGGGCTTGCAGCTGTGCAGGATCAGGCAAGGATGTCCTTAGCCAATGTGGCAGAGACTGCAATGGATGGATCAGCAATTGTACTGACAGTATATGGACACAAACAGCTGGTGACAATGGAGGAGTTTGCTGGAATGCCAATCACCGAGTTTGCCAAGCTATACACTGTAAGTCTGCAACCAATACTAGTATTCTCTGCACCTATCCAGTTGTTACAGAATGGCTTGCTGACTTGTCCCTGAAGCAAAGGGCAACCTTTGCCACATGCTTGAAATTATTTGCACTTGTAGATGATGCAGCAGATTGCAAACTGGTCCCAAACTCTTACCAGCATATTCAGTCTATGCCACAGTCCTATTGAGATGCATGCAGTCAGCTGTGTTTGCAACCGCACTGGGTTTTGTGCTTGTACATCTTGCAAGCAGATATCTGCTTTGCTGTCAAATGCCCGCAATGACCTGTGGATACGAAATTTTCAGGCGTATGCCCGCAAGCAAGCGCAATGCCTGCTAGAAATTGCAGACCACCCAGAAAGCCCAGTGATGGCCAGCTTGCAGCGCTGGAGTCTTGAGGTGGCGTCCCTGTTCATGGCTCTGTACATCAACAATCCCAAGGGTATGGACACTATCCAGGCATCCAGGATGGACACTGGGCTGCCTAGCCAACCTCATCCTGACCAGTTTCATGACTCCTTGTTGGTGAGTTGCAAATCAAAGCAGGCTAGCTCTGGTGCTCTGACTGCCTGATCAATGCAGAAAAGGCTGTGCACTATTCTTGATGACCCCATCTGTGACATGCATCGTTGTTTGATATTTGGGTCACGCAAAGGTGTGACAAGCGCAGCTGTATTTCTGGACAGCATGCATTCACCTGACCAGTGTTGTGAACACGCTACTCATTGCTTTTGCTGTCTGTTGCATCATTTGCCTGTGCGGCACAAATGGTTGCTGGCAGCCTTTATGTAAAAAATTGGCCTCCATGCAAATGTGTCACACACCTGCATGTCTATCGCATCAAGCTTGTGAAAGTTGTCATGGCATGGCAGCTCACAGCCATCTCTGTCAATGCCACAGGAAGCATACAACTTCACATCAAGTCAAACACAAGATCTGCTCTGTTTGCGGCGTCTGTTTTATGGCAGAATTGGACAGCTGGTGCGAGAGCGGCAGGCTCTGCTAGCTAAGATGCCTGTCGCCGGGGAAATCACACAGCGTATGAAGTCTCAGCCAGTGAAAGTGGGCTTTCATGAGGCCAGGTATCCCCTGCACAAGGTCTTCAAAGCAGGGCTGCTAGTGTTGTGCAGACTGATTTGCCGCATATGCATGTACTGCTGCTGGTCTTAGCTGTATAGAATGTGTCGCGTGTCGTTAATCTATGGACCTACATGCTGGCTGCTCCTATGCTACTTTTGCTCCCGTGCCACTCCACATGCAAAATTCCGATCAGCTGTCCCTACTGAAGGGTTTCAAGACTTTGTTTATTTTGTGTGAGCTTTTGGGTCTTCAGGGTTCTCTTTCTTATATGTGAGCTGTTGCTTGCCTTGGACAGCCAATTTCTGAAAACTGCTAATGCTGCGTATAATGTGAGGTGGCACATGCCTTACAGACAAGCTTGTCTGTAATGCAGTGATGCTCTTGGAGAGATGACTGAGACTGCTGCCAAGCTGCGGACCAATGCCTTAGCTGAAAGTAACGCCTACAAGACTTTCACTGGCGCATTCTTCACTGGCGTGAGTGCTGTCTTCATTTGCTATGCATCCCTTCAAGGCTCATTGTGCACAGGGTGTTGATTTGTGCGTGCTAAGCAGTGCTGAGTAACACACGGTTGCAACTTGTGTAGCTTCCATCTACTTGCTCTACAGGCTATACGCTCAATGTGCTCAGGTTACTTATCTGTACCAAGGCAGTGGACAGTTTGCAAAGTATGTGGTGCATTGGTGCTCACCTCACCTTTAGTACCCAGACATGTCATGCAAGCAACGGGCTATCAGCATGGTTCATCCGTACCCCTTTGTGCCTGACACAACACAAGTGCTGGAGGCATTGGCACGGCAGTGCAAGGAGCCATCCATTCACAACTTGATGGAGCCAGGGGAAACTGATGACCTTCAACACATTGCTAATTGGGAGGATGTGGTCAAGTACCATCAAGAGACCTCTGGCCCAAGCAAGCTACATGACCACCATCCCTTCCTGAAGGATGATGCACATCTGAAACAATGATACTTTTTTTACAGCTGCTCCGTGCAATACTAGAAATGACAGAGCAGCTTGCTGCTGATTGTCATAGGACATCATTTGTTGTTCACCATTGTTTAGCCTTAATTGAGTGTAATGGACGGTTGCAGGAGCAAGGCTGCTGTCAGAAAAGTTGCAACCTGCCTGCATCTTGATTCTTGCAGAAGCTCATAAGCATAGTCTCCATGTGTTTCAGGCCAGTCGGTGTCAAGGTGTTTTGACATGTTTTGACGAATTTGCCTCAGCGATCTAACTTGTCGCTGCTGCCTTTTCTGTCATTCATGTGTTATTGGCTCTTCACACGTCTTGTGATGTGTGTCCTGTGTGTACTGTTTCTCAGCGCAAGCCAGTGACTTGTCTGCAGCTGAGCTTGTGTTTTCTGCAGGCCAGGTGGTGCTCTTCCTGGAACATGAGTTTAGTTTTCCTCAGTAGCCTCTCTGATAGTGATAGCTGATGTCATCATGCGTTCAACACTGTACCGTTGAGTCAAAAATTGACTGTGTCGTTGTAGCTTCGTTGTTCACAAAGGGCTGCAAGAGCATTGCGCATCCGCTTAGTCGCCGGCAAGGCTTGCCGACCACTGCTGCTCGCAGCTGCACCGATCATGGGTGCGCTTGCTCTGTTGTGTCTGGCGTCGAATCGATCTTGCAATTTCCTCCTGCAAATTGAGGCAACTGCGTATGCATGCAGGCATTCCCAAGTTCTACCGCTGGCTGAGCGAACGATACCCTCTGCTCAACCAACCAACTGATGTTGGCGAAACCCCGCTAGTGGACAATCTGTATCTAGACATGAATGGTATCATACATAACTGCACACACGGCAACGACCCAGGCACAAATCTCACCGAGGAGGAGATGGTTGTCAAGATTTTCACCTACCTGGACAAGCTGTTCCAAGTTGTCAAGCCACAGAGACTGCTGTTCATGGCTATTGATGGTGAGCTCGCTTGTGGTGCACATTGAGAGCCATACAGGCTACCAGTATTCCTTGCGGCCTGCCTGCACCTTGAGCACAGCATAGCTGCTTGCATGTAATGACGCTGTATAGGTGCAAGCAGGGCTCGAACACCCTCGGTTTGTGCATGTCTTTCGTGTCTGCACAAGGCAGCTCATGAGTATAGCACGTAGTCTTGCTGTTCAGGCGTTGCACCACGTGCAAAGATGAACCAACAGCGTTCCAGAAGGTTTAGATCAGCCAGAGATGCTGAAGAGGTATATGACCTTGCCACTGCATGTCCTGCAGATGTCAGGCAAATGCCACTCCGTAATCCCACTGCTGCTCACCATGTCAATCTTCACTGATCCCAACCCGACCTTTGACACACACGTACACGAACTTGCTGAAGTTGCCACTTGACGGCATGCTTGTCATGGGATCAAAGCTGCAAGCAGGCAGTCTGTTATGGCAGGCAAGGGCTGAGGCCTCAAGGAAAGGCGAAGTGATCAGTCCTGATTCCTTTGACTCCAATTGCATCACTCCTGGGACGCCCTTCATGGCTCGCCTTGGGGCCCACCTGCGTTACTTTGTGCGCAAGAAGATTGCTGAGGACCCTGCATGGCAACGCCCGCATGTTATCTTTTCCGGTGAGTTCGTGTACCTGACTTTGTCTGAGGTGCTGTTTGACAAAATGAAAGAAACCCTTATCTGACTTGCACTTACATACGTGTGCACATCAGCACATCCCCTGCACAAAGCACATGCACCATCTCAACCCATATAGCAGCCTCCTCAGTTCAGCAGGACACAAGTTCTGGAGCATGCCAGCTGGCAGTCACAATGGCACATGTGATGCATTCAATCACACTGGCTCAGCCCACTACACAGCAAAGCCCCTGACAGGATCTATGCGCTGCACAGGGCATGATGTTCCTGGTGAGGGTGAGCACAAGATCATGGAACATATTCGCCATCAGAAACGCTCCCCCAACTACACCCCCAATCAGCGCCACTGCCTGTACGGCCTGGATGCTGACCTCATCATGCTTGCCCTCGTGAGCCCCCTTACCGATGCACTACACTAATGCTTTCTGTTGTCGAATCTAGCTGAGCCATGTTCTAGGTTG
>JAABUP010001930.1_pt1 | contig 42096 bp, 58 predicted proteins | sample 5559201 | NCBI WGS metagenome assembly JAABUP01 (sample SAMN10711887, study PRJNA513373) | rock metagenome | isolation source: Antarctica rocks | place: Antarctica
GTCTGCTCATCAACTGGTACCGGCGCGCCAAGGGCAAGTACAAGGTGCCCACCTTTGCACACCAGGAGCTGGACCTGCACAAGGTGTTCTGGGAGGTGCAGGACAAGGGCGGCTATGACCAAGTCACTGCCCTCAAGCTCTGGAAGGTGGGCCACTGCTACCCACATTGCCACACCATTGCTCTCTGCCCTGTCCTGCATTGCCTGTCTTGTCCTGGTTGAAAGCAACTCAGCAACTCTCAAAGTTACAGACACAGCAAGATACAGCCATGGGCAATGTCATGTCGCAGTGACCACTGTGGCGAGGCCATTTCGAAATGTGACTCTGACAGTCAAAAAGCCACAATCAGTGCTGGATTGCAGCAAGCTTCATGAAGTCATATGGTATTCTGGCACTGCTTTGTTGGGCTCTGTTGAGTAAGCAGACCTGCTGCAGCCTGCACTCAAGTCTGCATCAAGCTGATTGCTTCCAGGTCTGTGCATTTATGCAAGCACTCACCTCCTACCATTGTTGGTCCAACAGGAGATCTGCCGCTCTTTGGAGCTGGATCTGACAGGGCAGACCAGTGCCTCTTACAACATGCGCCTCAACTATGAGAAGTGCTTGCTGGAGTTTGAGAAGTATCTGGCCTTTGGGCAGTACAGCGCTGACCTGGCAGCTGGAACAGCTCCCCCTACTCACATCCTGGAGGCGCCCCCTGCTGTCAGGCCCCCACAAGGTGACTGCGCCTAGCGTGTAACTCTGCCAGATCTGAATCATGATTCTGCCGTCTCTGCTGTTGACAACTGGACAGAGGTTGACCTGTTTGACTCCCTGTAGGTGACAGTTTATTGATGCCTCGGCTATGTAGTCTGCATTTTGCCTTGCAGGTTGCAGTCACAAGCTGAAAAGATTTGCTTTGCCCTGGCGGTGTCTCGCCTGCTCAGAAGCGCTTGCATGACTGCGCTGTGGCTGCCATAGCTGCTGTGTGTTCTCTTGGGCCCACACATGTCTTGCATATGTTAGCTATTCATTGTGACTCCCATGGCTTGTGCAGGCACAGGGTTCATGCCGGGTCCACCTGTACAGCTTCAGGGCACTCGTGCATCTGCCAGGCTAGCAGCGGCAGGCCCCAACCCCTTCTCTGCAGCAGGTATGCTCAACATTTGTTGCCTTTGATTTTGCAAAGCCATCACCTCAACATACACTACAAAGCCACAGAGATGTACTTTATCCACCTTGAGTACAGCTGTGATTGATCTAGCCATGTTCACAAAAGCAGCAACTTTGACGTGATAAGAAATGTGAATGAATTGCAAGGATCAGTCCATTTGCAGTTTGCATACGGCTAATTGCTGTCCGCAACGTCCTTGTGTTATACTATGGATACAAGCCTGGCTCGCTGCAGAGCCCACTGTCGCAGGGAATATCAGCTAGCAGAGCCCAACCTTGAAGCTGTAGTGTATGCAGCTGATGTGGCTTTCATGAATCTGCAAGCCTACAGCGCAGATATGCACAGGCATCCGTTTTGGCATGCATTGCAGCACCTGAATGGATACTGTGCATGCAGATGACCTGGATGATCTGAGCTTTACTGAGCTGCTGAACATGGACCTGGAACCCCCTGACACTGATATGGCCCCGGTGGCACATCCCTCTGCCAACATGCTGGAGCAGCAGCCTGGGGTGAGCAGCATCACCAGGCCACGCTCTAGGCGGGGTGGGCCTGGCACAGCCCCTCAGTGGGGGTCAGGGCCAGCATATCGATTGGTACCACCTCACCAATCAGCTGGGACTGCTTTGCAGGTAGTCTTCTACTTAATTTGTGCAGCACTTTACCATTGTTGTTGACATGTATTTTCTGCAATGTGTGTCCCGTTACCAATCACCAGAAGTTGTCTAGTTGCTGTCTTGGCAACAACTCCAAACACTGGTGTGCCTTCTGGGTGCAACAGCTGAATCTGACAGGCAGTCAGTCTTGCGTGTGCTTTATGATTGACTGCAACATTGCCAGGCAACAGCACTTGCTGCTTACTTCAGGCACAAGCAAAGTTGTGCACACACAGTGTTGGCAGTGTCATCGTCTGACCTTGTGGCAGTCCTGTCTGCTGCACTCAAGGAAGGTGGCTTTTGAATCAGTATGAGTCAGAAATGGCCACATTGATAGGTGCTTGCTGTCACTGCTGAACACCACAGGTGCCATGCGTCAGAACAGATCAGTCCTGTGACAATGTCAGTAGATACTCTGGCAAAGTTGGCAAGCAAGGATGGTGAGAAGCATGTAGTGGGTGCAGGGGGTGCCAGCAGTAGTGCAGGCATCAGGCGGGCCATCAGTGGGGTGCCTCCTGCAGGGCCTGGGCCGCCGCCTAACGGGTAAGAAGGTCATGCGCTTCTGGCCTGACAACGGCGGCTGGTGGGAGGCAGACGTGCACACCTACAATGCCTCAACTGGCCAGCACAGGTTCATGCCCTGTCCCACACACTGCCTGCCAAGCATGGTTATAGCAAAAAGTTCCTGCAGTTTTGATCATGACCTTGCTGCAGAGCCCATTAAATTGCATGCAGCGTACAGACACCATGTTGCTGGCAGTGTTTCATTGACTATCAGCCTGCATACGCACAATGATTGCAGCGTCTGCTTCAGCCCCCCTCCCCCCTCCTTGCAGTTTGTTCTTGCCCTGAGCTGTACCTAGCAGTCAGGGTCTATAGTGCGTCATGACAATTTGTGTGGTTCTGGCAGGCTAAGCTATGATGAGGGAGAAGATGAGGAGTCCTTTGAGTGGGTGGACTTCCGGGAGCTGACTGACCAGGAAGTAAGGCAGCACCCATCCCACATTGTGGTGCAGTCTTGCCCAGCCCCTGCGCCCCGACCCCCTGCCACCCCTGCCGCTGCTGCCAAAACAGGCTCAGCTGATCCTGAACAGGTATGCTACTCCCTACCACAATGTTGTCATGCTCATGTTTATATAGGTTGACTTGAGTGCGAAGGCTTTGCACAGGAGTAGTCGTGGAAGTGCATGTCTACAGTCTGCTGCTGACTGGTGCTGTGAGCCTGCTTTGCCGAGACATCATGCATGTCAGTGCTTTCAGCCTTTTCCTGTGCACTGATCACTGTTGAATGTGGCAACAATGAGTGAATACATTTGGTTGCAGGCTGCTATGAGTGGCATCATGGCTGCCCTGAGGAGCGGCATTGCTCCCAGTATAGTACACAGCATGGTGGACGTAGCTGCAACAGCCCTGCGGCTAAAAGCCCCCACACCTGCTTCTCCACCCCGCCCCTACACCCTCTCAGCAGATGCCCTGCACCCACCCAGTCAGCCCAAGCAATCTGCTCGGCAGCAGCCTGCTCCTTCAGAGCCCCCTCAGCAGAACACTCAGGATAGACAAGGGTCGCATAAGGCAGTCAAAGCAGCAGCAGCCTCAGAGCCAGGCCCAACACAGCCTGTATCCCAAAGAGTTAATGGTGCTGCTCATGGTACTGCAACTGGATTGGGTGCTGTACAGAGTCAGGCAGCAGCCATGCCTGATGCTCCATACAGCTTCAGACGACACAGGCGCATGGACTTGCAACCCCAGGCTCAAATCACAGCCCCACATCCCTCCTCCTCTTCTGCCCCGCCCACTGCCACCCAGTCTGTCACTGCTAGTCCCCGTCTCAGGCTGAAGCACCGGTCATCAGCTGCTGAGGCAGCCCCTGAAGCGGCACTTGAGACTGCAGGTGAGGCAGCAGCTGAAGCGGCAGCTGAGGCGCCCGCGCCAGTCAGAACCTCAGTCAGGGTGAAACTGAGGCGGACGGCATCAGGCAAGAAGCAGGTTGGTGACAGTAGTGCAGTGTCAGGCAAGCAAGGGGCCAGCAGTCATGCAGGCCGCAGCTGCCGCCACCAGCGCTCCGAGGCAACACCACATGCAGATGATGGGGCGAGGAATGGCAACTTGATGCATGATGAGGCTGAGCTGGATGAAGCGGCTGTGGCTGGCAGCAGGATGCAAAGCAGCAGCGGCGCCCACAGCGTGCTGCAGCTGCACTCCCAGCAGAGTATTTGGCAGAGTGAAGGGGCCCTTCAGCAGCAGGAGCCACAGGTAGATGAAGTGAACAGTGTCAGAGCAGGTGCTGTGTCGGGTCACAGCAAGTCTCAGGAACGAGTGGAGCCTGATGCCCAGGAGGCAGGTTCACACGACACCTTTGGCAGTGTGGGTGAGGGAGTACAGGCAGGCTCTGGTGCAGGCAGTGACCAATATGACAATTGCGGCAGGCCAGATGCTGCGACTGCTGTAAACGGCATGCATGGTGATGATCAGCCAGCTGGGCAAAGCCATGTGAATGGAGCCCACAGTACTCAGGCTCAGGGAGGTGACAGGCATGGCGGCATGTACAGCGCACAGTCAGACATTGCTCAGCCGCCACCCTTCAGGGAAGTGTCCATGACAGAGAGCAACGCCGCTGGAGATGTGCCTGCCGCTGTCAGCATGCCTGAAATTCAGCAGCTTGAAGGCGTGCCTAGCACACAAGCTTGCCAGACTGGGACCTCTGGTGATGGGGCACAGCATGAATCAGGTATTTATGGGCAAAGCGCAGGGGCACAAGCTGCTGACGCTGCTGATGACAAAGGGAAGATGCCGTCAAGCTCTACTGAAGTGGCATCTCCACAGCAGCTGCTGCATCAGGCTGCTGGACAGGATGGCAGCAAGTCGGTTGATCAGCTGCCTAAGCATGTGAATGGTAGTGCTCATGCTAGCCGCATTGTCTCTGATCGAGCTGAGTCTCAGCTGCACATTTCTGCTATGCATCATACAGGACCGCAAAACCCTGATGAGCATGGAACATATACATGATGGTAGTCTCCGCAAGTTTCACGATAGTGCTTGTGAGTGAATTGTGTTTGTCTGGTACAGTGCGACAGTTAGATCTATTTAAGCTTTGTGTAAAACAAAAGATGCAGCGACATGATGTGCTGCCGTTGTCTTGCCACAGGATCAATAGGCAGTCGAAGGGCAGCAGCATGGTTGTCTTAGTCTCGCAGTCATTGTAAACTGTCGAGATCAACAATGGAAGTAAGCAATGCAGACCGCTGGCCTGTAATGGACATTATTGTTGAGTTTATGCTTGTCTAGTCACACAGGGTGAATCGGTTTAATTCGGTTACTTGAAACCAGACTGTGCCTTCAGCTGTGACCGGAAGCTGTGAAATCGAAGTCCATACCTGGCTTGAATGCTACTTGACAACAATCATATATTGGTACCTCATTGAACTTGGGTCTTCAGCTCTCTGCCCTGCAGGTGCTGTGCGTGCATACAAGCGTCAATCATGCATGCAAGTGCTTGCCGTTGTTATGCATGTGTTGACCGTGAGCGCCCGGCGCGCTAGGCGGGGGCCGCATTTTGCATGCAGTGCAGAGAGCTGTTTTTGTCGTTGTGCAAGTTGATTAAGAAGTACAGCAGCTGCTGCTTGGTCACTCGGTCGATATGCATACGAGCAGCTCTGCATGCATCCCTGCAGCTGTAACCACGCGTGGGCCGCACCTTATGGCTGCGTGAGCAGGCATCTCGGGGTAGATGTTTTCCTGCGACGATCATCACACAGTAGCACAGCAAGGGTCAGGCCATGTCGCGGGTTCTTAGAGCGAAAACGAGATTCAGCAGACACTCGTTGCTCGCAGGAGCCACTGCAAGTAGGATCTAGACATGTGCAAAGTGAACAGTCGTAGTAAGGCGTGTGTTGGCTGACTGTTCAGTGGTCCCGACAGGTTGTGTTTGTAGCCACAGAGGCCGCACCATGGTCCAAAGTAGGAGGCTTGGGGGATGTAATAGCAGCTCTGCCACTGAGCCTAGCAGCCAGGTATTTTACAGTACGATCAATCAATGTTCCAATCTGCTTCAGGCTTTAGTGAGCCTGAAAATGATGCTTTATGGCTCTGACTGCAGGGGGCATGTTGTCATGACAGTCACCCCTCGCTATCAGGCTTACCCCGGCGTACATGACACAGGCCTGACAGTGCCTTTACAGCTGCCAGCGAATGGCAGCTTCAATCCTACTTCCGGAGGCTCTGTTTGTGCCTCAAATGAGCTTAAGCAGGACAGGCTGCAACATGACCTGTCAGAAACGGCACTACAGGAATGGGCAAGCCTGTACCACTGCCAGCATGGTGGCGTTGACAGGATCTTTGTAGATCACCCACTCTTTCTAGACCCCTACAAGACTGACAGTCTGTCCAATGTGAACACATATCTTCAGGGTTGCGACTTCCCAAATGTTGACCTGCGCTACAGCATACTATGCCAGGCAGCATTGGCAGCACCGATCCTCTTTTGGCATCAACCAGCTGATCACCTTCACAAGCTGCGCCTCCAAGCCTTGGTCCGCTGCCTGCCTCAGACCCTGTCTGGTGGCATTGCACAGTATGTAGGACTTGATGAATTTGATCTAGATGGACTTCAAATGCGTGGGGCAACCAGCAATACGCAGCATGTTGGGAATGCAGCTGCATCAACACAGCATCACAAAGTCAGTGTCAGCATGGTGCCTGGCCCGGTCAGCTTATGTGGCGGGATTGCGCACCAAAAGCCACTTGCAGCCACAGATCAGTCAGCCCAGCAGCATCAGCATCAGCATGGCAAGCAGCAGCAGCATGTTGACATTCTGTGGCCCGCCACAGCTGGCAAAATAGCCTATGTAGGGAACGACTGGCCTTGTTTCCCCCTTTCACAGCATCTCCAGCACCTTCACTGCCTGGATGGTGCCAAGGCAAGCCAATATGAGCCTGGAACAGATGCATCAGTTGGCGCTACACAAGCAAGCAAGCCTCTTGCTTGCACAGCAGCCAACAGTTTTGAGACCCACATGGCGCGTCTTTTGAAAAGCGCAAGGGTTGCCTTCTGCATACATAATTTGGCATACCAGGGAATTTTTCCACAGGTGAGGCTTCATGGTTCACTGTTTGATCTGCTCTTGCTAGTCTGCTAGAGTTTGTGTTCTACAGCGTATGTCTGTATTTTGTTCAGAACATGCTCCTCTCACACTCCTTATGTTCATGTTGGCGTCAGTCTGCTCCTTGATTGGCAATTGTTTCATATTGTTTGCCCCAGACAACTACACGTGCTGTTGTATGCGCTAATTACACAAACTTGAGCTTGCAGGCTCTATAAATAAGCAGATGCATGTATTTTGCTGCAGGAGAGTTTCCAGCGCCTGTGCCTTCCTGCCTACTCTCTGTCCAACCTGCAGTGGTCCAGTAGTTTGAGTAGCCAGCCAGCCTCTTCTGAGCCCCACTCCAGCACTGCATCAATGAATGGTACCTATATGGATGCAGCACCACTTGCCAGCCACGATGCAACAGCACCACATTGCCGCAATGCTGTCAGTCAGGATGGTCGGCAAAGCTCAACGCCGCCTCAGCTGAATTGGCTTAAGGTGGGTTAACATTCTGCAGTGGCTACCAGTGTTGCACAAGGTCACTTTGCTGTAGAGAGTCTTCACCAAAAGATAGTCTTCATATCATCAGAGCTGTACATGTACATGCACATGTCTGTGACTAAGTGATGCTGTTGTGTGTCATTCCAGTCCTTGGATATCTCCTGGAAGCTGTTGGTCACTTGTGACACATTGTCTGATGCTGTGCAGGGTGCGCTGATGAGCAGCCATGTGTGGCTCACTGTCAGTCAGTCCTACGCACATGGGATCGTGCAAGACCCTAGTGCGGGTTGTGGACTGCATGACTTATTGAACACTAGGGGTGTCAGGTATGCACCTTCCTGACCCACTTGACCAGTTTGTCAGTCAGATTGTTGATCTCATAGGAAGGTCATCTATCACCGTGACAACTATGGAAGTGTATACTGGTTAAATACTGACAGATCAACCGCATCTGGTCAAGTCATCAGAATTATGTCAAGTCAGATCATGTGTTGTATTATGGCTTGACAGACATGTCAGCATGCTGACAGTGGTACTGTGTTGCAGGGGCATCATGAACGGCATAGACACACAGGAATGGAACCCTGAAACAGACAGATATCTGCCTGAAGATGTAAGGTACAGCGCCATCACTGTCAGTTCGGCCAAAGCAGCAGCAAAAGCCTTGTTTCAGGAGCGCTGTGGTCTCAGCATTGATGCTGACATTCCCCTGGTGGGTATGATAGGACGGCTTGCCCCTCAAAAGGGAGTCGACGTTGTCCTAGCAGCTCTGCCAGCCCTATTGGCATCAAACAATGTCAATGGGGCAACAGCAGGCAGTCAGGTTCCTCGTCGGTGTGGCCAACAGCAAATCAGCCACCAGCTAACAATACTTGGATCAGGTTAGATTCCTGGTTTGATGCTGCAGCTAGTGTGGTGTGTCGCTGAGTCAGCCTGCATGTTTCAGCAACTCAACAGTGTTCACTGCAGCTGAGTAGCCCTGGAATGAATCATGAGCAATGCACATGCCAGCAGACTTTCAATGTTGATGGGTATTGCCATGTTGCTGACTGACTGCTTCGCTAAGGGTGTCACAGAGGAGTTTGAAAGCAACCCTTTGAGTGCTGCTGGTGCAGGTGACTTGTGGATGGAGTCTGTTCTGGGCAAAATGTCTAGCATGTTACCTGGACAAGCCGTTGGCTTGCCACATTTCAGTGAGGAGGCTGCCCACCTCTTACTTGCTGCAGCAGACTATCTTCTTGTGCCGTCCCGATTTGAGCCTTGTGGACTGGTGGCGCTTTGTGCTCTTCGCTATGGAGCAGTGCCTATTGTAACCCCTGCTGGGGGTATGCAAGACATTGTGACGCCCAAGGTCTCGTGACACAGATGCCTTGTTCTGTTTGCATCGTTGAAGTGGCATTGAACTAGTGCTTCATCTGAGTTTTGGTGCTGCATGCTGTATCTGCTTCTGTAGTAATGCAATTCAAAGAGCAAGTTTGTAGCAACTCGCGTGCTGTTTCCACACTGTGTAACTTGCTGCTGACAGGTTGGATACACACTGAGTGCCATAGGAAAATATGGCAACACAGCACATCTGCGTCGCGATGCACAAGCTCTAGCTGCAGCGACTCATCATGCTGTTGCTGACTATGGCAGTTTGCGCTACCTTGCTGCTCAGCAGATTGGCATGAGACGTGATGTCTCCTGGGATTTGCCAGCTCAAAAATGGGAAGAGGTATGTCAAAGTCACGAATGCAGCCTCAAGACATACATTGCTTGCTATTGCCAATTGGTCGAGGCAAGCAGCATTCCCTGATGCAGGCCATATGCTGTGCAGGCATTGCATGACATGCTGATGGCATGAGGATAGCCATCTGGTCTGACGTGACGGTCAATGGGCAAGCAAGCATCAAGCACTGCTGGCCCATTTTTTGAGAGAGAGACGACCCCTGCATTGTACTGGACAGCTGCATGCATGTACATTGGTACATGCAAGCGGGAATAATCACATTGATTAGCCGCACACAGCATTTGTACTTACCAGTCAGTAACTGTTCAAACTTACGCAAACGTACTTTGAAAGCTGTTAAAGTCAATGAAAAGCACTTATCTGACTGGTTATCTGGGCAGTACTCTCATGTCGGCGTTATTCTGCTATAGTGTGCAACTAACTTTTGAAATCCTTGAAATGTCATGCTGGTTGTGCTTGCACGCCCGGTAACAGTAGCTGCAGCTTCCATCATAGCATTGATCTCATCATCATCAAAGCTGTAGCCTTGCTCAAGTGCAACCTGCAGCAAGCATCCCCATGCTACTGAGATGGCATCACCGGAATTAACTGAATGCTGATTGCTCAAATTGCATGACAAGCTAGGACGGTTGTGTGCACGCTGCCACCTTTCTCTTGTCTTGCTTGATTAGCAGCAGCAGTGACTCCTGGCTGTTCTGTACACATCAACAGCTGAATGCAAACAGTGTTTGTGCACATGCAAGCCCCCTTGGCCAAACAGATGTGCAAGCAAATCTGCTGCAGGCACTGCATGCCACAAGACCACACCTCTGAGCATACAGAGTGCATGACAACACTTTGTTTATCTGAGGACATGAAATCTCCATTTGATAAATCTACAAGACAAACCACCAAAAATTGTGTCGTGTTACTCACCCGAGAGATGTCCTGTGTGCCTATGACACTTCTGTTGCTCGAGTTGAACATGCTAAACGCTTTCTTCATCTCCTCTGCAGTCGGGTTCACAAGTCCAACTCTGCCTGTGGGTTTGGCTTTTCTTGGCTTTGGAGCCTTCTTTTGTGTCTTTGCCTTTGCTGGCATTATGTCTGGGTCCTGATCCTGTGTATCATCAGCGGCTTCTTCTAATTTATCATGTTTCCGCTTCCCTGTTTTCCTGGTAGTTCTGCTGTTCTTTTGCTTGCTGCCTGCAACACACACTCATTTGCCAGGATGCAATTTGCACACGTGCTAGCGCATTGTGAGATATGGTCCCAATGAAGGCAGGGACGAGAGTAACAGCAATTTTCAAATTACAGCATACCAGCATGCCCCTCCAGAGACATTGCCAAGGCCTGCTGCAGCTGCAAGTCTTCTGTGTCATCTTCAAGACTCTCAGCATCTGCAGCATGCAAAGCGTTTGCAGTCAATCTAGCAATCAGACAATGGAGACATGCAATCAAGTCAAGGACTGCTGCAGAGAGTTGGCATTTAGTTGCTGCCTGTTCATGCTGTTAGGTGTTTGCAGAGTTGGATAGCAAGCATGGGCTACCAGAGTCTTGCCTATATGCTGTGCATGCCCTTCAGGGCCGTCTGAAGGTTCTGAAATATCATCATCATCACTCTCAGAAGATACCTGCTGAGTCACATCTGCAGATTCAGCAAAGAGCACATTGTGAGGTGTTGTTCAAATGCACAGTGCCACACGCTGATACTGCCTCACCTGTGGGATCAAAATCTGCTTCTTGTGCAGAGAGTTTCCTCTTTTGTGATGCTCTGTTTGCTTTGCTCCATGCAGCAGGCTGACTATCACTGTCACTGTCTTCAGCATCTGACGAGACTGACTGCTCATTGCTACTGCTGTCAGCGGAGTCCTCAGCCTGCTGTTGCAGCTTGGCACGTGTGCGCTCAGCGCCTGCACGCTTTGACTGTCGTGCAGGCCCTGATGCCACATACTTCTGGCGCATAGCTTCTCTGGCTGCCTCCTTCTGTTGCAGTGCAGCTAGCAGAGGGGCAGCCACATCGTCTGCCTTCTCTTGGACCTGTGAAGAACAGAGCAGCGCTCCAGCAAATGTGCAATCAAGGCAACGCCAATGCTGAGGATATTTTGTGACCTGATATCAAGGCAAACAGTGTAGTTTGTGTGCAGAGGCGCAAGCAAACCTGAAGCTTTGCTAACATAGCTTTGTTGCGGCGTATGCGCTCCTCTCTTTGCAGGTCATACTCATTAGGCTCGGCCATTTGCTGCTGTTCAGCTATATGTCCACCACAAGAGCGTTGTGCAAGAAATCAGGTTTTAGGAAAGCACACTCCTCACAGCTGCTATGCTTGAGTGCAGCTATGCAGATCACTCCTGTGGCGAGAAGCTGCAACTGTAGCCTCGCGCCGTAAGCTGGACAGCAGTCAGCAAGGTCAACACCTTTGTGTGGTCTTGACTGTCTCCGGTGGATATCGAAGTTTACCGGTGGTCAACTGTTTTCTAACCAAATTCAAAGCAAACTTCGAAAGCTGCCGATGTTGCAGTCAACAGACTGTGGCTGCCCAGCATAAGACTTTCGTCTGCCACGAGTCCGATGCCCCGACCAAAATTGCATCGTGTAGCGTGTGACTGCCTCGATTGTGAGCAGGACATGTCGAAGCCTGCGCTGTCAGCTGAGTCATCAGCTGCAGCCAGGCAGGATCCTCCACCAAAGTGTCTATTGATTCACGCAGAACCTGCCTGGCCGTACGAGAGAGACAGGACAGCTGATGCATCAACTTCAGCGGCTGCTGTAACCCCTTATCTGCACAGACTGGCTCAACAAGGTTGTTGTGGGCTGGTGTCCTACCAAGAAAGTCCTCAAGGTGTCTGCCACTGCCTGATTTGAAAAACGTGCTCTGTCCTTGTCCTGATAGCATTAATATGCTATCACAGGAAGTACAATGGATGGTCTGGCACAAGTCTTGCTCCAGGTGTGACAGGCAGCCCGCAAACAGCCAGTGTGCGCAATATCTGCTGCACTACTTAACGGCAGGCATTTGCTGCAGGGTCAACACTCTGACCCATCATCTTCAAGCAGACTACAAGTAAGGTTCGTTGCGCATATCTGACGCTTTGCATGGGAACGCTGAACACAGTTCAGAACAGCTAACAACTCGGCACAGTCTCTAGTTATCAACAAACAATACAAGACACTCTAACAATGGATATTTGTATTGCGCACAATGTAAGCATGGACTTGCAGGTACAATCACCTGCAGGCATGCTTCATGAGTACTTCTGAGTGTGCGTCCTCGATTGCTGTAGAAGCTGGCATGACCATCTTGCCCATCCTTTCGAACAGTACATCCAAAGCCAGGAACAGCGACTGCCTATCTGGATGGCCACAATCTTCAGACATGGCACAAAGAGCCATGGAGGTACTTGGTAAGTCCTTACGTTGTCTGCAAATCGCAGCACTGACATGCTCCATAGACATGCAGCTTGGCGCTCAAGCCATGTTGTGCATGGCAGTGATTGGCGGGCCCATCTCTGATCTGCACGCAGGGTTGGATGCTTCAGACATGGCTCAACCCACAGAGTCACACACCGTCGCAGACAGCAATGTTGGCAGTGAAGATGATGCAACTGATTTATTGATGCTGCACATTGCACAGCCTGCTGAATCTATTCAAGCACAGCCTGAGCTGTCTGAAAGTCCACCTTTCTCTGCCACCAACCTGGGTGACTTGGATGATGGTCATGATCAGGCCTCGCTGCTTCCTGCCCCACCACCTTCAACTTCATGTCAAAGCAGCTTTGGTGGGGCCACCCACAGCGCAGCAGCAGCATACAACTGGCTGAATGACCTGGTGTCATATCTGTGGAGGATGCCTGCCTTCCACCAATCTGTCCTGCTGGTGTTGCTGCTCACCAATTCGCACGACTCTGACCTGCAACGCTTTCAGGTACCTCTGTCTGTGTATAATCTCATGCAGTTTTGCGCCTGCCATCAAGTAAGTTGGTGCTAACATGTTCCTATATGCTGACAAATCAAATCTTGGGGTCATTGTCAGCAAACTTGTATGCTGGCTTGCAGGAGTCTGCTGTGTTCCAACACAATGCATTGCCACAGCATACTTTATATGCTTACAGTATTCTTCTTAGGCTTGCATGGTGGTACTAGACAACTGGCAGAGTCTGTTGCTGTCATGCTGAAACATGTCTTGTTGTGTAGGCCAATCAATCAGCTGATGTCTGTTTTGACATGGACGGCTTTCCAATAGTGGCCAGACCACTGCAGAGCCATTGCATCAGCAACATGAAGGCTGTGTCTCAATGTTCGGCTAAGTCGTCATTGATGGTTCAACATCTGCCAGGAGTTGTCAGGTATATGGCGCAAACACTGTGCTGCCTGAGTGTATCTAAGGCAGATAATTCAAAGCTCATGACCATCCTTGCCCTGCAGGAAGTGCACTTGACATGTACCTGTCTTCTCTGTGAAAGACACATTGCCATCACACAACGTAGCACCGCCAAAATGTCTGTTCAGTGAGACAAGGTTGTTGGGCCCTGTTGCATTGAGCATACTTCAGACATGGCACTGCAGGTGTGACAATGTGCAGAGTCTGTCCTTGACTGACATTGTGAAGCATGGTGGTGGGTGCTGCATACTAGCAGAGCACATCCTGCCAGAATTGGCATACAAGCTGGGCAGGGCTGCAAAGTATGGTGCATAGAAAGTGCAATTGCAGCACTGCAATGGCTTGTATCGGCCACATGACCTGCATGCCTGCAGCCTCTGTGGATTTGGAGATGAGCCATTTTGTCAGGCAAACACAAATGTTTGATAAGTTGCATAGCATGGTGTTGAGCCGCGTGTACAAAAGACGCAGATGTATACTGCTTGGCTTTTCAGTGCAGCTGGACAGGACACATGACGTTTGCAGGGGGATTGAAATTGAGCAAGCAACCCAAGCCTGACGTCCCTTGGATGTGCATCGTAGCATGTGTATCAATTGCAACGCACACACTTCAAGAGTATGTGACCATGCATCCCAACAGGTGCAACATGAGATCTCTACAGTGCAAAAAGTATCTTCTATTGGGCATGTTTGGTGCCCTGAACACACTGAATGGTGGGGAAAATGCAGCTTGCAGCACAATGCAGCAGCTCTCATGAGTACATCAAAGCCAACATAGCAGAGAAGGCCTTTTGGACAGCTAACCCATTAGCATATATGATGCAAAGCCAAAACAACATAGCTTGTTAGTTATGGTGCTGCTTTCTCCCTTAACAGCTTGTAACAAGCCTAGGCTATCAAGCAGACGTCATTTGACGAATCATTCAAATTGTGAATTCAAACAACTGATGCATCTTACAAAGCAGGCATATTTTCCATCTCCATGTAGGAAGTTGCTCAACCACAGCAGGAGCACACCAGAAAGGTGAGGACCAGGGACAGCATGGAACAACCAAAAAAATGCAGCAAAAACACGTTCAGCAGAAAGCACTTCGAGTCAGTGTGTATGACTGTCACTTAAAAGTAGTTATCAGAGCATTTCCTGTGATTTGCGGACTATGCGCGCAACCTTTTTCCTGAAGCCCTCTCGGTCGTCTCTCCACTGCTTGGCTGCATCAATGTTTGCCGGTGACTCATCATTTGGAGAAGACAGCATGGAGATGATTGAGATCATGATACTTTCTACCTGAACACACAAGCACAGCATCTGACTTGAGCCACTTTTCCCCAAGAAATAATTGCGCCGGCGAGCAATCATTTCCACATTCCCATTAGATGTGCTTGTAGGAGCAAAAACAAAAATCCCTTACCGACTGCACAGGGGACCAACGCTCCGAAGCAGTCTCATAGCCATGGGGGTCATCTCCAGGGCTATGCAGTATGGAGATACAAACCCGGCCATCATTGTACACTGGATCAAAGCACAGCTCAGGCAAGTAGTGTTACCAAAAAAGGACAGCCAACAGCCCAGGCTGAACTCACCATTAGGGTGCCACATCTCTGATGTGAACCTGCAGGTTGGTGGTGAGTTTGGATAGTCTGTTGCGAATGATAGGACAGCGTTAAAGAATCCCCCCTCGCTGCAGAGACAAGAAAGGCAGTCAATACAAGCACAGCCTGGACGACATTCTCACTGCAGCACTGACAGCTTACTACAGTGTATCTGGAGGGCCCATGATAGTCACAGCCCACTCAAACAGGCTACTGTCATCCACTAAACCGGCTGAAAAACCCTCGACTGGCCTTTTAGTCAGATCTGCAACAAATTGACGTGAATGCGGTGTAGTCCTCACACAACGTAGTGATTTCAAATTGGGCAATACTTGGATCTCGTGAAGGAGAGTTTGCTGACCTTTCAGTTGCTTTCTCAGCAGCAATGAAGCTTGATCCATTGCAGAATGGAGCCTGGGGCAAGTATTGACCCCGGCCAATCAAAAATGCAGTCTTGTAGGCCAGTCCCTCTGTGTACTTACGAGGTGACCTCGACGATCAAAGGGCAGAATGCGATACCGCCGCGCTTGTTGTCAGCAGGGATAGTGCTAAGTGTTCAGCGGTCAAGGGCAGCGAATGCAGATGCAGCAGAGCGAGTGACTGTATGGAGTACTGCGACTTGTGTCCATACTGGTTGTGACGAGTTGCCGGAGCGCGTCACAGATTGCACGCCGTGAATCGGGCTCGTCAAGCTCTTCTCAGAGTTAGGGTTTACATCTGTATAACAGGGGCACGCCCTGCGGGCTCGCCCTCCTTAGTTCAACAGAGTCTGGGATTCCGCGTCCTGAACAGCCATGTGCATTCAACTGGCCTTGTCAAGATTGACAATAGCTCCTGGTGCAGTGCTTTAAGTGTGCAAGGTTTTTGTCAGCTCCCCAGATGTAAGACACACTAGAGTTGCTCTTTGCAAGTATAGCTATCAGCGGCAAGTGCGAGTAGTTTTGACTTTAGTGGCACTGTCTAGAGCAGGCCGACTTTGCTAATTGTCCGGCTGCTGAACAAATTATCTGCACAATTGATTGTTGGACTATTGCATTGAGCAACAGTGATGTTCCATGTTCCTTGTGCCCGCCTTTTAATATTTAATTAACAAGCACACATTTGAGGTGTGCTCGGGGCCGGAGCTTTGGTCAAGCTCTTTTCACAGCTCTGCGCCAGCCCTTTCGCGTTGATTTGCTTATTGTGGTGCATTTCGATCTAGTGCGACCTCTGATGCTGTCGGCCTGCACTTGTATCAGAGGTTCCACGATTTGCGAGCTTCGAGCTACAGCTGACTCAGTCCAAAGACCAAATCGTCAGCGCGGACATTGCATCGAAACGCTCAAATCTGGACAAGCGCGTGACAATAACGAAAACGGAAGAATCAGAATCACCGGTACGGGGTTTCACTCGCCAGCGGTAGGTCAGAGGGGACCGGGGCTGCATGTTGTCAATCACTCAGCCTTTTCAGTAGTGGTATGCAAGCACAGTCGTTGAGCTAAATCTTGCGCCCCTGATCTTCACAATAAGACGATGAAAACACGTGCTCTGTCAGGCGGAGTCGCACGAGGACCTGGTGACGTTTGTCCAGTTGCAAACTATTGCAGAAAACAGGTGCATCCCTCACCTTTTTGAACCTGGTCTTTGGGTGCCATCCTGGTGAACAGCTGGGACAGCACACTTTTCATTGTGCAGGGGCATGCATTTGAGGTTGCAGACTCTGGGCCCAGTGTACAGTATTGTCTGCCGAGATGGTATGACACTGCTGGCTTGCCTGTGAGCGCCATGACATGGCTTGCCAATTACCATGGGTAGACTTTGCATTCAGGAGATGCGGCTGGACCCATCTTGGCAACAACTAATGGGTTTGTGCTGCCACTGCTGAAGCTCATGCATTGTGACACCATGCAGGTATTTACACCTAGGTATGCACTATCACTCACGTCTAGTAAGTTTGTATACCAGTTCCAGCCTGAGACATCTTGAATGTCATGTTAAACATGTCCAGGCTTGCAGAGGCTGACAGAGAGCGCATCAGAGGGGGCACCTTCTTTGGTCTTAGTCTGCTCATTGTGGCAGCAATCATGAGCCACGGACATGAGTGTGGTTGTGTCAAGGCAGAGATGCTTGCTATCAATGATGATGGTGCGCCATGTCAGCATTGGCTTCTAATCTTCATCGCTAAACACTCAAGTTTGCTGTATTTTCTCTGATGCATGTTGCCTGTTTTTGCATGCTTTGCAGACCACCAACATGCTAGGCTTGTCAAGTATTATAGACGGATGGGGTTTGAGAAAGTGCTGGAAGTGGGCAACAACGGGTTGTCTGACCTCCCACATCTGCTTGTGTGGGGTGGAGCTGGCACCAGAATGAACTGCAGTCCAGAGCAATTTCTTCGGCGTTGGGCTCCTCTGCTCAAGAAGAGCAACAAAGAAAGCCAGTAGCACCTGGGCAGACAGGCTGCATTTCTGACAGCATGCCCTCTGCCTGCGACTGCTTATTGCATTTGTGTGCGTTTGTAGCTGGTCTCAACATGCCGATATCTGACTTCAAGTTGACGTGCGAATCAAGCTGTTTGAGATTGTGGGTGTTTACGGCGAGTATCAATTGTCTTGACACACCAGTCTTGGCATATATATCACAAGTTGTAAGCTGGCAGTTCCTCGGTGTGCATTTCACCAAATGTATATGCATGCATGCAGTCCTGCTCATAAAGCAGGTCGCAGCTGGTCTTTACTGTGGCACAGCGACGAGATCTGCTGGCCTCTGAGTTTCTGAAGATCGCGTTGTGAATGAATCTGTATATTTCTATGCACTGGCAAGGATTTCCCGTGTTCACTTTACCATACCAATTGTTCTTTGGTTGTTGTGGCCTAAACTGCAATTGTGAAATGAATGCAAATCGCCTGAAGTCAATGTTCTGTTGCTCACTAACAGGCACTCAACAACAAAAACGGCAAGCCAACCCTGCAAACAGGTCATGATATACAATATGTCAAAAGACACACTCAATAGAGTACACAGCTGAGCTGCATCTGAACAGGATGGAAAAGTAGCAGTGAAGCTGATTCAGTGCTGCTCAATCTTGTGAGGGCCAACTATCAGGTGCTATGCGCAAGCCTCTTGCAAAGTCACTCTCCGACAGTCATGCCAAAGCCAAACTTGTAGTCTTTCTTGACGTGGTCAAGCTCCGCTGAAAGTATAAAGTTCACACCAACATTGACCCTTTCTTCCAAGAACGCACCGACCTTACCATCTGTGTCTATCTTCCCTCGCAACCGACACTGCCGCAACATGTAGTCATACCCAAAGCTTGCAGCGGGTTCTCTGGTGTTCCAGTTCCACATGAAATCACTCGCAAGTGTCACCTGCAGGCCATTCAGATCAAGCTGTACACAAGAGTTGACATCAGCAACAAACAGCAGGCTCAAGGACAGACACAGACAATGTACAGGAGAGAAGGGCTATTCAGCATTTGCTCACCTTCTCACTGAGTCGGTGAGCATAGTTGAGTGAGACCAGCCCCGTGGTAGCTATTTGCGCAGTTGCTATATGCTTGTCACCCTGATGCCGCGCTGCAAAGCCCACTCCTGACTTCATTGCTTGGCTGAGCCAGAATGTTTCGCCTCCCAGGGCCAAATTGGGTGTCACACTTTGCAAATAATTGAATCCTGCACACAGCACGGATTGTGAGCTGTCGATAGGCGGAAAACAGGACACCAGGACCAGCTGCAGTCAGTGAGCAGCAGCGCTGCAGATGAACTGCTGGAGACATGGCAGATCTATGTATGCTCACAAAACGCTTATGAACAACAGCCAGGCGTACCATAAAAGCCTCCATTACCAACCTTTGCCTGACTGTTCCAGTCCTTGCCCTGCAATGAAAGGAATCGGCAAGGTTTATTGCCAGTGATACGATTCACCAAATATGACTCATTGTATCATAGCGCTTGCTTACCTTGAAGTCCAGATCCAGCATGACATGCGATTGACCCTCATCTTGGACAAGCTGTAGCTGCGTCTTTGCTGAGATCATCTCATTGATGTCATACCTGAGAACAGCAATCAGTAAGCATTCTGGCTGAACAATACATGCAGGCCAGGAGCAGATTGTCACAAATAAGAGGCTCATACAGACTACAAGTTTTGCTGTCATCATGTAGACTGCACAAACTTACTTTACTCGTCCAGTGAGTCTGCCATCGTTGGTGATGCGGCCAATCATCATGTCACCCTGCAAGAGAAAGCAAAGGCAATGCAGCATGAAGATGCGCTGCAACTTGTGAACATTTGCTGCAACAGCTTGGAAGAGCTTTTCAGATCCTCACCTTGCTGCTGATGAGGTTGGCGCCAAACTCATAAGTTCCAACAGGCACCTTCAATGTTGCGCCAGCCCCTCCCATGGGCATTTCAACATTCCCCATATAGATGCTGTAAATGCATAACAACGCTCAAGCTGCTGGGTGGCATATTACATTGCATGTCTTGCAGTGGGCACAAAAGCGTACCTGTGGGTGACTGCAAAGTTCATGTTCAGTGGCTTGCTGAAGTCAAATTTTAGACCCTCGAATAGGTCTGGCTTCAGAGACACTGCAATTCCAAGTACACTGCTACTGAGACAGTACACATGTCATTGATCTGTCTTTTGTTGATGTTGCGAAGCCTTGAAGCCAAATGCCAACCAGTATAGTTGCGGCTTCAAGGCTGGGTTACAGTGCAGACTTATCGTGCCAGGCAGCAACTCATACTTAGAGCCTCTCTTTGTAGTTCTTCATACTTCACGGGACAAGGTAGATTGTTGTAATCTGTGAGGGGTCTCCTGGCCTGTTACAGTCACATGTTGCTTGAGTGACTTGAGTAGACGAGGCATGTTGCACTTGCGAGCCAGCCGGGTGTACCCCTTGTTGTTTGGCAATGGCTGCTGCAGCTGGTGGCAAAAATCCAGGCGATACGCCCGATGGACCAAGAGACGGGCCATCCTGAACGGGCTCTCTCGCTTCTGCGGTACTGATCATAGACCCCATCCCAGTATATAGTATAGTCTCGCAAAGATTGCAAAAGTGCACAAACGCTCAGTTTCGGTACATCACTTGCACATCCTCTTTCGGTTGCTGTGCAGAACCAATCCGCCAATCCACGAAATGTTGTCTCAGCTCCTACAGCATGTGGCGGTGCCGTTCCTGGGGCCCAAGGGCAGTTTCCGGGAGGGCGATTGAGAGCCTCATTCAGGGTGGATGATGCTGCAAGGTGGATATCGTTTGCAATTTCGCAAAGCCACCTTGAAGGCGGGAAGGGTGCTGAGGAACTGCCGCCAGCCTTGCGATTGCAGATGATTGACAAACGTGCAGGCAGTACAGAGGCTTGCTTCAAAATAATCTCTGAAGCGTAACCTCGAGCAATCGCGTGTCAGGCTTGCTTTGCTGGGTCTGCATGCAAGCACACACTGACACACTGAATCGAAGCGTGCTCCTGCTGACTAGAATTTTCAGCATTAGCACGCAACAGCATGGCGGTTGCTCTGCCTGCCTGAGTAATGGCACGTGACTAGCATTTTGCCATGCGCAGAACCCCATACAGAGCCTTGGTCAATGTGAGTTCAATCGCGCCTGCTACTCAGCTGCAACCCAAGCTCACAGACAACGTGGTCTACGTTTGGGAGGCAACAAAGTTTTCCATCTGCGTCCATTCTGCAGCTGCAGTCGCTTGTCACGCTTGACTTAGCCATTCTGGCGAACCTTGCCCTCCGGTACTAGCCGACAGGATTGACTTAAACCTGAGCATCGTTACAGAGATGAAGCTTCTTTCGTGACAACGATTACACCAAGATGTCACTGCCAGAGGTGTCGGGCGATGCCCAGACCATGCTCGACGACCTGCAAGTGAGACAGATGCTGCTATATAGGCTTATGTTGTCAAATGACATTTATAAATGGGCTGCGGGCACCACCGTTTGCCTTTCTATGCTTTGTGCGAGTGGTGTAGTTGACCGACTTCAACTGCCTTCAGCTGCACTGACCTTTGTTTTGGATCTGCAGGTGGAGCTTGATAAGCGGGGAGTCTCTCTGCCCAAGTCCCTCATGGTATGACCTATTGCTTGATCTGGTGCTGATACATCACCAAAGAAGAGATGTGTGTTTCCCAAAAGACAGGTGTGCCTGTTTGCAGCCTTCGGCCAACCGAGAACGCACTTTAGGTCGTTTTCTGAGGGCCCGGAAAATGAATATCACTGCCGCTGCAGACATGCTGCAAAGTAAGTCATTCTTGTCTTCAACAATCAAACTCTGGACATACCGCTGTCATGCATATCAATAGATTGTTGCCAATTCTGCTGGACCCTGCCAAGAAAACTGTGCTGCAAGCTTCTTGGTATCTTGCTGTTGCTGGTAGCTTGACCTGTGACACAGCAATGACTCTGCACATGATTCTGTGATTAAGATGTGTCATGTGATTGATGTGTGATTGCTCCCTGTAAGTAACAATTGTATCTTCACCACAGACACCATCAAGTGGCGCACTGAAGCAAAGATTGAGGAATGCTTGGAGACGTTCTTGCCCGATGACAAGGACAACAAGCTTCGGCGTTTCCTGCCGTCAGGCTTTCTTGGCTTTGACAAAGCGGTAATAGCCTCCCTTGCATTCATGCATATGCACAATATATAGGGTTGCACAGACGGGCAATTTGCCATTCATGGAACTGCCCATTTCTTAATGTTTAGCATGGGCATGTCAACCAATCATGCCAATGCCTATTCACAGTTATCATAGTCACAGTTATCACTAGTGCTTACAGGGATCACCAGTGTGGATGGAGCATGCAGCTGCAATAGATGTCCCAGGAATGGAGGCTGCAGGCATCTCCCTAGAAGAGTTTGTCTACTATCACTGCAGGGTAAGTGCAGATCGTGGTTGCTGCAGGCATGCATCAACAATGCAGCTTTGCAGGAGATGTATGTGCTGTCAGCTTTTGCCTGACACAATGTTGTATACCTTGCAGGCAATGGAGTACATGGTCAATTGTAAGTATTCTGAGGCTGCAGAAAAGTGTGGTCATCCTGTAGACTCTCACTGTGTTATCTTGGTGAGCTCACTTCCCAGAAGGCAACACCTCCATTGCTGGCACCCCTGCTGTTGTGCCTGATGTCTCTGCATCCCTGACAGCACAAGTATGTTCTGCTTTTTCAGGGTCAAAAGTGGGTCAAAGAATCCATCAAATCCAATGCCATGCTTGCCTGCAGGACTTGGCTGGGCTGCGCATGAATATGCTCAATCAGAACACCATCAAAGTGTTCAAGTCCATGTCTGGCATCTATCAAGATCATTACCCGGTGAGTCGTCAACTGCGCTATCCCTTGCTCCAGTCTATCATGCAGCTCTCCGACAACAGCTCTCTTGCTGTTGCTGCCAATTGCAATTATGCTCTGAGAAGCCTGCAATTGCAACTGGCTTGCTCTTGCTCTTGCTTCATTGCACCAATCACCACTGCAGCTGGTCAAACTGCTTGCTGTTGCAGGAGCTGATGAGTCGCATGTTCTTGGTGAACATCCCCTTGATGTTTGCGGCAGTGTGGAAGGTGCTGCAAATGTTTGTGGATGACCGAGTGAAGGCTAAGATCAGGTTTTTGCGCAAAGCAGATTTCCACATTTTACATGAGTTTGTGGATAGGGACAGCTTGCCAGAGTCTCTTGGTGGCAAAGCCAAAGAGAAGCTGCTGAGCGACAAGCAAGGTGAGCTGGCTTGCATGTTGCTCATTTGTGCAAAGCTGACTGCTAGTTGGCATTGGCAGCAGTGCATCTCATTTGTCAACTAGTGACCAAGCGTATTTGCATTCCTTGTTTGCTGGCTTGCCTGCCTGCTTGCTTGTTTCCTTGCTCTCATTTGAACAATTGGCTAGGCATGCATGTGAATTCTGCACATGCCTGCAGCACTCATGCATGTAGAGCTTCACATTCACAGCACAGGCAACACACTGTTCTACCAAAGTTTTGGTACAAGCGCTGCAAATGAAGCATGGGTGCCCAAATCAATCTGGCATCATTGCCTTCTGCAGCAGATGCAGTGTCATGTCTCACACGGTGCAAACACCTGGCTGAAGTTGCTCTGCTATCCTTGCAGGCTACCTTCCCCCTTCCTTGCAAGCAGTGAATGCCGAGATTCAGCGCCGCATAGACGCCAGAGATGCCGGGCTGAAGCAAGCAGGTGACAAGCCTCAGCATAGTGATGAGCCCATGCGCATCTCCACCCCAGCCCCTGTTGAGCCCCCCCTCACCTTCAACACCCATGACAGTGTGGCTCCTGTGAGCCTCAATTCATATGAGGATGTTAATCCCCCAAGTCTGACTGCTCATGATGGGGCTCACCCCTCAGTAGGCTTTGACAACAGAGACAGTGCAGAGGCCCCTGTTGGAACAGCATGGGGTCGGCACTATACTGTGACTCAGCCACCTGAAAGCCTCAGCTCCAGGGACAAAAGCAAAGTCAGTGTAGACGAAATCCTGTCTGAGCGCAACATGCCCACCAGTGGCAGTGCTAGTTCCCTGGACAGCGAAGCATCAGGCCAGATGGAGACTCCTCAGCTGGCACCACACAGGCCTGTGGGCATGACACATGCAGAGCTGGTCAAGCTGGCAGAACTGAAAGCTGGGTCGCAGCAGGCACAGCATGCACAGCAGCCTGCTGCATACCAGACTGCTTCAAATGCTGCTGCTGTGCCTATCAGTGTCTTGGCCAAGGCAGGCTCTGGGAAGGGTGCTCCATCTGCAGAAGGCAAGCAGAGAAGGAAGTCAAAGAGGGAGAAGGCCAGAGGCTTGCTGTCTTCTTTCACTGGAGGGTGAGCACAGCTCGTGTCTGCTGCAATGTAAGAATGCACCTGTGCATGTTGCAGACCTTTGAGTGCTTGTGTATTGGAAAAAATGTTGAATGCTGCTGCAGACTCATTTGTTGCATGAAGTGCATTTGCTTTCTACACTGACCATCATAGCAGTCGTTCATTCTGCCTGTCACTGCTGACAAAAGAAAGACCGAGACGAGCTTGCCTCTGCGGTGACAGGCAGAATGAATATTTGAAACAATTGCTAGGATGGCTAGTGAAGACAGCAAATGATCCCATGCAACAAATGAAGTTGCAGCTGCAATACAACTCTGATACCAGTACACACGCACTTACAAGTTTGAAATACACATAGGTGCAGTTTTACACGTGTCATCCCCAATGAATCACTGTACATATTTGTGCCAAAAGCAGGCAGGCTATTTGTGTTGGTCAGTACTGCTGACATTTCATCTGTTTCCTGAGGTGATGCTGCTGGTGTGCAGTCACAAGCGGGTGGACAGTCAGGAGGACATGGACCAGGCCATGCAGATGCTTGCTGAGATGCGCCGCACAGAGAGCACCCCCAACGTGGAGGCAGAGGCTCTGAAGCGCAACAAGGGCATGGGAGGGCCCTGGATGTCCTTCACCCGCCAGAGGCGCCCCCCCAAGCCCCGCTCTGCCAAGAAGGGAGGTGGGTCACCCTCAGCTGGGGCCAGGAGGGGGTCCCCTCTGGCTACTGTGGTGTCTGTGGATGCAGAAGCGCGCCGTACCATGGCTGGTGTTGCTGCTGATGCAGCAGCTGGGACCAGTCCCTCTGGCCGCACAGACCGCAGTGGTGCAGCTGCAAGGCACTCGCACAAGAAGTGAGTGTAGGCCCTATGGAAAGCGTCTTGCTTAGGTCTTATGTGCATCTGTCTTCAGTTGGGCACTGGCCGTCATGTCAGTCCTGGCAAAGCTTGCTCGCAGCAAACTTGATGCTGCTTCAACGTGTCCTCAACGCCCATTTGGCAGAGCTTGAAGGAGCAGACACTGATGCCAGCACTTGGGAAACGTGACATGACACATGTGACCAGTTCTCAAATGGCTTCTATATACAGTGCACTTGCAAAAAGCAACCTGGATTGGTGTCTGGAAAGCACGAGACGTGGTCTTGACGATGCATCAGGTGGAACCCATTCTGTGCGCACGCCCCCATGGTTCGTGATGACGAGGAGGACAATGTGGCTGTGGGCATGATAGACAGCAGGCAGCTTGAGGCCAATGGCACTGTGCCAGCTGGCGGCTTCCCTCCCTCAGCATCTTCAGCCACCCTGACACAGCGGCTGCAGCGGAAGCTGAGTGCCATTCCTGCCTACCTGCAGACGGCTGAAGACCCCGAAGGCCTGCGTGTAACCTCACCAGAGCCCAGTGGCACTTCCCTGTCGGGGTACGTGACTTTCTGTATATGTCTATATTGAGACCCCTGCTCCTTGGCAGCCGTAACACGTCTATGGCATCCTTTCATAGTGCGGCAGTTGTTTCTTTCTTTGTGTGTCACTTTGTGCTGATCGATCTCAAATCAGGGAAAGTTTCAACATCTGTACATCCCCACCTTTATCCTCAGGCGGCTGAGCAATCACTACACAGTTGTTCAGGATGCTAGGTGGAAGTCTGAATTTTTGCTCAAAGTCATCTGGTTTGTGGAGACCCTATTCCTTTCACCACAGCTTGTGTAACACATGCAGTTGGCCACAAGACATGTTGCATCTGCAGCAACTTGCTTCAGATGCATCTTGAATGCCCAACAGACCAGCCTGTTCCCATTGCAAATGGCCAAAAGATGCTGTCACTGTGCATGCTTGCGGCTTGTTGCCTCATTTGGTGTCAAACAGACCAGCTCGTTTTCTTGAAAATGGCAAAAACTTGCTGTCATTTTGTATACTGAATAGGTTGGGGTAGCCGCCAAAAGGTGCTGCCAAAGTGCATGTTCGCAGATTGTTGCCTGAATGGTTGAATGTGTGTGCAGGTCCTCTCCATCAGCATTCTTCCTGCAGAGGGATGTGGTGGGCAGATACGCCTCAGCTCCTGACCTGCAGGCACTGGCAGCAGACTCTGCCAGGCAGGCTGCAGCTCAGCAGCTCATTCCTGACTCCACGCCTGCTCAAGCACCTGCACCAGGCCCAGCTGCAAACAGAGGCATTGGGCGCACAGTCTCCAGCAGTCAAGCCAGTGGAGGGCAGCAGCCCTGGGGTGGGACCCGGGCAAATGGCAATGTGTCGTATACAGCAGCACCCATGCTGGGACAGTCCAATGCCAAGGCCCACTCTGCGTATGTTCACAAGGTCATCCAGGAGCATGAACGTAGCACAGCTGTGAACAGGCAACTGCGCCATGGCCTCAAGTTTCTGACCAGAAACTGGGCATTGCTGCTGGTTCTGGTCATGAGTATGGCTGGTTTGTGGCTTGCTGCTGGTTACAGGTCATATGCAAAACTGCGTTTGTAGGTTTAGGAAGTACTCAATAAAGGTTGCCTGGTATTGCGCTGAACAAAATGTTTTTTTTTACTCCTTTCTTTTGAACTTATTTTATTTGGTGCCGTTTGTTGTTTTAATTCAAAAGTCGCAGGATTGAAGATGTGTCCTGGCAACTTTGCATGATCGATATAGCTTGCATGATGCTGCAGTCCTTGCTGAAAAGCATATGTGCTAGGCACGCAGTGGCATGCAAAGTGCCCATGCGCTGACATGCCGGCTGTGCACATTTGTAAACAGTCCGCTTCCTGGTGCTTCCCAACTCTACAAGCTTGTGTTCCGAGTGTGCATGAGTACTGTTAGTGCTGACATGCAGGCAACACTGTGCTATGTGCATATAGGCACTTCTTTTACAATTTTGGTTCTGACATTCGCTGATTCTGTGAGGGGTGGGCAATTGAAGCCTCCAATAAGTTTTTCTACAAGCAAAAAGCTATCAACAGCTGGGAGGCCTTTGACAGGGCCTGAGAAGCTAGCTTGGCAACTGTCCAGAAAAGCTCAAACAGTTGCACACAAATTTAGTACACAGCATCTAAGTCTAGCATAATGTACAAATATCACTGTCACTCTGAACCCACTTCAGCAAAACTTACTACATCAGCTTGACACAACTCTGCGCCTGAAACACCTTGCAGCTCTGAAATCAAAGACCTCTACATACACCGTTCCTTATTCATTCATTGGGGTTGTGTTCATCCCATGACCCATCATCGTCCTTCATGTAAGCATTCCTCCAGTAAGGATGCAGCCCATTATAGTTGTACTGATAAAGATACTGATCCTGTATGGCGGGATCATACTGAGGACCTGGATAGGTACCATAGGAGTAATACCCTGGGATGCCTCTGTAAGGGGGCACAAAGCCAGGCGGAGGCTCCTGATGCTGTGCACCATTCTGTTGAGCACCCTGCACATTGCCATTGCCATTCACACCTTGTGCATCTGGCGCATGACGGCTGCTGCCGTTGCCGTTGCCATTGCTGTTGGCTTGCTCAGTGCCAGGTGCTTGGACTGGACCTGGACCTGAACCTGGCCTGTCACTAGGAGGCTCAGCCTGACCATTGCTAGGCTTGCCAGGCGGAGCTGTGCGCCTGCATTGGAAGAATGCTTTTCAGCAGAGGAGAAGGACTGCTCGTTTGGTTCAAGACCATGGCATTGACAAGCAATAGGAATTTCAGAAGCAGTGCTATGGACAAACATGAGGGAGAGGCAGCAGCAGGGGAGCAAGCAACAAAGGCAATGTACTGACAGAGGGTATGGCAATTAGGATTGGTCAGGCTTTGCTGAATGCAATCTCATCAAAGGGCCATTCAGGGAGCAAGCTGCTGCTGAGGGAATTGCAATGACAGACAGGCTGACCTGGTGGCCGCTATGATACGCTGTCGTTCCAGCTCCTGGCCCCACCTGCCATATGCCATTCCAGGACCCAAGGGCCTTGTGACTTCAGGCCGCATGCCAGTCTCAGGCGGTTCACTGTGCCTGGGCCCAAAGCCCCTTTTGTGCTTTTGGCCATCCATGACCATGAACTCTGATGTCAGGAACTTGCTGTTGGGCATGTACAGGCGCTGCCGACCATTCTTGATGATTGTGTACCTGTGCAAAAAAGCCTTGCAGCTTCAGGCTGCTGCAAAGAAAAGCTAAGCGCTTGCGTGAAAAGTCTGGCAGTAGGCAGCTAACGCCTGACAGTGCAGACACTTTCTGTAAGAGCAGATGACCCTCTGACAGAGACTTCACAAATGTCCACCAGCTGCCGAGGCAGCGCTGTGAACGGGGTTACTCAGCAAACAGGGCTGAGGGCAGAAATCCTGACTCGACATTGCAAGGCCAGTGACAAGTGTGTGAGGAAGATGTGGGTGCTTGCCTGAGGTCTACTTGCTCACAAGAGCCCTCATACCAGCCCCCGGTTGGGCCAGGGGATGCTGCGGCTGACTCTCCTGATGCCATAGACCGCACTGCAATTCGGTCGCCCAGCCTGAAGGGCTGAACAGCAAACAGGAAGAAACCTGCATGTATAAATACAGCACTTGCTCATATACACTAAAGGGCATGGGCTGTGTTACTTTGCTGGTCTGTTTAACTTACATCAGCATTCCTGATTAGCTTGCCAGCTCAGATCATGATTGGCCCAAGCAACTGCAAACATATGCATGGGAGCACACAGCCACTGCATGGTTGAACCTTTATCTAGACTTTATCTAGACTATGGCATCATCCTTATCAAGTCATAGCAGGGCATAAGTCTGTGATACCGTCGTGCAGTCTGCTGCTGGATGACTCGCACCTGCCAGAAAGTTGTGTGCCAGGTCTTTGGCAGCAATGGCCAAGCATACGCCAGCAGGAAGCAAGAGGCCTGACACATTGACTCCCAGGGCTGACAGCACAATGACTCCTGCCCCAAGCATGGTGAAGAGCTCTGATCCGGTGATGACAGCAGCCGAGATGCGATGATCCAGGGCCCCTTGACGCTGGAGGTAGTGCACTGTGTTCTGGACCACTGAGTTGGCAAACCAGAGTACCCAAAGCAGGACGACCACCAAGCCAATGCGAGGGAAGAGGAAGCTGGCATTGGACTTGATGCTGCGGAAGAGCATGCCAGTTCCAAGCAGCAAGGGCGCCAGCATTGGCAAAGAGACCTGCGTACAGCTCATCATCGTCAGCTCATACGCTGATGCTGGCTATTGCTATTCTGCAGGCAGCCAAGCAGTGGCTCCAAGATGCTGGGCATGTTAAAAATGATGTATGCAATATTGCGTGTAATGTGTAATCACTCTGCCACCATTACTACGTTATGCAAATCATACTGAGCACCTCAGCTGTTGTGTAAATAGTATTCTTGCAATGACCTCTCTTGCAATGTAATGCTGTCACACCAAGATGCTGCTAAGACAGGGTGCATGGCAGCTGTCAGAGTGCATGGCAGCTGTCACACCAAGATGCTGCTAAGACAGGGTGCATGGCAGCTGTCAGGGTGCATGGCAGCTGTCAGAGTGCATGGCAGCTGTCAAAGTGCATGGCAGCTGCCAGAGTAGAGTCTGCTTGCTCACACCTGACTTGCCAACAAGCCAACTTGCGTTGCCACAAGGGCCAGAAGGGCTGGCAACTTGACACTCCATTGTGCCATGGAAACAGTTGTGCGCATGCGCTTCAAAGGGGGCCGTTCCCACCACCACTGGACCTTACCCCAAAAGTCCTGCAGGAAAACAAGGACCTTATGACCAGGCCTTGTTTGCTGGATGTTGTGCTACCTGTGACTCCAGCTGGACTGCTGCTGCTGCTTTATGTGATGCTTATTGCATCATTCAGCCCAACCACGCATCATCTAACAGAGCACGCTAGGACAATGCTGCAAGTCTGGCATGCTTGCTCCTTCCTTGACTGGAGACAGTGAGCGCATAGATGGACACTGAGTCTCACATCAGGGCAGGGTCTGTCTTCCATGAGCTCTGCTTTTGCTCTGCTGCGCTCAGCAACTGCGCGTGCCTCCTCAACAGCATGACGTGCCTGCTGCACACTGTCACTGACCATATCTGTCACGACATCCTTTGCTGCTGAGCTTGTGATGCTGACAGCTCGGTATGTCTCCAGCGGCGTGACCCTCACAGTTTGCCAAAGCCTCACAAATCTGAACCAGAAACTGCACACACAGAAGCCTAATGAGTGTGAGGCCAGGCAGCAAGGTGCTAAAAAGCGATCAAGTATGATAGCAGCAGCAGGCTTGGTACAAGCAGGGCTGCACCTTCTCCATACAAACAACAACAGTGCTACTGCCGGGTTTATCTCCGCAATCTCAGCCTCCAGCTCCTTCTGCAACCGTATGAGCCAAGTCATTCAATTTTTTGACCTTGCGACGACTGTGCAGCAGAATTGGTTGTGAATCCAGCTTGTGCACATCAGGACCTGCAACTGTAGATACCTTGCGAGTTCTGCTGGTTTTCAATTTCCTTCTGTCAGCAGAAGTCTCAAACAGCATTCTCGGGGCTTGTTGCTGGGGCAGGACCCGTTTTGATTGCAGCTGAATGTATGTTGCATCATCATAGTCATCTGAGTCGTAACTGTGCATGTACTCGTCCGGGTCCCAGGTTCCAGCTGCTGCTGAGCTTGAGGAGCTGGGTTCCCTGCTTGAGCTAGATGCTGTCATGTTTCTGTCTGCTCTCTGTGAGACAGTGCACGAGTCAGAGATGGCTGTAAACGTAGACAAGGCTCGCATCAAGCTGTATCATTGCGAACCTGCGATTTCTGTCGAAGACACGCAGGACGTTGCTGGCCTTTGTGCCAGCTTCGTTCCGGTCTGTGCGTCGCCAGGGACCGTAGAGGCCTTCGGGCATATGCATGGATAATCGGCCTAGGATTGTGGATCGAACACGGCAGAGCACAAACGGTGGTCATGCTGTTGTGTCGTGAAGAGCATCATAGTCAAACCATACAAAACTCTACCGTAGTGTTACTGCTAAAGGATCAGTGCCTGGAACCGAGGAGCGACGCAGCAACAAGCAACAAGCGCAACTCAAAACTCCAGATGATGCTGGGCATGTGTTGTCGCCGTGCGCGCGCACCCAGCTGAGATGCTGACTGCGTTTGAGCAAAGTGCTCAAGAGCAAAGTGACGGCCGTGAGGAGTCACACGGAGTGCGCGCAACGTACGTCCAGGCGTTACGACCAGGCTCTTCTGAGGAGCAGCTAGGAGCAGCTACTGCATAATGCTGCCGGCACACCAATAGATACAATCAATGCCTTTTCGGTGACAAAGTTTCTGCTGGAAGCTGTGTGCAGTCGCAGCGCAGGAATGCCGACATGGAACAAACGACGAGCAGAGAGCATGGCGTCTGTGGCCGCTGGTGCCATCGACTATGATACCGGATCAAAGCCGTGGTGAGTCACACCCTTGTTCACTAGGGTTGTCAGCCACATTCCTTGCTACCGCGGAGCGTTGCTTGCAACACAACAACCTTACACACTGATAGTCAGGCAGCGACTATTGCTGATAGCGTGTCTGCTTATGTCAGCATTCAGTTCCCTTAGTGGCTTACAAGCGTTTGAAAAGCGATGTTGAACATGGGTATGCAGAGCCTTTAGCAGTCTGACTTACACTGAGCTCAACTCGGCTGGCAAATATTCTCACCTGCGGTGAAGCATATCACACTGAGCAGCAGCAACATGGCCGCAATCACGGCTAGTGGTTGCCAAGTCAGTTCATTCTCATCTGCAAAAGCTTGCCATGACTTCTTGCTGGACCTGTCTGAGGATGTGACCGTGCCTGACCTGCTGAGTCTTCGGCGTGACCAGCAACTGGAGCATGCCAAGGAATATAACAGCATTCTTGCAGAGCCTCTTGGCTCGCGATTGAGAGCAAGGTCAGCAAACTACCAAGCAACTGCACTGTTGTGACTCAGCATAATTTGGCACAGCACCTTCATGTTGCAGTATTGAGTGTGCATGGCCGTTGATAAAGGCAATCCATTGCAGACATGCTATATGCTCCATGACCTGCAACCTTCACCCAAGCTGCTGCCAACATGGTCTGGAGACAACATCTGCCTCATCCCTATGCAGACAGCTATCATGCAGACCAGCATGTCAAGGTCTGCTTTCAGCACTCAGCCGCTCACGGCACATGTTTTGACACTTTGCAGGGGCAAGTCTGCCAAAGCAGCACAAGGCAGCAGTGGCAACAGCATACGGCCTGCATGGGTGCAGCCTTGCAAGTGTGCCCCGCACCCTTGGCGCCCTTTGCAGTGGGACCATGTCAACCAGCTCCAGCTAAAGGCCTTTGAGTCAGGTCTGCGCGAAGCCGGAGGAGCCACTGAATTCTCTGACAAGAGAGTGCCTGAGCAGTGCAGCAGGCTTGCTTGGCAGGACCAACAGCCACAGACAGCACATATGAACAAGTCTGAGGGTGAGGCCGCCCAACAGCTGATAGCAAAAGCACAGCCAAAGCCATTGCCACATGCTGTTGCTCCTGTTGCTCGTCACTCAAGGCAACGGCAACATATGCAGCAGGAGCCAATGAGGCGTGAGCAAACACGCTTGGCAGGTGTCCATGTCCAGTCAGTGTTGCAGCCTGGCAAACCAGCCGCCTCTCTCCACGGACCCTTGGCTAGCCAGGGTGGCGCCAGACAGGTGCACAGGCCATCAGGTCAGGCAAGCGGTCAGCACACCTCTGCTGTGTACGCCTCACCTGGGCTGATGAGTGCTTCATACACAACTGGCAGAGCCCCAGCTAGGCAGCACAGTGCAGAAGGGCAGCACAGTCCTTGCAAAGCAAAAGCAGGAAGCAGTAGTCATGGCAACAGCCAGGCAAGGAAGCAGCTCAGCCTTTGCAGAGACAGCCCGGCCGAGGCAGGAAGTCCTGAGAAGCGTCAAGCCAGGAATCACACCAATGGCATGGCGCGGCACGATGATTTTTGCAGTGGTGCACAGCATGCCAGTAGGGTGCAGAGTAGTGGCCAAGCTGATGAGCCAAAGCGCAGTGCATCTGCAAGCCCCACAGTCATGAAGAACTGGATACGCTGGGAAGCCTCTGAGAATGAATATGAGGTCAGTGGCTTGCATGCATACCTATAGCAAGCTTGCCGACTCATTTGCATTGTTTTGTGACTGCTTGCACAATGCAACGCTTGCACATTCATTGTTGGCGTCCATTTTATTCAAGGCAGCTGCATACATGTACATCATATGCAAAGAGTTCAAGCCATCACGTTCTCAAACCAGTTCAAGCCATCATGTCCTTAGACCCTATGCTAAAATGGACGTACGCTGACCTGCAGGCTGAATCAGGGCTGTTTGCCAGAAACAGACAATTAGCTATGAGCCCTGCAGCACCTTCATGCCCAACCAGGGTCACAGCGCAAGGCAGAACTAGGCAGCATGCAGCATCTCCCAGCCCTGCTGTCAACTTTCAGCAGCAGCCAAACAAGAAGCAGGATATGCTGCCTGGCTCAGGCCACTCACCACATGTCATGCCAGCACCTGAAGCATGCTTGCCTTCTCACAACAGACCTCTGCAGCCGATGCAGCAACCTGCGCCTGTTCATCAGGGCAATGGTGTGAGGATAAGTGAGCAGGCTGAGCTTGGCAGGGGCCATGGTGATGCAGGTATGGCTAGCAGGGGCCCTCACATGCGGTATTGCCTCAGCAGCGCACAGCCGGCAGTGGGTGCTGGACTGTGGGAGGAGCAAACAACAAGGTATGCATCCTGTCCTATGCCGTCCTAGACTTGCACAGCAATAAGACCCGCCTGTCAGTACCTTCCTGGCAGCAGTCTGCTTTTGTCAGGTGTTCAGATAGCATCAGGTTGTATGCATTGAGTGGTTTGAATGTAGGTCATGGCTCAGAGAGGCTGGCCTGGCAGTGTTGCCGCCAGATGAGAGGGCAGCACTGATGGATAACCCACTCAGGAATGGCCTCCTGCTGTGTGACCTGGCAGGTCAGCTCACCACCCTTCCACACACGTACTTCCATGCACTCTGGTGACACACAATGTGCTGTACTCGGGTGATACACAATGTACTGTACTCGGGGCACGCACCATGTACTGTGCTCTGGTGATACACAATGTACTGTATTCGTGTGATACACAATGTGATGTACTCTAGTCAAAGCTTGGAAGCTCTTCTGTGCTTCATGAAGATTTGTGTGACTGCGGATGCATCTGCGGCATGGTTTGTGTTGGTGGGATACGGTCTGCAAGCTGTCCTGGTGACAATGAGCAGCAGTCTGTATGGCAGCACTTTGCTGTGACATCTGTGCATGGAGACATCTGAAGGTGTGTGTCCAGGCGCATTAGAGGGGCGCATTGTTTGGGGCGTGAACCGCAAGCCAAGGACGTTGAGCAGTGCTAGAGGCAACATCATGGCAGCTTTGGGCCACCTGGGCATGCTGACGGCACAGACATGCCCCACAGGACTGCTGCATGAAGTTGAACATGTTCTGCAGGTGCGTCTTGCACAAGCTTCACTTGCCGTAGTCTGTACCCAGCCAGCCCTTTCATTTCCTTTCCACACCACACCACCTTGCTGCTGCCCTTTCTGACAGGAAACGCTCTGTCACATTTGCCACATCCACCTTCATGCACCAACCAGTGTGATTGAGTCAAGCTGTGCAGACCAGCACGGCAGCAGTGCCATTGTACATGCGGATGGTAGTGCAAAAACCTGCACCCCCAATGAATTTGTGAACAAAAGCAGGTCAAGAGCAGAATCGACTTTGGTTTGTGGGGTGCAACATGCAGGGACGCCAGGCATCCATCTGGGGCTTGCTGAACCATCTGCGTCTGACTCACCCATCATCACCACTGCTTGGCAGACAGCTCATTGGTCAGCAGGCAGTAGACAGGACTCTGACCAGCAATGCAGGAGCCTGCAAGCCAGACAGATGCTCGGGGGCTGTTGCAGCTGCCACCAATGATGCTAAGGATGCCCATGACGTCATCAGTGCTCACGTGGTCAGCGTGGGCCCACATGGGTTTGTCAGGTGCACATCACCGGTGCACAGAAGCCCTAAGGCACAACAGCATAAGAAGAGGCAGCTGGGCAGTGCCCCTTGTCCCTACCATGATCATGAGACCATCACCGTCAGTCTGGTCCAGGAGTCAGGGCTGTATACCCCCCCCGAGCGCTATGTCTCACCCCAGCGCTCGCAGAGGGGTCACTCGCCCGCAAAGCCAAGGGGTGACAATGCATGTAGTGGCAGCGGCAGTGACTCATATGTCAGAGTTGTGGCTGTTGGTCCTGCTGTTGCCAAGCATCAGCATAGGTCAGGACAGTGCTGTGACAAGCAAGATGTCCGGCAGCAGCATGCAGCCACACCACAGCGGTGTCCTGAACCTGCAGCAGCACAAGGCAGCAGAAAGGCTGCATTGACTCAGCTCAGAATTGCCAGACGCAGACAGCAGCAGCAACTGACTCCAGCTGATGTGGAGCAGGAAGTTGCTGAGAGAATGTGTGCCAGGAACAAGCAGGGTGCTGGAGCTCAGTGGTCAAGCAGGAAAGCCCAGAAGGAGCAGCAGATGGCTTTGAGTGATTTGGGTAAGCCTTGCATGCAGTGAAGAATCTCCTAGTCTGCCAGCACCATCCTGTCTGCTGATATAAATGTTTTCTTATTCTTGTTTGACTACTTGGCGGAGGCTGCCGTGAAAAAGGGGTCATATGTGTAATATCTGTTGCAGTAAGCACCATCAACAAAGGCAACACTAGTATGAAAAATTGTCTGCACTACTCCAGCAATTCAGTTTGTTCACAATACATCATGTGCCACTCAATCCCTGATATACTGGTATCAAAACACATATGCTGACAGACAATGACAAAGCAGCTGTACTGCATGCAGAGTTGGTGGGGTGGGTGCGCAGTAAAGGGCTCACTGAAGTGTCACCGGGCATGCTTCTCGAAGAAAGCTTTGCAGATGGCAGATTGTTGTGTAGGCTAGTTAGCTTACTGGAAAGGCGGTCTCTTTCTGGTGTGGAGTGGCGTGCACCTTCACTGGCAGCTTCGCGTCACAACATTGCAAAGGTATTGAAGTCGTACAACAAACACTGCTGTCTGTAGCAAGACAGCTGATAGGCAGCTGTACTGATGTGTGTAAATGGTTACTGAAGTGCTTTTGTGTATGCAGGCCATGTCTGAGCTGAAGAAGAGGCCTAGCATGTCACTACAGAACTTGTGGCAGGTGACAGAGGTGGTCAAGGCTGAGCCAGGCTTTGTGCAGGCCCTGCTGAATGACATGGTCACTGCGTACAAATAGTTCGAGCTTGATACAAGCTTGATGTCAAGTCAGGGCTTGCCATCATGATAAAAGTGAATGGCAAGGCAAAATGAAGTCTCACGTTCATTTAGCAATAACGTTGGTCTAAGATCAAGATTCAAACAGTCAGTTAATTCCAGTTGGCTGATCAGATCAGCAGAGGTTTGCATTGCATTACGGTCACCATCTTGTAGTGGGTTGAGACACGGCCTTGCGAGCCTTTCTGGCCAGTTCATCTCTGTTGCTCGCCAGCAGACCATCCAAGAAGCAGTCATGAAAGTCTGCCACGGCTTTTTGCAGCGCAGTGTGCTTCCACTGATTCTGCATGTTCACATGCAGCTGTAACAACATCATGACACACTGCCAAGACAGCACATCAGAAGCAATTTGCAAATGCATCATGATCACCTTGAGCTAACGACTATCCAGGCTCCAGTTGATTGCAGCACAGCCCCACATGACAGTCAAAAATTGCTGACAGGCCGGAAATGCACATGTTGAGGCCTAGACCATCTGGCTTGGGAGATAACAGTACTCATGGTGTGCATCTGCACCTGACCTGATGACATGCTTTCTCTGCTTACCTGCATGTCTGCTGTCGACTGTTGGACGTCACTCTGGTCAAGGTCAGTCAACAGCTGTGATACAGTTGGAACTCCATCCACAGGGTCAAAGTTCTCTGCATTCTCAGGATCAATAGGCACACACACCTGCATGCAAAGAACGCTTGTCAAAGCATAGTCTGTGAGTTACTGTGACTACATTATGATTGCATTGCTTCTGGCTGTACAACATTTACTCCAGACTCTGTGTCTGCAACTCCTGGACAAGGTGTGCCATCAGTAAACTGTACATTACACGATATCTGCAGCACCATCAACAACAACAGCACACCTTGCCAGTCTTGGGGTGAACGCAGAACGGTGCCTTCAGCAGGTGATTCATCTTCTTGGACACCTCAATATCCAGGCGGGGGTATGCACAGGAGAAGACAATGTCTTTCTTGGCTTTGCTCTCGGCTGCTTGCAACTGGGCCTTGCTGGGCTTGTCTTTGTTTGGAAGCTGCACAGCATTGGCAACTGTGCAACGGACTCAACATTGCAACCAAAAAGCCTGTGTCTGGGCAGATGGGCTTCAGACACATTTACAGCTTGCTGAAGAAGGGAAGCGGGTCTGTGTACTGCTGTAACCTCAGCACACAGCTAAGCAACTGATGCCGATGCACAGGCACATGTTTTAAGGCTTGCAAGCAACACTGATGCAGCATCTGCGATGTGTGCCATGCATTCTGGTGCTAGGAGGCATGGGCAAGTTGTCAGGCATCCTGGCCTGCCAGCCCCAAAAGCCATACCCGTGACATGGAAGCCACTTCATGCACCAGCTCATTCCAGCGAGCCACATTCAGGTCATCTGAGTCATTTGAGGCGCGTCCCTTGCCATTGTTGGACCACGCACGGCCCAGCTTGTCCCTCACATCAGGGTCAGGGATGTGTGCAAGGGCTGCTGTCCAGTGCTCTGAGCTTTCAAACAGCTGCTGCTGAGGCAGGATGACCTGCAGCAAGGAACCTTGCTTTCCCACACACATACGCACAAAGACCTCATGCTGCAAGCCTTCCAGGAAGCTGCATCCCTATCTGTTGCAGTGTCAAAGTGATGTTTGTTTCTCACACTGCCCCACGACCAGCTACTGAACCAGCTGGCACGTGCCTTACTGTAGTGCCTTGTGCAATAACTTAGCAAACATTACACTTGTCTGATGCTGTACCTCAGTCCAGACTTCCTCCAAACAGTGGTAAGCAGCATCAAGGAAAGGGTGATCTTTTGAGGCAGCAGAGGTAGTCAGGCGAGATATGCCCTTTTCTTGGCCTTTGTGGACTGACAAGAAGGATGCGACTGCCGACCTGGCCTCATCAGACATCTTCCTGGCCCTGCACCGACGACATATGTCTTTGTGAAGGCATGAGCACCAAAGTCATCAGCAAGCGTGACGACGCACCCCCTTCCAAATCTGTGAAACAAGGCTTTCATCTGGTCCAGCAAGTCGCAACACGCATGCGCAAGAGATCATCATCATGGATTGCTTCAGTTGCCAGATGAAGTCTGACCTAGGATCACACACCCATGCATGCACTCCTCGCCTGCCAGAGAAGACCCACAGAATGTGCTTGAAGCCAAAGTCTTGTCTCAACCCCACATCCAAGATCTGTATAAACATATGCCAGGTAAGCATGCTATAAAATCGTGAAGTTATTGCGGTCATTGCTTGTTAGCCACAGGACCCATGCGGGTGCTTCCCCTGACAAACATAGCTAGCTGCCCTGAAATGCTGCCAGGCAGAGTTGCTGTCAGTATGCAGACAAGTCATGCTGGGCGTTTGAGAGCAGGATTTACGACCTTGATGGCTACAGCCATAAGTGGCCAGCATTTATTGCAGATGTGGGCCCCTTTGCCACAGGTGCGCACATCATCATAATCTGTCAGGTCAATATCAAACACCAGCTCCCTTTCGACTGGCATAAACTTTCTGTTGCCTTCCAGCCCTGGGCAAACCAGACAGGTTAGTGTCTCATGTACTTGTCTGCCAAGAGAAGCTGAATCAGACAGGAAGGGCACCTGTGTACGCATTTCTATGCTTGGGGTCCACATTGTACACAGGCCCAATATCAATCTTAGCTGGCAGTTTATTGTTGATGGCTGCTCTGAGTTCCTCACCATCCTGCAAGTGCATTTTGAAATGGTATTGTATATTTATATGCAGGCAGTATGGTTGTCGTGGCATAGACTGTAAATGCAGCCGTGTGACTGGAGGCAGAAAGGCCTGCCTTGAAGGACTGATATCTCACAAAGATGTCTCCATCAAGTGTGAAGCAGAACTCGCGCTTGTGGAAGTAGGCCAGGTCTGCCTGAGGATGCTTGCTGTCTGCAAGCAAAGGTCCAGCTTGAATGCAAGCTGTAGCAGAATCAGTCCCAGGTGAATAATCTGCGCTGCATACGGCAGTTCTTACCATTGCCATACGCAAGCCATTTGAACATGTCTTGGTGAGGAAACAATCTGCCTGCAAGAGAAAGGGGTTGTGGTGGCATTGATGGATGAAACCAGATTTACCAGAGCTACACACGTATGTGCTCACCTACCATAATACAACTTCATCAGCTGTTGTACACTCCATGAACTATAATCTGAAGCGTTTCCAGCTACAGCCTTGACTGGTGATGCAGCTGCTTCTGCAGTTGCAAACCAATGCCTGACAGTTGCTTGCAACGACTGAAGTTGTGGCGTCGTAGGACTGTTACCTGGCATGTCAACGTCATGGTCATCTTGATCAGGTGCTTTGTTTGTGTTCTCGATCTTTTGCCGTTTATTGCCTGTACGAGCTGTCAACTTCTAGATGGATCATCCAGAACGATCCCGGGCGTTTATGAAAGCAAACGTTGCATACCCGGAGTAGCATCTGAGGCCATTCTTGAGCCGCGGCTGCGCAGTCGAAAATGCTATGTGCCTAGAGAAAGCAGTGATCACTGAAGGAGTCTTTGAGCTGGACGACCGGCCGCGGACCCAGCAAGCATGCAAGCCAATGTTTCACTCTGCCCCGTGAAGTGTGAACGGCCCTCGTTCGACATTTTCGAAGTTCCTCTGGCCTAGACTAGACAATTGCGCGGGATGATCTATTGCACGACATAGAGACACAAAGAATGGCATCCCGGAAGATGACTAATGACCTATCTCCGAGACTGGACCATTGTTCTTTGCTCAGCTTGACCGCGCTACCTTGAGCGAGCGGCAAACAGACCCAACTACACATCTACAGCAGAGTCACGCAGCTTACCAAGCAGAGACAGCATAGACTGTCACGCAAAGCTGTCTCGTAGCCTTTGCACTCGCTACGTCGCGCCTATAGCTTACGCTACGTACTAACAGAAGTCACAATCTGGTCTGGGTCCCGGGCATATCAGACGTCGATATTGTCGATCAACTAGGCCTTCGCCGTCCTTTTCCCCCTTGCTGTCACCTGTATCAGCTGGGGCAAAGTAGCCTGAAGACATGCTCTTGTGGCAGCGCCCAGATGCAGACGCATTCAAGCAAGCCCGCCTGGGCATCGTCTGTCAAGCCACGTTGCGGAAAGGCTGCAGGCAATCGCAGGGCTGTCTTTCCTGTACTTTGCAGCACCACTCAGGGAGCAGCAGAGAGACCTGTACCAGATCATAGTGCTTGCTTCTACACTCGTCAGGAGGATCACAAAGACAGCAGACACGCTGGACACATTTTGTGTTTTAACAGAGCCAGGAATGGCAAAGATGCCAGTCCTGCAGCACCTGCTGCATCAAGCAGTCAAGACACTGCCCCGCCCTTGGAAGCACCGCTGACAGATCACTTGCCCTTCAGTCTTCATCAACTGCATGCCTTCAAGACTGTTGTTGCAACTGGCAGCAAGCAGCAGACAGCTGACATCCTTGGTGTCACTGGCACCAATGTGAGCTTAATGCTAAACAAATTGGAGAAGGATTTTGATGAGCAGCTGCTAATAAGAAGCAAGGGCGCACCAGTCCAACTGACACCTGCCGGGCAGCTGCTTCTGCGCTACACTGAGCGCATGCTGTCCCTGTGCAATGACGCCCTATCAGCTGCCAAAGATGTCCAAGACATCAAGACCGGTACAATGACAATTGGCGCTAGCCAGACCACCGGTGTTTACCTCATGCCTCAGCTTATAGGTGAGAACATTGCTTGCACTGCTTGTCTTGCTGCTCATCTGATCAAGTCTGTGCCCTCTCACCTGAAGTGACCCATCTGCATGCATATGATGGTTGTACCACATCAGGCGCTTGCTTGATTTGATGATGCTGGTATGGCTACGCTGATTTGACCCTAGTGTGTCGGGGCTCTTGGCAGGTCTCGGATTCACCAGCATGCTGTCCCTGCAGAGAAATTCAGGCGGGACCACTCCCAGGTTGGCATACACTTAGTGGTGGAGAACACCCGGCGCTGCTGTCAAGCAGTCTCACGTGGCGAGCTTGACTTTGCGGTGGTCGGTGGCAAGATTCCTACTGATCTGCAGCCTCTCCTCCTGGTAAGCACCGCACAACACTGCCCTCAGTACCTAGCTTCTAGCGGCGCCATATGCTTGATCAGTCATCAACATACCGACAAAGATGATGCAGCACCTGCATTGCAACAAGTCGGTCTGTGCTACATCCAAGGCACACTCATGGTAGCTATTGCCGTGGAAAGAGTACATCAGTCTAACGCATACTTGTACATGGAAGCTCAAAGCACACAGGCCTGGGATTGTCTGCTGGCATGTGACGCTGCACACACGTGATGTCCCTGTAACCACCAGAGACATAGAGAGAACATTCTAGCTGCACAATGCAGGTGACACCATATCAGGAAGATGAGGTTGTGCTGGTATGCTCCAAGGATCACCCACTATGCGGCCACCAATATGTGACCAAGGAAGAGCTGAGGGAGCTCAAGTATGTGTCCCTGTTTCAGAGCTCCACTGTGAGGGCCATCAAAAATGCCCTCACTGAGCATCACATCCAATGGCAATCCTTACAAGTTGTCCTGGTGAGCACCCTATCCAGTCACACCACAGCATTGTCACTGTATGGTCATCACAGCTTTGGCGTTGAAAAAACAATTGTCCATTGATCTTGAACTAAGACCGAGACAGCTGAAAAGGCTATTGATGGTAGCTTTTTGGCTGAACAACTGTGATATCCCAAACCCTATACCCTGTATATGTGTGTCCCAACAGTACGCTGGTCGCTGGGCTAGCTGCATGATCAGATGCTGTACTTGCACAGGAGGTCAATTCAGTTGAAGCCATAAAGAGTGCAGTTGCTTGCAACCTGGGAGTGGCCTTTGTCTCCAAGCTGGCCATTGAGCGGGAGGTGAAGGCGGGCCAACTGCATGCCATGGAGGTGGAGGGGATTCCCTTGACCCGCAGCCTACGCTGTGTGGCAGACCCAGCCCGATACCAGTCTC
>JAABUP010001931.1_pt1 | contig 42083 bp, 59 predicted proteins | sample 5559201 | NCBI WGS metagenome assembly JAABUP01 (sample SAMN10711887, study PRJNA513373) | rock metagenome | isolation source: Antarctica rocks | place: Antarctica
CGATGCATAATGAGTATGGACTCACCTGGTTGGACTCAGTTGACGTAGAAGCGATGAGTCCAACACAGGTGTCGAGATGGACTATGTATGCGAGGTACGGATTTATGGAATTACGAATTAAAGAGGCAGTGTGGCGATTCGAGAGTGTTTATGCTTCGATTCGACAAAAAGTGCTTTGCTTAGCGGGGGACAAAGCGGGAAAAGATGGTCATCACAAAGACCATTCCCAAACCTAATCCAAATCAAGCTACTCTTCCTGACTCTCAGAAGTAACGGTGTCGAAAGACTGTCTTCGACTCAATAGACTTAGACTGGTCATTTTGCATGATACAAGGCAGAATTTGGCACCAGTGATGCATGGGGCCAGCAATCTTGCCGCACCAAGCGAGGATGTATCCCAACGAAATGTAAGGCTTGAGTACATCTCATCTGGTTAATCATGAGAACGGCAAACCTACACCACGCTTGATGAGACTCAATGGTCACATTCCGCCTCTCCCCATACCATAATGCATAGCCATAACATTCCCTTACAATGCGGATGCACCGACTCTGGGTTCATTGTCCAGGGCCCGGTCACTCATGCTCAAAGGCCCTTTGAATGTCAGCCATTGCCAGGAACTTTATAGACACAGGAGTAAATGAAGTTGATCTTTCACCATATCCACTTTCCAACCCGTCCCCAGAAGTGACCGTCTTGTACAGTTCTCAAATACAAGAGCGACCAGGTTTCAGAGTGCTACGCCAACCATTGAAGGGACCGTCACAATCCTATATCGATCAGAGCCAACAGGTGCCAAACTGTCCCATCCTCGGCGATGTTTGCCCACGCTATACGACCAAACCCCACGTGACGCGCTTTTTCTTCGGTTTATCAAAAGGAAGTTGCCGAGGCTCGCCGCATATCAGCCACTAACGACTGTTGGGCGGAGGCAATGTGAAAGTGGGACCCAACAAAGGATACAAAGCCAGAGACGTATAAAGACCATGTTGATTGCTGAGGCATAGCCTCAGCGATTTAAGATTGAAGTCACCTTGTAGTACTCTACACTTGCCTTCACATCGATTTCGCTACCCGACCACAGCTACCTCGGCTACGTTCGCATACGTCTCCGATATTTTCCTCCTAGCTGCTCGTATTCAGCCATTTACTTGCTCCAGGTTTGCCGACATCGCCAAACATTTGGATTGAGCGTTGGGATCATTCACTGGTCGGTGTGGCACTCTGACAGGGGCCCAACGCTCTACTCAAATAGTGGGCAAGTGTTGGCAATCTTGAGCGATGAAGGCGGTCAAGCTTCTCAAAACTGTTGAGGATGTATGCAAACGTAGACGAAGTAGCCACTGGTTGGGTGGTGAAATCAGTGCAGAGGCATGTCTAGATACCACAATGCGCCGTCAATCGCGAATCGCTGGGGCTGCCCCTCAGCGATCTACTCCGTCTATATACCTCTCTGGCTTTGTATCCTTTGTCACGTCCTACTGGCACATTGTCTCGGCCCAACAAGCTGTAAGTGGCTGGAATGTGGCGAGCCTTGGCAGCTTTTTTGTGGTAGAGGAAAGGCGCGTCCCGTCAGTTTCAATTGAAGGGCAATTCGCCGAACATCGCCAATGGTGGGACAGTTTGGTATCTGTTGGGCTCTCATTGATATAGCATCGTGACAGTAGGTCATATCCAAAAGAAGGTTATGACACCTTTTGGCAGTAGAAACACAATGATATAGATAAGGGGAATGCCTGCTTACTTCCCTGAAGGGCAATCAATACAGCACAATAAGTTGATTGCCGCTTCCCGTGCGGTTGACACAAGCTGTCACAACGAGGATTCAATGAACCCCCAAGGATGTTGTCAGGTTGCTACACCGACCAGTGAATGATCCCGACGCTCAACTCCAACGTTTGGCGAAGGTCTGCGACCTTGAGCGAATGAACGGCTCAAGAAGGACAGCGTGGTGGAACCTATTGGGGACGTATGCGAACGCAGCCGAGGTAGCCACTGGTCAGGTAGCGAAATCGATGCAAAGGTAAATCTACAGTACTACAAGGTGACTTTGATCTCGAACCGCTGAGGCTATCCCTCAGCAATCTACTTGGCCTATATACATCTCTGGCTCTGTATTCCTCGTCACGTCCTACTGGCACATTGTCTTGGCACAACAGGTTGTAAGTAGTGGCTGAAACGCGGTGAGCCTCGGCGACTTCCTTGTGATAACGGAAGAAAGGCGCGTTGCGGGCAAACGCCGCCGAGTCTTCGTCATAGCGTCGGGACAGATGTCAGTGCCACTCAACCGATCCCTTCTAGCACCGTAAGCATGTGTCATCAAGCACACCTTTCTACCATAAGTCCTGCTTGGCTTGCTGCTTCGCTTCTTCCATCAAACAAGCCAGAGTCCATGCATAGGGGATGCCAAAAGCTCATGCATGGCTTCTATGCAACTGTAGAATCATCTAGCATATTATAGGACCTGCCACCCCAGGGATGATCCTGCTGTGACATGTTATGATGCAAACATCCTTTGTTTACCTCCTTTGGGTGGAGATTCAGTATTCTCCTTGCTATAGGATATTTCACCGCTAGCTGAGGAAGTCCTCTTCCAACAGCACAGCACCTATCTTTCTGGATCAAGTCAATATCCAGCATAACACCTGACCGTCCGTTCAGGCTCCTCCTTTGCTAGAGCATCCCCATCTCCTCACTTCATTATGGTACATACAGAGGTGTACCCCCGCAGTATACTGAGGTCGGGTGGGGCAGGCAGAACAACAGGACAAGGCAAATCAACCAGACTTGCCTTAGCGACTGATGACAATACCAGCAGAAACAGATCCAGTAGAAGCTTTGACAATATTTCACAGCAATCCGGGAGAAGCACCTGCGGCATGGGCAATCCAGATCAGCAGTCTTTTGCTTCTGTACTCGGCCGGACCGGGCAGTGGAATCCCAATGCAAATGGCTACCAAAACACCTTTGCCTCAGGGTATCAATATGGCCCAATGCCTTCACAGCAACCAAGGAGAATCATCTCCAATCTGGACACTCCAGATCAGCAGTCGTTTGCCTCTGTATTCAATTCAACTGGGCAGCTGAATCCCAATGCAAATGGTTTTCAACATACCTTTGCCTCAGGATGCCCATATGGCCCGTTGCCTTCCAGTCAATATCCTGTCTATCAACCCTACCATCCAGATATAGGATGGTCTTACCCTACTACTGGCCCAAAAGTGCTGCGGCAGACCCCAATGAAACCAACTGCAGGCACTTTTGGTCACAATGCTCCCACCAAGAGAGACCGGGATTGGGAAGACACAGGCAAGAAATTGGCCCGTATGTACACAGGATCCAGATATGGGGAGGACCATGATTACCAGAGCATCATGCAGACGGTTCCTACGGAGCATCTGACCTATACTAACGGTAAGGCAATAGGAACCACATCAGGCTGATTTGATGGCTGCAGGTCCCAAATCAGCAAGGTGGAAACGAGCATGGAATCGCCTCAGGCGCAAGCCTAAAGATACAGCAATCACTGGGGACACGGTCTGCTTTTGGAATGACAAAGACTTGACCAACCTTGCAAAGGGAGTTGGAGAGTATTTTGCAGAAGCTGTACCATCAGGTAATTCCCTTCTCAAACAGCATTGCTTATCATAATCAAACTGACGTGCAAGGTTATCCTGAATCACAAACGGCTTTCCACACTGAGCCATACCTTTCAACATTACCACCGGTCATTGCGCCTCCTCCAGGCTTGTCCCGATCGTATTCACAGCCTACAAGCACAGTATATCAGCATGGAAGCAATGCAGCTCAGGGGACAGAGCCCCGTGGTACAGGCGGTGTCATCAAATACACCGGTGATGGCACCATTGTGATCGAAAAGTTCCATGAGCTTGACCCAGGTACAACATATGAAGTCGAACCTTTTGATGGGACATCCGGGAAGCCCAAATTGAAAGTTCATGTGACAAGAGACCCAGATCCAAATGGTAGATAAGATTCAACTGTCAGAGGCTAAATCTTCGATCCAGCGGGAACTAACATATTTGTCAATGAGCCACCACCTTGTACTGCAAGTACACCCTACTCCATGGCATATCCCAGCTACATGACCCAGGGATACCCATACCCCTTGTCCAAGCAAGATCCTTATAATTGGTCACAACAGACCACTCACCATGGTCCTCAGCAAAATCCATACCAGATGTCCCAGCAGACCAATACTCAACCTCTTACCAGTACAATGCCACCTGAGATTAGAAGGTCAGTTCCGTGGTTGTCTTCCTTCAGTGCTGATTTGTTTGTGCTTGCAGCCAGATTGTCAAACAGCACCTGATCCCGGTCATGGGCCAAACATACGACATACAATCACAACCTGCCCAAAGTTTGCGGAATGACCTGACACAAATGCAGTGGGCAAGTCTTGCTGATAATCTGGATGCCAGTCTGGCAAATGACCGCCTGAACCGCCAGGACACCTGGATGAAAGATATGAGAGATGAGATAAACAGCAAATTAGGTAACAGATTTTTAATAATGGCAAGTTTTGCTCTTGCTGATTTTGTTTTGCAGTGGATGATGACACTTTTGAGAAGTGGACAAGGCCTGCCGTTGATATGGAGGATTACGGTATGAGCAGAAATTTCATCTCCCAACAAATTTCTACAGCTATCAAATCCGAGTGAGTCTTTCTCTGTAGTCTTATACAACTCAAGAGGCTTATCTATATGATGTACCAGGAAAGGCTCCCCAATGACAGTCAGCAAATTCTTTGATCGATACCCCGATCTCCTTCAACCTAGGGCAAGCACTCTCCGGCCAGCTAGGAATGTCACAGATGGTCAATGCAATATATCTGAGGAAGCGTTGCAAAACTGGGCAACCCTTGATGGGAATATTTTAGATTCAGACCTTATTGAATCCCGGAAAACCAATGCCTTGGACAAATGGGAAGAGCTCACTGCCGCATGTGAGTCATGCAGGGCCCCAACACTCTTTGGCTGACTATGTGTTGCAGATGACATCAAACCCAGCAATGCACCCATTGCATTTGCCTTGAGCACATACTATCTTGACCAGGATGATATCTGGGAAGAAAGGCAGGGGACAAGGCTAATAAGTGAGGATCAAAGGAATATGCGGGAGACAGATGTCACCTCGCAGCTGGGCACATCCTTGAGAGAGAAGAGCATACGGAAGAAATGGTTCAAGACAGGTTCAAGGTTGCCACAATTTACGTGATAAAGTCTCTTCTATTTATGTTTCTCTGCATGATATGACCTTTCTTCAACATCTTGAAGTCTGAGCAGAGCTCACCAATATCCCTTCAACAGGTCCAGCCAGACCTCACAGTTTGGGGTGAATCTACCTGGATTTTGAAGGGAGCTCAGTCATACTGGAGTCTATTCTGGTAGGTTTCCTGTCAAGGAGATGAACAGCTCCACCACATCAATTTTGCCTTATCTTGCTTGTTCTATCCATTTCATCACATTGTCACCATGTTTCATACAAGACCAGGGTCTGGAACTGCCATAATCTGACATCCTGACTGTATCCTGTGGAAGACTCCAGAACCTGCCAGAGAAGTTGCTCTGCAGCTGCCACATGTCTGACCTTGATTCTCCTTCATGTACACTTCCTTTCACAACTTCGAACCCTCAGAATGGTCAAGCAGCATACCATGAGCAGGTTTGCTACTTGTACCTCATCAGCTTTCTTCCTGATAGATCCAATGTCCTTCAATCAACACCATATATTGATTCTGTATCTTTGAAATACTATCTCCAAAATCCACCCCTTCCTTGTTTTACAGCTCATTGCTTGCCAGGACTTCTGCTTTGTATAGAACCAAGCATGGTAGCAAAGAGTGTCAGATTTACAAATGACACCAATATAGCAAGGACGGGTGGAAATGTGTCTTCACCCTCAATGCCAGGTCCATTTGGCCATAGAGGACAACAACAATCACCATACACAACAACTCTGCCTCAGTCAGCAGCAACAAATTTTGGGCCTATTTGCTATCCCTCCTACAGTGGGTACCACCCAAACATGACCCTTCCCACGCAGAGCAACCCATACAGCAACCGTCCAGGTAAGTCCAAGATATCAACACTGTTGACCTTAGGGTATAGCTTCTTACTATCCCTCAAATAATGGTGCAAATATGCAAGATTGCTCAAGAATGGATTCACAGCCTCCCTTATACAGTGCTCAGGGAGGTCCCTCATTTCTCAGACCAGGATTCTCAAAAGACACAGACAGGACCAACTCCAGCCATGGGGGATGGAGTGGAGACGTTTCTGTCCAGTATGGTGAGAATGATAACAAAGCCCAGATCACTGTCCGAGGCGTTGCAGCGCTCCAAGCGGGGCATGTCTATGACTTCTCCCCAAGAGACGGGGAAGCTGGGGAAGGGAATATCGGGTTGAAGATCACTGTGACACGGAACGGATACCCACTCGGTGAGTTGCAAGACACCCTTCCAGTACTTTCCAGTCCTGACTTTTCTGATCCAGCAAAAGATGACCGGAGGTATATGGATCCAACACGGCCCTCTTCTCCCTCTCAGTATGACACAAACCCAACTTCCTCAAATCAGGCTCGCCCCTCTCCATCCCAGAAACAGACTGCACGGGACATGGAGGAATCCTTCCCTTCCTTGTTTGGCCAGAAGGACTCCAGCCCCAATCTTTCGGAGCCTAACTTCAGTCAAATGGAGACCGATCCATATGAAACGCGGCCGGACCAAAACCCGGTGGAATCCTTCCAATCCTTGCCCGACCAACGAAACTCCAGCCCAGGCCTTGAAAGTGTCACTTCCGATGAGGTGGACACCGATCCGGACCAAATCCGTACCACCCAGGACCCGTTAGACTTGTCCCAATCCTTCCCTGACCAGAATGAATTCAATCCCACCCGTTCGAGTGTTGGTACCGTTCGATTGGATACCAATCCAGATCAAGCCACGGATACGACGGCAGATGAAGAGCGGCGATTTGGCGAAGCTGCGACTCGGAGACGGTGAGCGAGCGGCAATGACCTTAGAGATTGCTGACAGTCTCACTGGGTCTGTAGGCAAGCGGTCGCAGACTACTACGGCCAGCATTTCGGCTCTCGGTTTTCTCTAGACCATCTGGCGGCCGAGGAGATCAGGACGAAGTTACCGTCAGAGTGGGCTTCTGTGGATGGGAGATTGAAAGGGCCTGACAAGATCAATCGTTTCAACCGATGTATTGACAGGGCTCGGCAGATGAAGGAGACGACAAACGGCCAAGGTTGGAGGCTTTCATGTCTTGCGTATCGCCAGCTGACTGGTCTCTAGTCCCGGTAGAGTTTCTCAATGAGGAAGCAAGACTTGTGATTGACTTTGAGGATCTTGGACATGATGGCGATAAGATGTCGCGCAACTTCTTGAGCCAGCTGACTTCCAGGTGAGGGCAGACTCTGACTCTCCAGACCCGACGCTTACCCCTTTTTTGATTCCCGTAGGTTTACGTCACGACCAGAGGTGACAGCAAGCAGTTTCTGTCGGACAAGACCAGGAATGGCGATCGACGAGTACTATCATCAAAACCCGGACATGATTCCCATGACGATCGGGAACACCCGACCATCAGGCAAGGCGAACGATGACAGCAAGTGGGACACCTTTGCATGCCTCGGTGGTTGGCTGAAGGATCCGACTGAGATACAGAATCGCAAAGTGATGGGGAAAGCTCTGTACACTGATCTCACCAACACTTGTACGTGGTCGAGGTCCGATCGAATGGGTTCATCCGCTAATGACCGCCTCGTTTAGGGCAATGCAAAAGACCATCGAGCTTCTATGGGTGGTGGCGAAAAGACAACCAAAGTGACGAGGATACGATATTTGCTCTGACCGCTTATGCCGTTGACAGAAACGACGTGGTAGGGAGAACCGAAACCAAACCAATCTGGGAGATGACGGAGGAAGAGAAAACAAGTAGGTGGAAGACGATCAGGGGAGAGGTCGATACTTTGCTTGAGAAGGGGAACTGGAGTAGAAAATGGTTCCCAACGCAGAATGGGCAAAGATCGTGGCGACCTAGAATATGGTAATGGCGGCAAGGCAACCGTGTGAATTCTGTTGGTGCGAACGCTCGAGGTGTCTCCGTGCGCCGCTTTAGAGTTTCACGAGCCAGTGCAGATGGCTTAAATTTCTTTGTCAGGCTCGTGCAAGCTGGTGATCCGGTCCTGAGTGTCCTGCACCCTGCTCTTCAAGCGGTAAAGCGCGGCAGCATATTACCATTTCGCACTGTCTCGCACTTCTCAATAACCTCGATCGTTGTCGTTGACAGAACCTCGAGCATCAGCATTAGCCAAAGGCCTCAGGCCTGCCCAACATCTATTTGAGAGAGTGCGGGTCCAGGGTGGAGCCAAAGAGTCATCAGCCAACATCACCCACTGATATGGTAAGTGCTCCAGCTACCCATTGAACCCGGGACGTCCAAGCGAGGTGGGCGGTCAGGTCCAGTTCAGCATGCTTCTGCTAGTTGCCCTCTCTCGCTGCGAATCGAGAGCCCTGATCTCGTGGTCGAGGCGGCTTGGTAGAAAGAAGTACAGAACGGCATATTGGCAAGTGTCGGCGGAGCATGCAAATGCAGCCAGCCCCTAGATCATCTTGGTCGACTTGACAGCTTGAGAGCCACGATACCGTCAGTTGCCATCAGCTCCCAGGATCAGTGAAGGGTCGCACAAGTGCATCGTGACTTACGGCATGACGTAGCCTAGAGTTATGAAATTGGCCATGCATAAACTATCGCCGCTACCATAGCTCCGCAACGAAAGTCATCACAGCCCCAAAAAAAGTCCCTAGGTCGCATCTACGATCGGCGCCGGCCCGAGGATACGCTCGTTCTCGATCCTCTCCCTCTCCTTGACACCCTTCTTCTTCTTCTTCGCATCGCGCATCGATACAACGCCCGACGCTTCGATGGTTGAGCGGGCCGTGCCTGCGTCGCGGAGAGCGAGAACGTCGTGGTAGGAGCCTAGCGACTTTCCTTGGAGCAGCAGCTGAGGCAGCTCCGTGGTGCCGAGGAGGCGAGCGATGAGTGGGATGAACGTAGCGTGATCGCGCCGTTGGTCGACGTCGATGACAAGGGGAGGAGGCGTAATCTTGAACTCGGCGAGCATCTTCTTGACCTCTCGGAGCCAAGGGTCGCGCATCTTGCCCATGAGGACGACGGGGAAGATCGTGCTGATCTCAGTGACGAGCAGGTCAAGATCATCCCGAGCGGACGGGCGAGAAGGGTCAAAGTCGAGAACGAGGGATGGTTCGAGAGGGACAGAGGGGTCGAGGGAAGGGAGCACGTTGGCGGTGGTGGAGGTGATGAACTGCGCATGTCAGCAATCGCTCCTAGTGAGAAGAGGTCCACGCACAGAGATGAGCGCGGCGAACTCATCTTGAGTACTGGCAAAAGCGAGTGTCTCAACGTTTGAAGGCGGGGACCAGGCAGATTGGACGGCGGATTCGGCCTCACGAGCCTTAGCACCAGATCCCATCAGGGCCTGATTTCTTCGGTCATTGATACCGAGAAGACCGTCGATGGGGATGAAGCGACGCGAGTGCATCTGACGCTGCTGCTTGAGGATGGAGTCCATTTGGCTCGACCTGGACATGGAGTTGTTGACGAGGACGAGAGCGAAGGAAATGAAGCAGAAACCGATGAGGAAGACGGGGCGGAGTCGACGAGGGACACGGAGGAGGTAAGCGAGGGTGTTGGGGTATGACTGCTTGGAGCCGTGGTAAGGATTGGTGATGGTGAGCATCCTCGCCTGGGGATGTCAGCAGCGTACAGTTTGAAAACCAAGAGACCCACCTTGGCGCTGAAAGGAAAGTGCGTTTTCGATTCCAAAGGATGCCCCTTGGTTGTGTGAGGCGGAGACGCGCCTTCCCGATCGAATACAGCGGACAACTTCTTCCTCAAAGGATGGTGCGGTGGGAGTAGAGGGAAGCTGTGCCGTTGACCGTACTCGTCGCCAGGGCTACCGAAAGTCGGCGTAGGCATCTGCGCCATGGAAGCGAGGACGCAGTGATCGGACGCGATCTGATTTCTAGGGCCGACAGGACTCGTCGAGACGGGAGTGAAGACGATGAAGGAGCCAGCAGGAGAGAGACCATCGTCTGCGTCATCGGGAAGCAGTGGGGGGAGGGAGAGTGGTGACGAAGGGGATTGAGGGGACATGCCGCCTGAAGGGGTTCCGCTGGAGTAAAAATGACTTCTAGTATCGACGGAGTGATCGTGGGAGATGTGCTGAGGATTGGAGGAAGATTTGCGCGAGCTCATCCCGCTTGGAGGTGTCAGAGGTGGAGTTTCGGGCAAGGTGATGGAAAAATTGGAGACGATTTTCCGTTGATGAGAAGGGGGAAAGTAGGACAATAAGGGAGGGAAAATGACATGGGCGATCGATCGGTTTATTGTGTGGCTGGATTGAGATTGACGATCAAGGAGAGAGACACGGCAAAGGATGAAGAATCAAGGGATAGCGTGACTCGGAAGGCACGGATCAATACACGTGTCAAGGATGGGGAGGGGATTGACCGCGTGAAGGGTTGCACGATGGAGAAAGCGTTCAAGATGCACCGAAGCGTGATATAGAGGAATGGAGAAGATGAGACTCACCATTTCGACTTTGACCAGCGAAATGCGGATGAAGTTTCAGGGAGAGTTTCGGGGATCGACGTCGAAAGGTAGCGAAACACCAGACTGGGACCCAAAGTAGGCTAGGCTGAGGATCTTCATCTGGATTTAGCCTCTGTCTCATCGAGATTGAACGTGGAGGAGCGAGGATGATGGTGATTCTAAGAGAGCAGGCTGGTGAGAAGGAAACTGACTCACTCGGCATCTGAACTTGATTCCGGACTGATGGCTTTCGCGTCTCAGCCTTGTCTTTACGAGACGTGGGATCCAGCAAAGTGCGAGGGTTTTCTCGAGTGGGAACGATGTTGGGGGATCGAAACGATGAATTTGTGGTCGCTCTGCGATAAGAAGGTGGGACACGGTCGCGAGTCGTAAATCGGCATGAATCTTCAAAGGTGTTGTCACAGACAGACGAAAATGAGCACCGTCAAGGCGAGCTCAACGATCGTTCGATATCCTAACGTCGCGGGATTTCGAGTGAGGAAAGAGACCTGTAGAAATCTTGCACTAGGTTTCAAGTAGTTGCAATTCTCATGGACCGATGCACGCCAACCTTTAACCCGGGTTCCTTTCCGGGCATACCGACACGACGTAGATCTATTTCCATGGTGGGCTTACGACCTCTCCCCCCAGGCGCGATAGCACGGGAAAGCCCAAAAAGCGCCGTTACGCGTGGCGCTACTCATCCAATGTGCTAAGACCGGGTTCCTCACACGCGTCAAAAACCGATAAGCTCCGCGTCTGTCCATTCTCGGCGAAAGCAAGAGCTCTCTCGACCTTACCTCTGCCGATGAGATCCGTTGCAGCCCGGGTGGCAATGTAGAATAAGAGTGGTGAGGACCAGAGACGTCGGCGGGGCGAAATTTGCCTTGAAATTGCAAGGCAGACAGCACGTCTTGGCACCAGCCTCGGTCGATTGGAAAGTAAAAGCGCCAAAATCCGGTCATGTTTACTCGAAAGCGACGGAATGGTCAGGTGAGCATCTTTGTTGGAGTTCAGCCACCTTTGTGTGGGTGTTTGAAGACGTTGTAGAAGTATAATGCGTTCCGCCCATGCTGACCACAGTCACTCACTCCCGAAGGCCGCGGGGGAGAAGGAAAGTCAGCCCTGACGAACGTGATCTGTAAGGCAGCGATCGATTCTTATCTTTCAGCATCACCTTATCGGGTGTACAGAGTGCAGGGAATCTTCCTATCCTGAGTTTTCCACATGCGTTCAAGAGCTCCGCCCAGTTTTCTTTCGCCGAGCTCACCAACACCCTTTCATTGATGGCGAGCGTCATCGCCATCTTCTGCAGCTTGACATCGTTCGGCAACGCCTGTTGTACTCATCAGTTCCGATCAAAGCCCGGGCATGAAGGGCAAGGACGTACATCTCGCATCTCGAAGATCTCATCGAGGCTCAGGCGCGGGCGATGCATACTGGCGAGCCGCGAATCGAGCAGATTGATTACGGCGATCCCAGCGCGTTTCGTGCTCGGTGAGAGCTGATGATCGCCGGACTCGTCGTCGGAATCTTCGCTCCGCAATCGGGTCCAAGCCGTCTCAACCTCTCGGACCGCCTCGACAATTTGTCCTTCCACCTCTGCGACCTCCAACTCCGACATGTCCAGGGCGGAGAGGTAGAGGTACCCAAATAGGTTGATGGAAATCTCCCCAGATTGGTTGAGATTCATCGACCCGCTACTCCCTTTGGCAGGCGGACGTATCAGTCTGTCAACTCCGCCTTCTCCGGTTTCGTGTTGAGGTCCATCCTCCTGTCCAGCCTCCCTAATAATGGCCGATGCGATCAACTCCCTCTCTACCACCTTGCTCCACACCTCCTTAACCCCCTCATCCCCTCCCAGCTGCTCCACATCCCAGCCCAGTCCCTCCCCCGCAAACTCCTCCCCCACAAACCCCCACTCCACAAGCAATCTCCCATCCCCCATCCCCTCCCCATAACAATTCATGACCTCCTCCCCTCTCCCCAGTTCCCTCTCCACCCGCATCTCCACACTATCCACCTCCCTCTCCAACCTCGTCCGTTCCGCCCCGGGCAGATGCTCGAGTCTCCGCACCACACCGGAGGTCGACATGATATCGTGAGAACAAGGAGCGAGGGATCCGCAGAGGTGGCAGACAAAGTCATCGGATTGGAGTGAGGAGTGCGGGGTCAGGGAGGAGTGGTTGAAGAGGTCGGCGAAGGGGCAGAGGGCGACGGTGAGGTAGAGATCGATGAGGAAGGCGCGGGTACATACTAAAGCATATGCATGGAGGTAGGCTGAGAAAGGTGATGGCTCGGGATGCGTCGTGGTGGGGGGGAGGTGAGGACAGGTAGCTTGGTAGAACGTCTTCAAATCTGCCTAGTTCCTTCAGCCAAGTCTCGAAAGCTAGGTGGACACACAAGAGACATCCCCTCCGTATCCTTCCTCCTCAGATCCCGCTCAGCTCCCGTGCCCTTGAGCCAAGCCAACGCCGATCGTCCATCCTGCCCGCCTAAATCCTCCATCTCCCACAGGACAGGCAACATCACCGTCTCCCTCGGTAGACTCTGGATATACCCCCAGAACGTCGAGTCTCGTCCCAGCCTGAGCTCGTGCAGGACAACGAGAGCGAGGTGAAGGATCGTATGTGAGGTCATGGAGCTGCCTTTGAGCGGGATGAGTTGAGGGAGATCCGTCCTCCTGGCGGATAAGAGAGCGGTCTTGGGGATCTGGCATACTGAGCGGGTTCACATGAGCTCGAGCGAGTCTTGGTGGATGAGAGCTGACGGATCTCACCCACTTCCATAGGCCGTGTTGCCTTGACGCCCCAGCCGGCTTCAGGGACGTCGATCGCCTCGAGCCCGTCCGAGTGGGTGACATCGTGCTCATCCAGCCAGCGGAAGAGGAGCTCTCGGGAGGGAGGTAGACAGCCAGGGAACAGGCCATGGCCTGGCATTCTTGGCTATCTTCGTGATGGCATTGTTGACAGCTTGAATGGATTGGCTCGAACAAAGGGCGACTGTATGCCCGGCAGAAGTCTGGGCAACAGAGTCATAGACATTAGACCGTCGACTAGGTGACTGATTTCTTTGCGCGCTTTCCTTTCCACCCAAAACTGGTGCCAATAGTCACCTCTATCACGGCAAATATCAATTTGCTTTGCTTTACTCTCATCCAAAAGTATGAGACAGGATCCACCCTTCCGCCCCATCCCATGTCACCACCACACGTCCCCACCCAGCGGATTGTGCTCCGTCTCAAACGGTCCACCTTCGTCTCCGCCTGTACTCGGTCCTCCCAGGCGATTGTCCACCTCGGCCGGGAGGAAGAAGTGCTCGATCCCTACGAAAGGAGTCATCTCTGTTGGCGCTATCGAGCCACCCAGAGATTGACCGTCGAGGAATCTGAGACCGTCAGTCTGGGTGTCACACTCTGGTCCGATCTGGTACTTACAGAGGTAATTGATCTCCCTCGCCCAGCTTTAATCCCGCACGCTCCAGCGTTTCTTGTGCGAAGAGACTGTCAAACTCGAACAAGTCTGTCGCTGAAGAAGGAGAATCGCCAATCAACTGTCCAGGGTTCCGAAGGATCGAATTAGGCGACATGGCTGTATTAACCGAAGTTGGAGTAGGATAGTAAGCCGAATTGACGAGATTTGATGGGGAGAAAGCAGGGTTTGTAGTATTCTGGGACGTAATTTCGCCAGACAGGGGTGGGACCTGCTTTGGGGACGAGGGCTCCGTTGGTGCCGGTATGACTTTGGCTCGTCGAGCGCGGCGGAGAATGAGCCGGAGAGATCGAGCATAGCGACCGGCCGGAACTGGGGATGTCAACTGGTTTGGAAAGGTGAAGAAAAAAGATGGCTCACTATCGGAGAGTACATTGGCAAGCTCCCCCACGTCCTTGGCGGTCTTCTTGAGGTTGAGATCGCGCGGAAACAGCCGGGCGATGCGAATAAGGAAGGAAGCAGCGAATGCGGCGCAGACGTCTAGGTCTAGTTAGACCATTCCCGAAGCTCTATCTTTCACCTACGAGTGTAATGCACAGCATACCGCAATCCATTGCGGTACTAGCACCAACAATCAACTTCGCACCCGCCGGTACCCGGGTGGACTCACATTTTCCCCTCTGAGGCAGATATCGATGCATCGCTGAGCGTTACGCATCGCCCTGATGGCCAGGGCCCGCTTCTCTTCCGGCATGTTGAAGGCGTCGGGGGACTCGTGGATGCCGCGTAAAAGCTGCGAGTTGACGAAAAGCCTGCAGCTAGTCAATACGGTGTTTCAAGCAAGAAGGTAGACTTTGTGGCTGACTCTGCATACTGCCGCTGAATAATGACTGGTTCCCCATCAGCTGGGAGCCGAGAGTATAGATCAATGGAAACTCACGAGACTCCCTGAAAAAGTCCCCTTGACCCTTGCCGAATCGGTCGGCTAATCATATGTTATTCAGGTCTTCGTGCATTTGTGAACGGCTCACACAGTACGCGGTCCCAATAACGCTCCCAGGCGTCGAAGTCGCCATTGGCTTGCTTGAGTCGCCTCAAGGTATTTTCCGCGATCGGTATGTCGGGCGATGCGGTAAGCTCAATATGCAATGGAGCTGTGGTTTCCGTCAGTGGAGTGAAAGCACAAAGTAATGCCACTCACCTCGCAGCGCTGTGAGTTCGACTGTCGAGACAAGGCGCGCGTCGGTGGTGATAGCCAGCGGGTGCTCGAGGAGTCGTCGACACTGATGGATCGTCTCGTCCTCTCGAAGAATCGCAGGTCGGCCCATACCATATGCCATCCTATCGATGATTAGTGTCAGTTAGAGCAATCCCATAGGGTCCAGACTGACTGATGCTCCACCAGGTACAGCTGAGAACATGTTGTCAGCTCGAAACTCAGGTCCGCAGTTGTTGACTGACGCAGAACCACACTCGAGATTGGACAACGAGATGTCGCTCCTCCTCGAGCTCTTCCACCGTCTTGCCCTTACCCATACCGCTTCGCAAGAGGTGGAGGAATGAGCGATTGACACCCATGTCGATGGCCATTCGGACGGCATGTCCTGCTCCAATCATGAGCTGCATACTCCTTGTAAGAGACAGAACACCTACCTCCTGGAAGCCAACCTCCTTCGTCGAATGCAGCGAGCAGCACTGCGCGACGCGTCAGATAGGCTAATAAGCGGATACTATAACGTACTCATCGCTTGGACCGCTTCTATACGCGCAACTGGATTGAAGAGGGTCCCTACGCCTGGGCATCGCAGATCAGGACAGGCCAAGACGCTTGGGCGAAACGTACCCACCTATCCGCTGGGCATGAGCGCGACAAGCTTTCTGAACTTCACTCGTCGGTCCTAATAAAGAAGTAAGTATCAACACGCTTGAGATTAAATGCGGATCGTACCTCCGCCGTCTCGCACACGAGCGCCAATCATGATGATGGTCGTGATGGAGAACGGCGAGCGCACTCGAAGACTGCCGAGAGCATAAGGTCCACGCCTCCGATAGCAAAGAAGCTTACTCACGCGTCCCAAGTATCAACGTTCGGGTCGTAACAGGGAACAAAATTGTTCGAACCGTCATAATAGCTGCTAGGGTCAGTCGCGCTAATCATCGGGGATGTGAAACTCACATCTGCATCATTTCTCTTCCCTCTTCCTCCGTCACGTAACCCTCCGCCACCGCATCGGGATATGCGTGGATATGAGTCGTCTTACTCTTCGCCTTGCCCTTCGCTGGTCCCGAAGTAGGAGGCAGATTCTGCGACTCGATCACAGCAGGACCGCTGGGCGGTGGAGGACTGAAACGTGCCTTCTTTGCCGGTTTTGACGGGGGAGCATCTTCCCCGCTGACCGTTTCCGCTTCATTTGCACTCCGCTTACTTGGTGTGGACCCAGGATTCTGCGGCGCGTTGCCTTGCTGTTCCTCCCTCGCCCGCTCGACGGCAGCTTCGACCAAACCGGCCATATTAGACATAGCTCCGAGCGGGTTTATTATCTCTTCCGGAGCCAAAATGTCGTCTGGACCGACAGAGCCCACTCGCGAAGGCGGCAGGGACATATGACGATTCTGTGCTGACTGCTGAACCAGGTGATTCTGCGTTGACCACGGGAACGGATGAGAGGGTCCGGTGGGGACCATCCGGCGGCCGGATTGTCCACCTTTTAAACTCGGACGCATGACGTCGGGTATGGGCATGTACGGGCTGGTTTGGGTTCGATTATACCCCGATGAATTCCCCTGTTCGGAGCCATCTAAGCGTGATGGCTGAGGGGGCAGCATCTCCTGTCGCGGTGGAAAGCCGAAGTTCGGGCCGACGGGCAACGAGGTATAGTCATTGGCGGTAAATTCTCGTTGACCCATCAGGCCCGAGGGAGAGGGAGCACCTGTCCAGAATGGAAGTGACATATCTGCCGAGCTACCTGAAACTCTTCTGAAACCAGATTGATCGAAAGCGCCCATATTGGCTGTCGGCGAAGAGGATGGTATCATTCCCATGCTCGAAAGGTGCCCAATCGGATGAGTCATATGCCCGATCGGTCCATAGTCGGGCGTCGTAGCTATGGCTGAAGACATGAGCGCCGAGCCATTCGATGTCGTTGACGGTATGCCCTCGCGGAGGGTTGAGACGAGGTCCGTAAGGGTGTTCTGCATAGCCGAGACTTGACTCTCCAGAGACCGAATGCGACTACCGTTTCACCAATTAGCCACAACAAGACAGAGATGAGATACGGCATACTCTTCTCCGACACTTCCTTCACCACCTCTACCAGGCTTCTCCATCACACATTCCAAGCCTCCGTTTCGACACCGCTTGCAAGGCGGCTCTTCAGCGCCAACACATCGCATCTTCATTCGGCGGCAATTGTTCTGGTGAACAGTACCGTTAGCAAGTCTGTGACCTTCGGGTAGAGAGGCGAACCCGGTCGCCACAGGAGGACTTACACATGCGCCTGGTAAGTCAATCGGAACGATAGGTGAAGGACGTCGCAGATCAGCTGGGTAGACCTCAAAAGCAATGACGACGCATCCCACGTACGATTCACTCGATTTATCACACCTCTCTTCTCTCTTTTGCCATCATCCTTCCTCCCCCTCTCTCGCTTAATGTCGGAGATATCGCCATCTTCGCCGCCTTCCGGTGAGTAGTCCATCTCCGCCTCGGAGAAGGGTTCGGATACTCGACGGCTCGACGAGCGCCCGTAGTTTACGAATGCCATCTGTTCAACCCTTCGCTAGCCAATGCCACAGCACGCAGCCTCAGTACACTATACTTTATATATCAAGCTGTCTCACTGCAAGAGCCGAAAAGTGGGCCATTCAGAGGTATAGCGCACCACGTGAGCAATGTTCTCCCATTTAGGCGGGGCTACTCGTTCAACGCCAGACTGGGGTCGCACGCCTATGTCAGGTCCAAAGCCTTCTATTAAGGGACTACTCCTATCCAAACTCTTGTGCTCCCTTGTCGCTAAAACTTCCGACTGCCCAGAGTGGCGTTCAACCCTGATTCCCCCCCGAAGTTCGACAGCCCGCGCCGCGACTGACTTCTCACGCGCTAATCGCCGACTCTCAGGGCCAAACTTTGCTCTTCGCCGAGCAATGCGTTACATAGGCTTATCCGATGGGCCGCGACACTCCACCGTTCCAGGGTGGAGCGCTTGGTGGGCAAAAGAAATCAACAACGCCCGGTCAGGAGTTGTTTGGTCGATTCGGTTCAACCGTTGATAACTCGTCGATCCAACTTGACATAACCCCCCTCGTTCCCACTTCATCACACCCATCCTGTTATTTTACCAACATTACGATCTGCATTTGGCTGCGGATCGTCAATAGAGTCATCGCTGGTTGATCGTCTCGCCTTACCGTCCGTCGACACTCGCTACCGTCCAAAGAACAACTTGACTTCACACAATCAACGACTACTCTCCGGATCGACGCGTCCGTTCGTAAGTAGCCTGCAGTCTTATCTTATCGCTTCACTCACTGACCGTCAAACAGACAATGCCTCGTATCCCTGTCCGTACCACACCCTACCACACACTCCCGCGATGTACCCGTCACTACAAATCGAAGCGGGACTTGATCCTTCGCGCACTCGGCAAAGCATCCTTCATCAACGGATCTCAATTCGTCATCGCCTGGATCTCACCCAAGGGCGAGGTCGATGTCTACGCCTCTGAACTCCTTCAAGCCGCGGTGTCTGTCAAAGATGGCGGCGTACTCGGTCGCCAAGAGCTCGATCGCGAAGCGGCTCGTGTCCGAGGTGAGATGAACCGCCGTTGGGAGGAGGTGAGGCGACTTGAGGAGAGCGGCGAAGCCTCGGTCATGGAGGGTGACCAAGCCGACGAGGCTGCTGATGTTGAGGAGGACGAGGATGTCGATGAGGCCGACCCCGACCGTACTTACGTCGAGGACGCATCTTCCGATACCCCCGCAAGAGGGATCTTCGACGGCTTGTCTGGCATGTCATCATTAAAACAGCCCTCGCCTACCAACATGATGTCCACCTTCTCAGCCGCACGCTCCACCACGCCTTTGCCACCAATGCACACCCTCACCCTCGCTCCGCACGCCATCGAAGACTACTACACGTCCCGCTTCGCTGCCCTACAACAAGCGACATGTAAACTGGTCGTCAAGGCGTGGATCAAGGTCATTGAACCGAAGAAGCAGATGAAGTTCCCTTACAACAAAGGAGAGCATCTCAAGCCAGCATGGTGGCCTGAAGGCGTGAGGCATCGCGAGCCGGACCACCTTAGCAAGACTGGTAAGTTACCTGGAGATGAACGGAGGTCAAAGCTGACGAAGCCGCAGAACGCCTCACATTGCTCTCAAGCATCGTCCGAAGTCCCCTGATCTCGGTGTCCCGCCTTGAGCTGTCCACCGCCGAAGCTGCCGCATTCATCTCACGACCACGCCTCACTATCCTGCGCGAGGTCTACCTCGTTGCCAAGGAGGAGGAGAAGCGCCGCGAGGGTGGTGATTCTCTATCTTTCCTGGACCTGATCATCGCTGACCCTACTCAGACCTTTCATCCGATCTCATCGTACATCTCCCGAACATGCCTGTTTCTCCCTCCGCTGTGTCGCCCGATGCATCCGAAAAACGCTCTCACGCACAGTATGACGCATCCGACAAGGAAAACCTCTCGGATTCCGTCTACGCCACGCACAGTCAGAAGCGCCTGAAGCACACTCACCGTCTCGCCCCGCTCGTCAAGTCCACTCATGCCAATTACGACCCCAATTACGGCCAACCCTTCACTTACGCCCCTCAACCCGCCTGGCGCGACGTTCCCCCTCCGCACCTCTCCCCGTACCCCCACTCCGGCTCAGAGATGGCATTTGGATCAGACTACTCGCGATCACCCAACCCAGAAGCGGAGAGAAGCTATCACACGAACCATCTTGCACCGATCCTCAATCACACCAACTCCCACTCACACTCTCCGGTCGACTCGCCAGCATTCCCTCAGTCCGCCACGCTCCAACCATCCGACTCTTCAGCCTACTACTCGCGGAATGGACAGAGCTACATGCAACAACAGCAGGTGGACTACCTACACTCGCATGGTCATTCACAGAACTACGACTACGGAAGCCCTTACCTGGCAGACAATGCGTGGGATGGCTTCCCTCAAACAGCGCAGGCATGAGCAAGACGGAGTCTGGAGGTCTTTCTGGGCTTTGGTGGTTTCGAGCATGAGAAAGGTGGTTACCCGGACATTGATATTCCTTACCAATATCGCATACTCCAATCACGGATCATCACAATGCAGTATCAATGTCCTGCACGCTCATTCGTCCAGCGTTTTGCAGCGGCCTCGGTACTTTTGAAACGCAGATGACTAATTACAAGAGGATCCAGGGCTGTTCGGTACAGCCTGGAAGCAATGACACTCGATTATGGATGTTGAGTGATCTCGGCAGCGCTTGCTTTGGGCAACAATCCCCTCTCTCAAAGATGATGATGAGGGAATCCATCACCGATACCTCCGGTGATTCCGCGTGAATTAAAAACGCGTGTGTTTTTGCGATACACATCGCCTCTCCGGGCCGGACCGGGACGTGTCTTTTGTCACCCCAAAATCAGGCGCAGCCAATAAACACTGCTCTTTCCTTCAAAGGATTCCTTTTTCCATCAAATCATTCACCCAACATCGTCTCTGCTTTTCTGATCAATTTGCATTCATCACAGGTCAACCTCATCGACATGTTCTTCCGGACCAAGCTCCTCCACATCGCCGCTTGCATCGCGACCGCCCAAGCCCTACAAATCTCCACTCCTGTAAGTCCCATCATCAAATCACTGACCACTCGCTGATGGCGCCAGGCATCCTTGATCACCTGTCAACCCGTCTCGATCAACTGGAATAGTGGATCTGGCGGACCATACTATATCGCCGTGCTTCCAGGTGGCGATGCGTCGGCGACAGCGGTGCTTGTTTTACGCTGTGTCCGACATTTGACGCTGATGCGGAGAAACTTGTAGCTCGCGAATCTCCCCGCTGCAGACTCTTCGCCGGCGACTTGGACCGTCGACCTCGCAGCTGGGACAAACATGTGAGCGCGCAATCTCGGTCCACGAATGTTGCTGATCTCGCATCGTTCGGGCGTTTTCTTCCCTCCCTGGTCCTCTGTCTGCCCTTCTTCTCAACCATCCTCTCGCTCATCTCTTGGCATCCTGATGAACTCTGGCTTCGATAACCGCAGTACCCTAAAGCTCACCGATAAGTCCGGCGCGATCGCCTACACGGACTCCGTCGTCGTCCAAAACGGGTCCTCCACCTCGTGTCTAGCCTCCGCCTCCGCCGCGTACGTCCCGTCTTCCTCAGACCATTACCGCTTGCATAAACCCCTCGCCATTTTCCCTCACCCAGTATACGTGCTGACTTATCTCGCAGTTCCGCCGGTTCCTCCGTCCTAGCTTCAGCCTCAGCTTCCGCTACAGCCTCCGCATCCGCCTCCGCTTCCGCCTCCGCTTCCGCCTCCGCTTCCGCCTCCGCCTCCGTCTCCAAGTCGTCCGCCTCGGTATCGGCTAGCGCGTCCACAGGAGCTGCCATGAGCACCCGCGAGCTGTCGCGCGCGGTCGTCGCGCTTGCCGGCTTGGCAGCAGCGGCGTTCTTGGTGGTCGCTTGAGCTGGTCTCGGCGGGTATCTGACTGGCCTCGCATCGTGGATATCGACAAGGACACTGCGGGAGGACGATAGATTGCTAGTATGCTGTTCATATCCATGGTCTCGTTGTTCATCCCTCGCATGCATCCGTACTTTTCTCTTTCCAGTCGTCAAATATGAAACCAGGTACCTGAAACGATGCCGCCGGCTACAGCTTGAAGTCCAGATTCTTCACTTCAAACCTAAACTCATGCCCAAGAACAGCATCCACACTTTGACCGGCCAATTTCTTAGACCCTTTCGAGCTTGTACGGTGCTATCCCAGCCAACTCCACTCCGGGATGTCCCCCTCAACCGTCACCACCCCCCACCACGATTACCGCCTCGACCCGTCCCCCTACCGAGCCCTCCACACCGAACAAGGCGTCTTCACAACCCCTCCTTACTCGGCCGAGCTCAAGGGGATGTGGGGGTTCAAGGATGTGGCAAAAGCACGGGCGAGCGCTGGGGGCGCCTATGCCGCTTTCGGGAGGTATCGGTTAGTCACCCTTTCGAATGCTCCAAGCTGGGAGCTGATAGGTGGATAGTGATGAGGGAGATTTCATTGGGTGTGCCTTGGCCATCCTGTTGGGCTGAATGACGTTGATGGTGGTAGGATGGACATGGCGAGGGAGTTCCTCCAAATGGGCCGGACTCGATCACTCCGGTACGCTCTCCGACCGGGAGGGCGCAAATACGCGGCCCAACCCGCCGAACCCATCGACCGACGAGGGGCAGGAAGAGTCCAACGGGAATGGGACAGGCAAAGTCAAAGTGGAGATCCCTCGGACGGGGGAGGTGCACGATGAGGAGAAGTTGAAAGGTGCTGGAGTATTCGAAGAGTACTTGAGGAAGGTTTGGGGGGATGGGGTATATGTGGAGAAGTGGGAGGAGTGGAGGCAGCAGCAGGGGAGTGGGGATGTCAATGTGCCAGCTGGGATGCAGGGGGATGAGCTGACGAAACAGAGAAATCGGCGTAAGAGGAAGCAGGTGAATGGGGCGGAACTGGCGGTGAAAGATGAGGGAGCTGACGAGGAGGGAGGGGTGAAGGATGAGACGAGCTCTTCGATTGAATCGCAATCCAAGGTGGAAGGTACGGTTGGGGAGAGCGTCGAGAAGGACGATTCTACAGATCTAGAATCTCGAAACAAACGTCCTCATAGATGACGTGCCGTCGCCCAGGCGTTCATGCATGATGATGTCCTGGACAATCACAGATTGTCCTACTTTAGCTGGTCACGCAGCCACCTCTAGCGCCTCGCCATGTACACGTACCTGTTTGTGTTAGGACGTCATTGTCGATGGACGACCGGGACTCACCCTGTACAGGCAGGTAAACTCCCCTCCCCAGTTGCTCTCCACACGAAAGATGATGATGCCGATGTCAATCCCCAGGTCCTCGATCTCGGGCGAGACAGGAAAGGTCTGAATGTGTGATGGTAAAGACGGGTCGTAGCTGAAAGACGCCAGCTTGAGATGATCGGTTGTGGAGAGCGACGAGCTTCGGGGTGTCAGCGCGAAGAGACCGATGTAAACAATTCGCTGACTCTGAGGAAGATTGCTTCTCCAGATATGCAGCGACTTTGGCCTTGTTCTCGTCGCCTTCGACCAGACCCCACTGTCATCAAATTTAGTCAGTATGAGCGAGATATTTCGGAGCGCGGTTGACTTACCACCTCGATGTTCTTCGGCGCGGTCGACACGTCCAGCGCCACCTCACTGGCAGCATGCTCCACCGTCAGATCTGTCACGACCACCCGCCGATTCAGCAGCACTCCAAGCTGCCCCTGATCGCCGTTGAATGGCCAACAGCTGCCCACCGAATTGTCCGGATGTAACGCCGTCGCAGGACTCCGTCCCTCGACGTCTTTTCGACCAAGGACCCAGCGTCCGAAGGTTGATGGCGAGTGCATGACTAGCGTATCCGAGGTGATGGAGGGGACGACCCGACCTCCGGCACTGAAGAGCCCATAGTCTGGTCTGGCAATGGTGTCTTTGGAGTAGCGGAGCAGAGCGGCATCGATAAGGTCGGTGAACAGCGCATTGAGGTCTTCCCCTTTCGAGGATTTGATTGTGACAGACGAGCGAGATGGTGGAGCAGGTTGTGTTCTTCGAGGCATGTCGTCCATGAGTTGGCGGAGAGTCAAGACTTCCCCTTCGAGGACTCGGATGAAGTCGGATCGCGAAATGATCACTCCAGATGCAGCTTTCCGCTCGAATAGCCGTTCTGCCCAATCGTCCAGTTCCTTCTCGCTCTTGACGCTTACTGCGCTCGACGATTGTGGCTTTGCGCCATCTCTCATCATCTTGCGTACAAGCTCTTCGACCTCGCCCTTGCCCACCAGCATCTTCTTCATCTCGGTCCAGAAGATCGGGTCGATATCGATGGTCCCGCCAGAATTGATTGTGACAAGCATATTATCTGGCAGAATCCGTGAAAGAGCCTTTCGCAGGCGGCCGTCATCGAGGGCATCCTTGACACTACGCTCAACCTCGTCAACCCTTATCTTGAGGGACTGGACGTCGCGATCCACCGCGTCCAGGGGCTTGAGACCGCCTTGAACTGAGGCAAGGCCTTTCTCTTGGGTGTCGATGCGAGATGTTAGGCTGGAAACTTCGTCGTGCAAGCTGTCAAACGAGCCTTGTACGCCTTTTGATACCCCTTGACTGTCCTGTCGCAGGCTGTCAAGCCGTTTCCGCTCCTGACCGATAGAGCTTTCAATCGCGCCAACTCGGCTGAGAATCGACTCGCTTGATCGCTTGCCTTCCTTCTCTGCTTTCTCATGGGCTTTTGATGATTCTGATAGAGCTGACAGGGCCTTCTCGAGGTGGGTTAGACGGAAAACCAATTCGGCCGTCGAACCTGGCGGAACATCTGGTGCTCGATATCGTGAAGCTGGTTGCAATGGCCGGTGGAGTATGCGCAATGCGAGACTGAGAGCGATAAGTCCGCCGATCCACTTCCACCAGTCCTGTCGCAGCCGGCGGAGGATCTGCTTGCCAGACCCGAATGCTGCTCGAGCGGGTCGGATGACGAACGCGTTCAGAAGGCCGGTGATGAGCTCGACGATGGACCTCAGAGCTGTGGCCACACCATGGAGGAGATTGGTGACACCAGTCCGGAGGGATGACGGCTGACGTTTCCGAGCGTTATATCCGGGCGCAGATGAGAACCTGTCGGACCTCGGCGTGAGAGCGCGAAGCAGTTGAGCGGGAATTGGTGATCGCCGGTGCCCGTTCGCCTGCTGGATGTCGGCAAACGGGCTGTGTCCTCGGGCGTAACGCTCCTCCACCCCATCCTCACTTTCGGAATCACCACCTACATCTCCACTCTTCCGTCCTTTCCGCCTGGTCCTCGGCTGCAGCCCTAAACCCATACCCAGATATCCCTCCCCCTTCTCCGCCCTTTTCCCCCTCGTATCCGCTCGTCCCTCCAGCGCGCCATTTCGCACAATGCCTTCGCCCTCCCCATCCGACTCCTCAGATTGCGACTGATGATCATCCTCGGCCGGTCGGTACGGTAGATCCTCCGCCGCAGCCTTCAGCCTCCTCCTCTTCGGATCCGATCCCCTGGGGCCCTTCTTAGCCGCTGCTTGAGCGGCGCGGACGAATTCCTCTTCTTGGCGGTAGTCATAGCTCGTCTCGCCCGACCCGAGCGAGGCAAAGCTATTGAATTCGCCAGACCCGTCGAGGTCACCAACTTCGGTCGGACGGAGGAAGTAGCGGACAGGTGATAGAGCTCGGGCGGCGGAGGCTAGCTGTTCGGACGGAGATTGTGCTCGTTGGACCGTTTGAGTCTTGGAAGTCGGAGCTTTGGGCTTGGTGAGGTAAGCGCTTTCGGAGGAGGGTGGTGGGTAGTTCCCAGTCTGAGCGGCGTGGAAGGCGGCGGCTATACTGTGGTGAAATAGTTTCATCAGCCTGAGTCTCGCCCAGGACAGCTCAGGATGAGGTGTTTGAGGAGCGTCTACTAACTTGACGCTGGTGTCCTTTAGCGCGACCAGACCAGTATTACCGTTTACTTTATGCCGTGTACCAGGTACCTTGAACGAGCTGAGGTTGAGGATTGCAGTCGCAGGCATGTTTGGGTGATTGATTATGTGAAGACGAAGGGGGGTAGGGAGTGAGAGTAATGGCTCAATCAGCAATCTCGCCTCATTTCCTGTGCACGGCCAATAAGGCAACGGAGGGGCTGAGCACTCACCTCTGGACACTCTCCCTCTCCCACTCATCGTCCTCCCTACCCCTCGTCTTCGTTGTGCTCCTGGTACTCCTCGCTGGGGAAGGTGCAACGGTCCTGCCCGATGACCCATTGGTGGTCGGCACTCCGCGAGGCGACATGATGATACTCTCGAGGACGGTGAACAGGCCTCGACGAAGATCAGGGGAAGGAAGCGAAGAGGACGCAGAGAGATTGGCGGATGAAGGATCTGGTTTGGCTCGGAGGTGTGAAATGTCTTGTTTTGATGGGATATGGCTTCCGATATCGCCCCCTTTGGCCCGAAAGATACGATGCAGATGGCTAGTGGCGACAACTGGGGATGCCTAGGTATATGGAGAGGAAAGAAGATGTGAAGGGAAAAGGGTTGTTGGGACCTCCCATCATGGTCACTACTACTTCGGCCTACGAATGATATGAAAACAAAAAACACAAAAGCGCGTGTGTTTCAACTTTGTCAGGGGTACGTCTCATCTCCGTCATATCCCTCGTCCGCTTCGCTGCATGCATGACGCCCAGTCCGAACCCAATTCCTCCGATCTGCGAATGTAAGATGCATGCAGAATTGCCGGGACGATTCGTGAGGATCACGGTATACATCTCGCCTGGCTTGGACGCATCCCGACGCCCAGTCTGGCCATCGTGTCCACCTCCCAGTAGAGACGAGACCAACAACGAGTAGCTTATCGGTATGACTATACAGAGCAATGTCATCAGATATACCCTTGGTATCGTAAGCAGAGACGAACCTTTTGCCTCCTAGCACGCGCACCACGACCACCAAACTTCTTCGGCTCCATCCGCCTAGGGTCGGCAACGAGGAGGGAACGGTCGTATGCGATGAGGATCTTCTTCAACTCGAGGGCGGAGGCGGCGTCCTCGTTCTTGGCATAAAATCTAAGGTAGTGTCAAGGATGCCTCTCCGTTGATATGCTATATCCCTCTCCCCTCACATGTCCGGCCCCGGCCTCTCGGAGTGCAGATAGCATCTGCTGCCGAGCCTTTTGGCCGGACTCGGAGGGTCGTAACGGAATTAAGGCACTCACGCGACGATGCCCTTCGCGATAGCCTGACGAAGCGCGTAGAGCTGGGAAACGTGACCACCACCCTTGACGCGGAGACGGATGTCGATGTTTGAGAGCTTGTCGGGACCGACAATGAGGATGGGTTCGTACACCTTGTACCGTAGGAGAGCTCTGCGAGCGCAAAGTTGATCAGCAGGTCTCCTTGAGAGTAGCTGCCAGGTTTGCATGGGATTGAGGGCGGGTGTCATCTCCCAGCAAGAGAGGCAAGAGCCTCGATGTTGGATTGGGATTTTACCCGCCATGCAGCCGCACCCCAGACACCGCACACGTTTGCGCTTGCGGATCGAGAACAGACGACTCACGGCTCGACAAGGGAGATAGGAGACCCGTTGAGGCGGACGAGACCTCGACCAGCGGTAACGTGGGCCACCGAGGTAGCGGTCTGCTATATGAGCTTCATTCAAGCAGGGCTTGGGTAAGACACACCTTCTTCTTGCCGAAGCACTGTACGGCGGTCATATTCTGCTATACCCCCAGATGGGATGGAGGACGAGGGCGATTGAAGGCGACCAGGAGGATACAGTATCGTTTTCGTTGATAAGTAACGGTGGGATGGAGTTGCGTGAATGGGGAGAGGAGGGTCGTTCGAGGTCGTGGATGGTGGGAATGGGGCAAGAGGGATGAACAGACACGGTCAGCGTTGTCTTCCCAACGGTACCTGCTGGCCTTTACTCGGAATACGACTCACGACTTTGGATACAAGAAAGGCTCTCCTCAAAACAGGACAAACTTAAGCAGCAACCGGACTAAGTCCGATGGTGAAATGCGGATTGCGAAGTTGTGGCATTCAAGTAGGCTTCAAACTTCAAACTCCTTGAAGCTGAATTATTATCTCCGACGTGCTCGGCTTCCCACAGGCAATTGATTCCCCAATTTATCGGGTTTTGCATCTGTTCCGTAGCGATGAAGAAAAGGTATTCATCGCATTGTCGAGATCCACACCAAGCAATCCCTCAGCAACTATCATCTCGACTCGCCAATGTACCGTCTCCACCGTCTGCTCCACCTCGCAACGAGGCGCGACACTGCTGTACAGGTGCAACAACAGAACACGGCGTCCAATCAAAGGAGATGAAGATAGCTTATGCGGAACCGCCATAAGCGTTGCCGGATGACGAGACTCCTGTACTGTCATCAGTACACGCCCAGTCCGAGGGTATCAAAAGTGAACACAATGTCAGCACCTGCATTGCCGCTAGCAACGCCCAGGGCTTTGAGGTCGTCGAGTGTCCGTCCCGGCGGCGTGGTTGGTGTTCCCGCCAAATTTCTCAGCTGATATAAGTCTCGCTGATGATACTCACACGCCACCGCCGTTCGAGTTCCCGCCGACGCCGGAGTACGCGCTACCGCCGTTCCCGCCGCTCTTCGTCCATCAGTATTGACCTGGTCTGATGAAGTTCGCGCTCACTTGTGCGCACTCCCACCGAACGCGTTCCCGCTCGTCGCCTTGCCTCCTTGTCCAGTATTCCCGCTCGCCACGTCCAGCGTCGACAGACCGTTCGCCAGCCCGCCCGCGTTGTTGGTCTGGCTGTTACTCCCGCCAATCGCGGAGCCACCGGCACCGGTGTATGCGGAACCGCCGTCGGGGAGAGGCGCGGCGAGGACGACCGAGGCAAACGAGAGGAGAACGAGGGTGGCGATGGTGCAGCGCATCTTTCGTGTGGATCCCTGAGGTGCTGATGTGGGGATCGAAGTGTGGATCGAAAAAACGAAATGAACAAGGTAGTTGGAGAAGGTGTAAAAGTGCAGAAGCAACTGAAAGATATTGAAGCTGAAATGAAGGAACGAAGTGAAGTATTGAGCTGTGAGCTTGGATGAGGAATGTACGAGACGGGGGATGCCGGGCTTATATGCGCTATGTGGGCATGGCGACGGGAGCAGGATATCTCATTTGGGGCGGGAGTGGGGACCGGGCGGGAGATGCCGGATTGCGAGACCGACCGGTTTAGTGGAATGCTTTGTGTATGCCCAGTGTGACGTGCGCGAACCATGAAGTGTCAACGCCGGGTTGAATCTAATGAAACGGTGAAACGAGGAGCGAGTCAAGAATTTCGTTCGGCTGCTACTCTTCATCGGTGATCAAGTATCCACTCCACTCGGCAACTCGGGAACTTATCGGTCTGCAGGACGATCTCACTATCGTTTGTCGCAGGTATAGCTCGGAGAAGACGCTGCAGGGCAACGACGGATGACCTTTGCTCGCAATTTGTGCCACCTGCCACTACGACGCTCGCAAACTTCCCTCACGGTTGATTGCGTTGGGCATTCACCTCATCTAGCTTAATTTCATGAGATCCACACCTTGCTTGAGGGAATCGTCAAAATACGCTATGAGTCGAGCTACGCGACTCGTCCCTACCCTCAGACAAGTACGTACACTGTACTTGTACCCCATTTTGGTTCATGAAGCGATCATATTGATGTTCCACAGTCCTTACATCCATCCCGCTCGTCCTCCATGTTCCGACCTGTACTCGCTTCTTTCGCACGTCATGCGGGACCCATCACTCTCAGATACCACCGGTACCTAGCTACAACAGCCGAGTCCGCTGCTACCCTTCCGACCGACCTTCCACCCCCAGCTGTCGACTCAGCGGAAGAAGTACTTGACGAGGATGTGATGCCCGAGAACGTGAGTTTCGAGGAGGAGGAGGAAGTTCGGCAACAGGTCGAGAATGCATCCAATACGTCAGGTCGTGAGTCGGAGTACATCTACCCGTCGTCCAGAGGGCCGATTGACGCAGCTCGGTTGCATGAGAAACCATCTCGGTTGACCGACCCTATCATCCTCCCCCTCTCATCGCTTGCCTCGGATAGCCCTCTTCTCGCAGCAGCATCTGTACGGTGCACTCTCATCCAGTCCGATCGCCGCTCATACCAGACAAGGGTCTGGCTGTATCTTTACCACCCGAAGTCTTCGCTCTGCCTATACGGAAGGATATCCTTCATCGCTGTGTCATCTGGTACCGCTCTACGATGCGTCAAGTACGTCGCCCCATCACAGAGGCAGGTATAACAAGCTGATCGAGGTGTGTAGGGTACCAAGAGAACTCTGTCCCGAGGGGAAGTCTCCTACTCTGGCAAGAAGCTACATCCACAGAAAGGTACGGGTCAAGCCCGAGTCGGTGATCGTAGCAGTCCTATCCGTACGTCCCGTCTCGTCCCCCATGACCCATCATTTGCTGAAGGGTGTTATTTCAGTCCGAGGAGGAGCCCACGCCCATGCCATCCGACCACGCGATTATGCACAGCTGCTCAATCGGAAAGTCAGGGCGCTCGGGATGCGGATCGCCCTCTCTTCCAAGCTCGAGATGGGGTTGTTGAGGATGGTGCAGGATTTGAATGAGGGGCAGTGGGGAAAGACGACGGAGGCGAACCGAGCGTTGCGGAATGATTGGGTGTGGAGGGGTGATGAGGTTGGCGGGCCGGCTGTAGCTCGGGCCGTGGTGGAGGCAAGGCGACAGGCTGACGTGGTGGATGCGTCGGAGGCGGTGGTGGAAGAGGCGGAAGCTGTTCCGGCAAAGGACGTTACGTACGAGACAACCGGGGTGGATCAGCCGGAGCGAGTGATTGAGACGGACACGGTCCAGGACCCTCAAGCAGAAGAAGTTCAGGAGATCGCTGCGGAACCTACCCCCAGCTCGTCCGGGAAATGGGAATGGATCACCCGTTTCGGCCGTGACTCCGAGCTTTCGATTCTCTTCGTCCACCCACCCGAAAAGTCCGCCGATTCGCTCTGGCCCTTCGCCCGTGTGATCCGCAACATCCCAGGCGTGGAGATCATGTCGACGGACGAGGTCCAGGTGTATCACGTGCTGAAATTCAAGTGGTTGGTCATGGAGGGTTCGGCGGTGGATGCGATCTTACGCCAGAAAGGGCAGGCGCCCGTCCCAGAGCTCGACCTGGGGGTCCGCGAGGAAGGGACAACATTTGAGGAGGTGAGGTCGGTTACGGAGGTGGGGAAGGAGGGTGGCGGCCGGACGAAGTTGCCCAAGCAGTGGCATTTGAGGAAGTGGAGACATGATACCGGCGCGAAAAGCATGCGTGCGGTATTCGGGATGAACAACGCCACGAGGATGGAGAATGAGGCGAAGAAAGCGATCAAGGACGCGAAGAAGTCGAGTAAGAAGAGGTTGCAGACAGCATGAGATCCCAATGCATGGATAATACAGCCCCGAAACATCCGAGAAGAGACTCTACTTCTTGTCTTCCGTTTCAGGCGGGAGATCTTCCTGTCCCACACCCTCGTACTCCCCGAACCCCTGGTCATCCCCGAACGGATCCCCTTCCTTCTCCCCTTCCCGCTTCGAGGAACCCGCCCGATCTCCCTCCTCGACTTCCTCCTCATCGACGAGCAACCCTCTTCTCTCCCCTTTACTTGTCTTCCCTCCACCAACCCCTCTCCGCTCTTTCTCCTCCGCATCCGAAGCATCGCTCAGACTCCCCACCTCCCAAAGCACATCTTGCGTTCCATCATCCGGTTTGACAGGTTCCTCGTCGTCCTCGTCATCGAGCTTGGACGACCCGCCTTTCCCCTCACTCATGGATGTTGTTCGAGCGTGTTGCGGACGGAGACGCATCGAGGCGTTCGGCTGGGTAGTGACGGTGTACGGATCAGACGCGGTGTTCGAGGACGATTTCAGGGACAGCAGGACCTATCGTCAAAATAAGAACGGATCATTTCTGACAGTGGATGCAGTTACAACACCGGAGATGAGAACGGCAATGGAGATGAACGTCGCGACAAGCACCTGTACACATATGAGCTGGTCTGATTTGAGTTTCAAGGAGCGCTACACACCCATCGAGCGTACTGGCCCGCCTGGTCGTAGAAGATGAGCGAGTTGATGAATCTTGGGGAACATCAGCAAATTTCCAGATCACGTCTGGTTGAGAGCGCACCCGAACACGGTGTATCCTATGGCGAGAGACATCAGCATAGTCAGAGATCAACAAGTCTTCTGCTCACCTGCATAAAAGAGTGGAACCACGACGACGGTATCAGCGCATTTGAGTGCCCTGTTCAAGCACACAATCTGCAGTACTGCCGTGAAGATGACCAGCAACAAGGTGAGGAGTGACGATGCGTGAAGGAGCTGCGAGCATAAGTGGTGCTTTTCAGATCGAATCATGACTTACTGGATGTCCTGGCAATACGACGATCTTGACCGTAGCCTTTGTAAACACCAGGCATAGCCCCGCCAAGCTGCCTCCAGCTACGGCCCATCCGATCCCCTCCAGCCAGGTGATCCTCGCGTCATCCGCCCGTTGAAACATCTTCTCCATCCTCGTCAGGATCACTTTCTGCACTGATTTCCATACTTTCCACCATCTTGCGAAGAACGCTATGACCGGGTGACTCGCCTTCGGGCGTGATGTGGGCAATTCGAGGGTCGGGGATGGTAATGGCGAGAAGGACCCGCGAGAGGAGACGAGGGAATGAAGGAGATTGGATACGAAATAGGTGGCAGCGGTGAACAGGATGAGGAAGACGAAGTAGGCGAGCCAGGATCCGCGGGTCCAGAAGGTATCGAGTGCGCGGATGGAGATGGATTGGGAGAGACCGTGGTTGATGCTGGAGAAGATGAGGATGAGGATGACGCCGAGGACGATGACGGCGGTTCCTCGGATATCGGTGGCGGTGACGGCTGAGACGAGTCAGCTACGACCAAGAGAATAGGGAGACACGCGCGAGTTCCGACTAGCCAGCGGGCGAAGAGGAAATTGAAGACAAGGGAGGATGATCCGAGGGGAGCGACCCAGTCGGGTCGAAGATATTTCAGAGCGAGAGGCGATCCGACTGCGATACACAGCATGAGCTCTATCGCAGACTTGATCATGACTCGGACACTCACAAACTTGAGAAGCGCTTCACCCGTTGTGTAAGCTGTGGTCCAGACGTCGAAAAGGCTGCCCACATATAGGTCCCCATCCCGGCGAGCCATAATAGCCTCATCCACTCCTTTCTCCGCTCCTGCTTCGGTATACTCTGCTGTCTGACATGGTCGAGCTTTGTCAGATTCAGTCCAAGCGCATTCAGGAGCGAAGCGAAGAGGACGATGATCAGTCCAAGTAAGGTGTTCTATACTCCATGAATAAAGGCTCTTTGGCTCCCAGCGGTCGACACACCAGGATATAGCTCCCCTCGCCTATATCCTCGGGATCAGGAATCACCGTCGTCCCGTTTGAGATGATGTCTCCCCCGTCCCAATCGGACCACGAATCCCCGAGAGAGGTGTTTAGGGCGGTGAGGGCGGTGCGAGTGACGGTGGCAAGGAGTGTGGACGAGTTGGCGATGTATGTATTGGAATCCATCCCGGTGTGGAAGATGGGGATCGAGGACACTCAAGAATCAAGTGGAGATGTAAATATGAAAGGAAAGATGCCTCTTGACGGGGTCGTTGTGTTCAGGCACAGCCTAAATCCGCCTCCGCGTCGCCGAAGTTGGTAACCGAATAAATAATGTTTGACATCGTGACGCGGACACGGGATGGACTCCGCATTCTCGAGATAGTTTCCGCGGTCCAGAGCAACAGCAACGATGATAACCAAACCCATACTTTGATCGACGTTTCTGACGCGCCTACTGTCTGACGGATACGGCAGGGAGTCTGCTCAAGCCATCGGGCGGGAAGCTGTACTTTGGTGATCTGAGGGGCAGCCAAGCCTCTGCGGTCTTCTCATCATGACTTGAGAGGCTGACCCAACAGCGGGTATCTGGACAGCACCAAATTCAGCGCTCCTTCCCGATGACGCCATATCTGGCTCTAACCCGATCACGGACTGTTTCCACCTGTGATCCCATGTTTCGACTATCGATACCTTTTTACTAACGATCCGAGGCCTCACCGATGCTCCTCCAAACGCGGAAGACCGATCGATTGCAACCACAACCAGCTCGTCCTCGCCCCTTCCCAAGTCCAGGTCTAGTCGTTCCCCCCTGGATCTGCTTCCTTTGTTCGACTCGCCATTTCCAGGGAGTACATCGCTGGTGTCAGCAACCTTTGCTGGAATCGCTCTGACTTAGAATCGTCATTCTCGCTGGAATCGCAATCCTTGCTGGAATCATCGACATTTGCCGTGTATGGTCCTGAAAAGGTATATCATTTGACAGATAGGAAGACCTGCTGGTCGGCTTCTCTCGTTCTATAGATCAGTCCTATTCAAGATCTTGCTCGACTTCAACGCCGATCAACTCGCGGAACCGACGGTGGATCATGCCCTTCGATCCGAAGGATATCAACTTTCGCTGCGGACGCATCCCGCCAAAGCTTGTCAACCGCTCCTCGGTCTGGACACCGGGGTCCACCAAGAGCTTCCGATCGTACAAGATGCGGAATACGTGGAGGATGAGCGGAAGATCTTCCTTTCCAGATCCGATGTCAACGAGAGGAAGGACGAGGCGGTCAGTCCCCGTGTTACCAAGAGCGCGCCAAGCTGACCACATTGGCAGTTGCAGAAGCGATTTCAGCAGCTTGTGGGTATAGGCGGTTCGACAAGCAAGACGACTGGCTCGCCAGACCTTTCGAAGAGCTCCAAAAATTCCTGGCAGCGACACAGGCGATCGCGAGCGTACAGTGACTTCAATATCCCTCTCGCAACGCCCTTCGGCGTTCAGCCACCGGGTATCTCTTGGAAGGCTCGCGCTGACAGCTCGGTCAATACCCCACTCCGAGTCCGATTGGAGCTCTTGGCAAGTATATCCTACTCCCCGTCAGCTCTCGCGCCTCGCCCGCTTTTGAGGACGAGGAGTTCTTTCGCGACATGGCCGGAGCTTGGCCCGTGCCGACCATCGACACCGCATCGCCCGAAACCGCATCCCCCACTTTGGCTGAGCCCCCTATTTACATCTCGATCGATCACCTTGAGAACCATAAGGCGATCAACGTCTGGATCACAGCTTATCCCCCTTCAGTACTTGAGTCCGACCCGTCTCCTCCTATCGACTACAACGAGTCCCTCGACGGACTACTAGGAGCATGGGCCAACTTTTGGAGCTGAGACACATCATCGTTCAATACTCAACCATCCAATCTCGACTTATATTTCGATCGACGCATAGAGGAGACGAGCGCTAGCTTTACGACCTCGCCTCTTAGCGTCAATATCACACCAGCATCTAGCAGCACCTTCACATTCCCCTCCTCTTCACCCGTCATTCCGTCCATTCCGATGCCGAGCTTCCTCAACTACGACTCGACCGTCTCACCTACGACCCCTCTTCGACCATGCAGCTGCGACTCGACCTACGAGACGCCAGTGGAATCCTCCAGTCCATCCTGGTCCGACATCGAAACGGCCCTCCAGGGAGTCGATCCTCGCCAATCTCGATTCGACGCTTGAGCGATCCTGATCGAGTTGAGCCTTGGGAAAATGTGATCGAGCAAGTCAGAGCCGACCAGCAATATCGTCAGGAGCGTAACGGTGAGATCCGCGAGCAGAACATTGCCATCGAGGCGATTCATCTGCAGGAACTTGAGGCGCTACACCTTGAAGAAGTCAAAAATGAGGTGAATTACCTTCGGGACTTGGAGGAAGATGCTGTGGAGCCAAGAGCGGACGGAAGAATCAAGACTCTCTTCATGAGGTTAAGGAAGATGACCGCTCTGATTCGGAGATCCCCACGCTACACACGCTGCATGGACAGGTATACCGCTCACATCGATACACATATCTCGGATGATCTCCATCGCCTAGCTTTCCACGGCATACATGACCAGCACACTATCACCCTCGACTACAAAAGTCACGACGAATCGAATAGCAAACACCAAATACTCAGCTCTCACACCGCGCAATCAGAACCTTGACAAAAACGATCGCTCGCCGCACGAAACACATATTCTCGCAATCATCATAGGTTCCGGAATGCTTTCATGACGTCGGCTTCATAGTTAAATCTCACTTGATACAATACATACACGAGCAATATTACATAAGCATTACATACGAAATGAGCAGTAATAGACATGAGCGTCATGATTACCCATCATCTCGTTGACATCAGACCATCAGACATCATCACCTCCTGCGCCTTTTCCAGTCGCCGCATCTACCGCCACCGCCATTGGATTCTCAGAGGTGCCGGTAGAGCCTGAGGAACTTGTCCGAAATGCTCGCAGAACACCTTCGACGCGACCGCCTGCCTAGCTTCCGGGATCAAGAGCTGCGTTGTCCTACATTTATGAGCGAATCTGATAGCTAGCAGGAATAGTGACGGACGAGGCGGTGAAATGCTCGTCCTCCAGGGTGAGCTTTCCAGGGAAGGCAACGCGGTCGTTCGGGAGTCGCTCGACGGTCTGGGAATACTTGGGTTGCTGAAGACCGGAAGTACGGCAGAAATCTGGGACAAATACTCAGATCATTGGATTACATACGGGCGAGCTGGGCTTTCCAGTCGACGTCATTTTGAACGGACGGGAGTTTCTGTGATTCTAAATACTGGGCCGGAGCTGGCTGGCTATTGGTTGGCGTAATTGTTTAGCTGTTCGTGAGTGATCGAAGAGGCTTGCTGTGCAGGTGAGAGGGTATCCTTAATGTACGTCATGAAGCCCTCTACGTTGAGTTCGAGAGCGCGCTTGCAGACAGCCTCTTGCGCAGCCTCAGCTGCATTCCTCTTCGTATGCCTGAAGCTCATCTGCTGTGCCGACTTGAAGAGTACAACCGAGTCCTATCTTTGCGTCAGTACCGACAGACCGGTACGATTTGGCGGAAAAACGCACGCGAGGTGATAGGGATCCCACGACGTGCTGAGCGAAGCTGATTTGGGCAGATTTATGCCTTCCGGCCCGAGAGTCTGCTTCAACGCAGCGAGGAATGTATGGAGCGAGGGGGCTGCGGGCTGATACACCTGACGAGCGGATTTTAGGGGCTGAGCTTGATGACGAGAAGCAGGTTGGCTATTTGGCGGTGTTCACGAGTGAAGGTCGCCTTGGATGGGTTGCATTGGCGTCTCGACATCATCCACCTTAATTTCGTCTTCATTGTTGTGAATTACTACTGGAAGTAGCACCCCCGATGAGCCCTGCTGACTTGAAGGACGAGACTGGCGCTGGAATGAGTCGTATCGCTCGTGGTTGCTTTGACCGCCTTCGAGAAGCTGCTTCGCCCATTCCGGCACCGGTTCATACCTGTTCTTCGGTGCGAGGATGGACTGCTCGGCATCCTTCAGCCCCGGCATTCCTTGACGGCGACGAAGCGAGTAGTAAGTGTGGTTGCCTTGATGGGTAAGTGAAAACTCGTTTTCCAGGGAAGCATCGATAGCAAGTTCGCCTCTTTGCGTGGGAAGTTGCTTCTCAGTCGGTTGGGAAGCTTCGCAGGTTTGCCGATAGAGAGGCCCCTGTTGAGAGTCTCGAAGCAGTGTTGACGCTGAGTTTGCTTGTTCTCGGGCTTGCTTTGATACGAGTGGACACCTGTCGAGCTGTACATCGTAGTTCCTGGACCGTCCTGCTCTCCCGGCGAGGTGTGACGCCCTCTTACGTCGCTGTCGCGTCCAGGATTGTCGTCCTCTCCGTCATCCGGTAGAGCACTCATCGTAGGCGTGTAAATCCAGGCAAGCGCGTCTTCGGTGATGCATCTCACCAGAGTGAAACTCTGCGCGTCGGTCTGAAGTGGACGTGGAGACACGTTAGCTGATCTATACATGACAGATAGACTGACTCACCTTTAGCTTCCTCGGCTCGCCAGACCATTTTTCATCCCGCCAAGCGCCTCGACAGATGCCATGTACTCCCTCGTCTACCTAAGTCTTGGCAATATCTTGAAGAGTGGGTGCTGCTCAATGGCTGGATGGGTTGAAGGGAGGATGAGGGTCAAATGCGCCAAGTAGAACGGCTCTGAACAGTGCCATCAGTATGTCGAGAATTGGTGAGTGATGCGAAGATATCACCTTTAGTCGACCCGGCAACCCCTTAACCTGTCATAGTCCCACTTGACGATCGGCTGGAGGTTCGAGTTGAGTGAGTGGATCATTGAGTTCCATACCCTCGCTGGGTGCTCAACGGCGAGCGGGGGAAGGTCAGCCTCCAGCGAAACAGCATGTTGAGGGGCTTCTGTTGGGACTTCGCTGCCGGGTGCGTACCCGTATGGCCTATTTATTGCCGTCTCACCACCTCGGAGCCCCCGATCGCCCCGATGCCGAGCTCCTGCCCGCCGCTGATGCTCTTGCCGTATTCGTTCCTCTGCCTGAGTAGGGAGTGCGGAGGTGCCGGAGGAGAACCACCTGTCTTCAGTGTGACGGGACGCGACGAAAGGACCTGAGGCACTGAGCACTCGCGCTCCAGTCGAGCCAGATTGGGGTGGAGCTCTGAAGACTAGGCTGGTGTCCTGCGACATCGATGGGGGCGCGTCGCCGATCAGGAGGTGATTGTGCTGTGCTCGCCAAATATTGGTCTGATCAGGGCCGCCACCATAGGACAAGTTATGAGTGCGCTCTTCGGGCTGAGAATAGTCCCGGCGGAAGGCTTCGGCCAATAGATCGCTCTTATCGTAAGGCACAGCGGTTTCCTGTCGCGTAACCTGGGGAGTGTACTGGGAGCGGTCACCTCGATCGGAGATGGCGGCTGAAAGGTGGGATGGTCATATTTGATGTGCTCTGACTTATCCGGAGGGCTGGTGGAATTGTTGATAAGCATCGCTTTGAAACGCTCCGCCATTATGCGGTTCTCGTCATCGGGTCTGGAGAGGAAGACTCGGCCCTGCTTGTCGTACATCGTCGCCGGGACGTCAGGAGCACCGGTAGACAAAGCTAATCCTTGCCCTCCGTTGGCATCCCGGCAGTCGCGTTGATAAGCTTGCCGCTGAGAATCGTGTTGGACACGATCAATGGGCAAGACCTGTCCCGTTGTGAGGAATGGGTTGGTATTGACGCGTGACGTGACGTCCTCGGAGCCTACTGGGACGGCTGAATGGGATTCAGTGCTTGTTTCGGAGTTCGGAGCTTGAAGTGCGAGGCCCTAAGCGCTAGATTGGGTGTAAGCCTTCAGAACTGGGGGGCAGTCGGCTGGGTGGCATCGGAACGATCGAACCGAGTCCAAGCGGTGTTGACAGCCTGAGGCAAGGGGGACTGAGCCGACATGGGGAAAGAAAGTAACTATTTTAGAGAACTGAATGCCGGAAGGAAAAAGAAGTGGAAAGAGGAAAAAGACAACCTCGATTGCAATGCGCAAGCCCATCGGTGCCCAGAAACGCCGAAATTCCGCGGAAAAGGATATAGAAATCTTAATCTGAGGGACATTATCTCTGTAGTCTGGTGATATCATGAGTACAAGGTACTATCCCTCAGCTCGAAGTGCCCTCAAGGTCAGATGTAGGGTGAAATAGGTGGGTGATTTCCTTTAGCCCTTTCTTCGTCCTGCTGTCGGGATGCGCTGAATTTTCTCGAGCTTCTCGTCTTCCGAGAAATCGCCAGGAGGAAATCTGTCAAGTCGATTGCATGATCAGTAAAGCTACATCCTCTTCACGGAAATTACGTGTGCCTGATATAGGAGGTTCAACCAGCCTGACAACGGGAAAGTTGAGGCACCTCCGCCACCCACTTTTGTCCATCAAATTCGTCTGATCACAGAGTCCATTGTTTCCCTAGCGATGGCCCTTTAGACCTTCTGATCACCTGAACCAAAATATTGCCCTCATTGCCCGTAGCTAGCTCAAATATCGAAGCCCTTCACCATACATCCTCGGTCAACCCGAACAATCCCTTCCTTGACGACGCGATCAATCCCTCTCTTGGGACCTCAGCACTGCTTCCAACCCTTCGGAGCCTGGTGCTTTACCTTCAGTTCATACTTCGGCTTACTGGATCCTGAACCTTCCGTCCCAACCCCTTGACATATCTTCCCATTCCATCAACCCAACTCGTACACCCCGCCTACGACGCTCAACCCGCTTGTCGACCGTCTCGACCATGTCTACCGAACGCGGTACTCCAATCGACTTACCTATTGTACAAAGGAAGCGGGGCCGTACAAGGAACGAGGTAGTCAGAGCCGAGCACCTGACCGTGAAACCCGAGGATGGCGAGATCATGGTCAAGCAGGAGATAATGGAGACAGAGGCGACCGGCAGTCAAGCTCCTCCGCCTGTCAAAAAGAAACACCTTGGCCCGAAGAAGAACAAGCAGGCTATGAAATTGAAGGTGGAGGATAGTGCGGTAGAGATAACAGTGAAGGAGGAGAGGATGGACGCTTCGACGAGTGCATTTGCAGCCGGACCGTCGGTCTCGAAGCCAGACGATTTGTTGCCCAATAGCGCCTCAACCTCCAAGATGGCCATACCCGTGGCACCGAAGACAGCCATCGCGAAGCTTGAAGCTGCGAAGGGGAAGGGCAAGGCGAAGGCGAAACTCATGGTCCAGCCTGAGGAGTACAGGTCTGGCAGGTGAGCTCTGGGTGGACACCTGAAGCGCCGATTTGAGCTGATCTTTCTGCTTCGCTTTCTAGGGTCCGAGCCAAGTGAGCTTCCATACATCAGCTTGCGTTCCTCAAGCTGATTTCGTAGACCTCCGAAGACTACCATGGATCGAGGTGCGTTGGTGGATGGCGTCACCGCGCGATATCTGACAGTTACATAGCCAACCGCGTTCGGTCTCAGCGTATGGTCCGTACCTCCTCTCCCCGCTTCGCATCACACACCGACTTGTTTGATTCTACAGTTTCTTGTCGAGCGCCAGAAGATTGGCAGTGGGCCATTGGAGACATTCAAGGTGGTGGGTGTCCCTTACGCCAAGCTGTTGTGGCTTTTGAAGCTGACACAGTAGGAAAGCTCGGCTCGACCGGTAACGTCTACGTGAGCTCATCACCACTCATTCCCGGAAACAGGCTGACTCAAAAATACACAGACCATCGACATCGGGCTTCAGCCCCGGTGCGACTGCCCTGACTGTCGCAAGGGGAACGTGCCGTGCAAGCACATCATCTTCATCTTGTCAGTTCTACGCAACCTACTCCCCATACTCCCTCTATTGCGCTTACCATGAATCTTTTCCAGTTTGAAAGTCTTGAAGGTATCGGAAGCGTCCTCAGTATGGTACCAAAAGAGTCTCACAGTGTGTCCCATGTCCTTATCGTCACTAGCGTACTGAGTATCTTGTTAAAGCGATTCGAGCTCAAAGAGATCTACAACGCTGCGCCTCCGATCGCCGCAGGATCTGTCCTGGTCTCGACCAAGATCAAGAGGGCCTTCCTCAAGGCATCAGGTCTTGGAGGAGATGTCGAGGAGATAGTGGAAGAGATCGAGAAGGAGGTAGATGTGGGACCCGGGGGAAAGAGGCTTTCTGCGATCGGGGAGGACTGCCCGGTGTACGTGAACATCAGCGTACTTGGAGATCGCGCTGATCATCGTCGCGCAGGTGCTACGACGAGATGACGGAAGCGGACCAATCTGCGAGCAGATTGGTGTTTGACGAGGCCTTTGCGGGATGCGGTAGACGTGAGTGATGCCGCATCATTACACGCACCGCTGACTGTGCTGCTTCAGCGGTGCATAAGGATTGCTTCGGGCAGTGGATGAACACTGTGGTCAGTCGATCATCGGACTTGATCTGGTCCAAATGCTGAAGCCCTTTTCCCAGATCAAGGCTGGTAATCCTGTCAGTTGCGTGTGGTGCAGGACGCCATGGCCCAACCCAAGGCCTGCGAAGGCGAGGAGCAGTTCGAGCGGAACGGGCGTGAACAGTCTTGGGTAGTGAGTAGTACATCTCGTCTGACCCGATGTTTTACTCATTGTGAACACAGTTTGAATATGGCCGAACTTGCGGGACTGAGCCAGCAACGGGACACCAGCTCGTATTACTGGGGTCCGATGAGGGGAAGGAGGATGACGGACCCGCGGTACGAGGATGATGTAGTAGCATCGTGGTAGTGTATACGCATGCTACTACTTCACCCCCTAACCCCCTAACGGGTTGGGGATGGGCTCATTCTTATCCTCTCGATGACTCCGACCGATCGGTACAACTTGCGGCGACGGGAACGAAAACCCGACGTCAACACGCCCGTCGCTGCCGCGAC
>JAABUP010001932.1_pt1 | contig 42056 bp, 39 predicted proteins | sample 5559201 | NCBI WGS metagenome assembly JAABUP01 (sample SAMN10711887, study PRJNA513373) | rock metagenome | isolation source: Antarctica rocks | place: Antarctica
GCAAGCAGGTTCTCGCACAGGTTCTGTCTGCCGGCGAGGCACTGCTTGCAGCCCCAGCAGGGCAGGGTCGGCTCGACGACGACACGCTGACCGGGCCGCAGCGTCGAGTCGCCGTCGGGTGACTCCACGACGCGGCCCACCACCTCGTGCCCGGGCGCGTACGGCAGCGAGATGAAGGGGTGCCGGCCGTGCTGCGCGTGGGTGTCGGAACCACACACCCCGACCAGCATTGACTGCACGAGAACCTCCCCCGCCCGGGGCGCCGGTGTCACGGCTGACGTCACCGAAGCGACATGGTCGGCGGACACGATGACGCGCCGCATGCGCTGGCTCGTCGTAGTTGTGGACATGGAGGGCCTCCTTGGGCCTGGGGGAACGGCACTGTCCGCCGCTTGGTCCTGTCGCTGACGTACGAGGTCACCGTGGACCAAGACCGGTCGGACCCACGGTACGAATGAGCGAACGCGTCCGCTGCGGGTGCGGTCAGTCTGACACCGATGACAGGATATTGAAAAGATCACTGTGTCACCGGTGACATAGGCGGCCCTGATGCGCTACGGTCAGGTCATCCGGCATCGTCGACGGGCCCATCCACCGTCGATCTACATCGCCGGGAAGACCCGCCTATTTGCAGGCGCCGGCTTGATCGGCGGTCACCGCGGTCCCACCAGAACGCACCGGAGACTGCGGTGCGCTGTGGCTATCACGCGGGTCGGTGCAACGTCGTGTTTGCTCTTCTGCCCGCGATCCGCGTTACCCCTCTCATGAAGGAGCACACCCGTGAAGGCCGTTGTCTATGACGCCCCCCGAAGCTTCGAGGTCAAGCAGGTGCCGACTCCGGACGCCGGCCCGGGGGAAGTGCGGATCAAGGTGCACCAGGTCGGGCTCTGCGGCACCGACCTGCACATTCACCACGGAGACTTCAACGCGGTCTTTCCGCTGATTCCTGGCCACGAACTCGTCGGCACTGTGGACGCGCTCGGGGAGGGAGCGACCAGGTTCCAGCTCGGCGAGCAGGTCACCGTCAACCCGAACATCTACTGCGGCACGTGCGACTACTGTCTGGGCGGGCGGCTCATCCTGTGCAGCAACGCCAAGGGCTTGGGCAGCAACTACCCCGGGTTCTTCGCGGAGTACGTCACCGTCCACGAGAATCTGGTGTTCTCCGTCGAGGGCATGGACCCGGACACGGCTGTATTTACCGAGCCGGCTGCCTGCGCCATGCACGGGCTGGAAACGCTGGCGCCGCGCCCCGGATCCATCGCATTGGTCTTCGGCGCCGGCCCCACCGGTCTTCTGCTCGCCCAGCTCATCAAGAGCGGGGGAGCGGCCAAAGTCACCGTCGCCGCCCCCACCCAGTTCAAGCTCGAGGCCGCCGCTCGACTGGGTATCGACCAGACCGTGCGCATCGACCGCACCGACATGGACGCCAACCTCCAGAAGCTGCGTGAGGCCTCCGAGGGCGACGGCTACGACTACGTCATCGAAGCGACCGGGTCCACCGACATCGGCAGCATCTGCGTGCCCCTAACCCGCAACGGCGGCACCGTCTTGGTCTATGGCGTCACCCGCGCCGACGAGGTCGTGCAGTTCCACCCGTTCGACGTCTTCCGCCGCGAGATCACGATCAAGGGCTCCTTCGCCGAAATGACCTCGTTCGCCGCCGCGATCCGTGCGCTGCGCGCCGGCCGTGCAAAGACCGACGGCATCATCACCCACCGGTTCGCCCTGGCCGACTACGACAAGGCTCTCGAGGCGCTAGCCACCGACAAGAGCACCCACAAGGTCCTCATCGTCCCGTAGAAACCGTGCGTCCAGCCGCTGGGCAGCCGCCCCGCGATCGACCCAACGAATTGAGGTGACGCTCGATGACCCACCCCGACCCAGCCCCACCCGTGGTCCAGGCGCAGGTGCTCGAGGACCTCCGCTCGCGGCTCCGCACCTCCCGCCCCGTCGACCTGCTGTGGGCAGCAGACGGATGGTCGCTGGGTGTGGACGCGGACTACCTGCGGGACCTGCTCGCTGCGTGGGAGGAGGACTACGACTGGCGCGATGTCGAAGCCCGGATCCGGTCGCTGCCGTGGGTGGTGGCCGGGCGCGGACAGACGGCCCTGAGGGCGGTACATCAGCGCGCTGCGGAACCCGCTGCGGTGGCTGTGGTCCTGCTGCACGGATGGCCCGACTCGGTGATGCGGTTCGAGAAGGTCCTCCCGTTGCTCGCCGACCTGCACGTCGTCATTCCTGCCCTCCCGGGCTACCCCTTCGCTCTTCCCACCACGGCCCCGGGGATGTCCGCCGCGGAAATGGCCACCGCGGTCGCGACCGTGATGGCCGAGCTGGGGTACGAGCAGTACGTGGTGTCCGCAGGTGACGTAGGAACCGACGTGGCCGAGTCCCTGGCGGCTGTCCACGGTGATCGTGTGGTGGCTCTGCATCTGACGGACCTGTCCCACCACTACGCCTTGACCGACCCGCCCGCCGATCTCTCGGCGGTCGAGCGGGCTTACCTCGATCGGGTGCGCCAGTGGCATGCCGTGGAGGGCGGGTACAACCATCAGCAGTCGACCCGGCCCAACACCCTTGCTGTCGGGCTCGGCGACTCGCCGGCGGGCCTGGCCGCCTGGATCGTGGAGAAGCTGTACCGGTGGTCGGACTGCGGTGGTGACCTGGAGACGGTGTTCACGCGGGTGGAGGTGCTCGACTGGGTCACCGCATATTGGGTGTACGGAGCGATCGGGACGTCGTTCGCGCCCTACGCCCATCGCGAGTTGCTGCCTGGGCCGATCACCGTGCCGACCGCGTTCACCATGTTCCCCGCTGACATCGTCAGCGCTCCAGCCGATTTCGCGGCCCGTTTCTTCGACATCCGGTCATGGGTCCAGGCGTCCGGTGGGGGCCACTTCGATGCCTGGGAACGCCCGGCGGACTACGTCGCGGGCATCCGCGCGGCGATCGCACACCGCAGGATCTGACCAGCTGGTCGCGAAGCTCGTGTCCGCCGCTTACGCTGGCCCGCTGCCCGCCGCCGCGTGCTGGTCCAGGAAACGCTCCACCAATGTCCGGATCACCACCGCCATGCTGAACCCGCTGGCCCGACAGAAGTCCCGCAACCGTTCGTAATCGGCTTCGGGTAGACGCACCGGAAGCACCTTCAGCCGGGCACCAGCGGACGACGAAGCGTCGATGCCGGACCCGAGCAGGGACGCCAGGCGTTCACGGTCCACCGTGAACCCCGCAGCGATGCCAGCTCCCGCGAAGCCGCCAGGCGCGGACATACTCCTACCAAGTTGTCCCAGCAGGAGACCATGCAGCAGCTCATCGCGCTCATCGGGCTGCAATGTCTGCAGCGCCTGACGCAATAACAGGCCCGCCCTGTCCGACATCGCGATACCGCCTTCCGATATCGCGACGCTACGGTGTTACCCAACCTCCGTCAACCAGACGGCAACCCAAGGTGCAGAGGAACCTGCCGAGAGTGATGTGACGCCCGAGCAGGCGAGCCGCCGGGTTGGCTTGATGCGGGCGGCCTTGGGCGCGGAGGCGCTGATCGACGGCTTCGACGACCTCATCGAACAAGTGAGATGCGATCCCAAGGACAGGCACGTGCTCGCCGCGGCAGTCCGCGGCGGTGCCGACACGATCGTGACCTGCAACCTGAAAGACTTTCCGGACGAGGCTGGAGCCCCGTACGGGATCGGGATTTGTCATCCCGACAGCTTTCTCGTCCAGCTGCCAAGCGAGCACACTGACACCGTTGTGTCGAGCGGCTGGCCCTGCCATCCCTGGTGCGTCTGGACAGCCTCGACATCGTCAGCGGCGCGGCAGCACGCCGGCGAAACGTTCATCAGCTTGCCGCGCTGAACCATGGCCGGTTCCGCTCGTAGAATCGGGGCGTGCCCGCACCCGAAGCCCAGGCCCACCCGGGCCAGTGGCTGAACCTGCCCGCCACCGGCGCCGGCTCTGTGGCCTCGATGGGCGCGCGTGTCGCGGCGTTCCTCATCGATCTGGCGCTGTCGTTCGGAGTCGCGTTCCTGGTCACCCGACCGGACCTTCCGAAGAACTGGTCCCTGGTGGTCTGGGCGGTGATGACGGTAGTTGCCGTCGGCAGCTTCGGGTTCACTCCCGGTCAGGCGATGATCGGCATCAGGGTCGCGTCGATCCGAATGAAACCGATTGTCGGCCTCTGGGCCGTCCCGCGCACACTGCTGACGTTCGCCATCGTGCCGCCGCTGATCCTGGATGCGGATGGCCGCGGTCTGCACGATCGGATCTGCCGAACGGTGGTCATCCGCACTCGCGGGCGCTGAAGCGGCTGTCCACAGCTGGGCGAGAACGACGCCATGGCGTAGCTCGTGAACATGGCACCGCGCCCTGGTCGAGCTACGCCGCGTGTTCAAGCGCACCGGCTCTGACCATGGACGGTGTTCCTGCGGTCTTCGGGTCTTGTCGGCGTGGATGTTCAGTGGATGATTTCGGGGATTTGTGGGCGGTGCTTGTGCCGTTCCTCGGTGGGCAGGCGGTGCTCGGAACGATCGGCGTGCAGACCATGGTCGATGAGGTTGATCATCCAAGTGAAACTCTTGTCGATGTCGGTGTTGATCTGAAAACCGCCGGCTGCTTCCAGTATGGCGAATCCGTGCAGCATGCTGCGGAGCGTTCGGAGGGCGTGGATCTCTTGTTGGGGGCGCAAGTGGTATCCGCTCAGTACGGCCGACAGGGAGGCGAGCAGTCGGTTGCTGGCCGGGATGAGGGGGTCGTCGGATCCGGTCGGGCGGGCGCTGTTACCCGCTGTGTATCGGCCGGGGTGGTCTTTGACGTAGGTCCGCATGGTCTGGGCGGCGGCGGTGAGGGCGTCGCTGCCGGCGCGGCCCTGGGTGGCGTCGCGGATGGCGTCGCCGAACTCGTTCATGGCTAGGACGGCGATCCGATGGGTGAGGTCGGCCAGGCCGGTGACGTGCTTGTAGAGCGAGGGAGTTTTGATCCCGAGGCGCTCGGCGAGCAAGCCCATGCTGAGGTGATCGAGCCCAATCTCATCGGCCAAGGCCGCGCCGGCTTCGGTGACCGAGGCAGGGCTGAGTCCGGCTCTAGGCATTGGTCAGCGTTGTGGCCAGGAAGGGCAGGACCAGAGGCAGGACTTGCTCGGGTGTTTGGGCGTGCGGGTAGTGACCTGCACCTTCGATGACCACCAGCTCACCGAGACCGGCGGGAAGATCGGCGATGATCTTTTCTCCCTCGGCGCCGGGATCGGCCCAATCGGGATCGGCGCTGCCTTCGATGACCAGGACGGGGCAGGCAACGTTGGCCAGCTGGGCGCCGGCGTCGGCCGGATTGGCCTTGCACATGACCTGGAGGGCCGTCATCCGGCCCGGCTCGCTCAACTTCGCATCAATGCGGGCCAATTCGCTGTCCCAGTCGGCGGGCTTGACCGGGTACGCCACATCCAAGTACTTCTTCCAGTTCCGCAGGCGGCCTCGGACGACGACCTGCACCAGCTGCATGTAACCGGCCCGGAAGCGCTTCACCCGCAACAACCCGCCCAGATCGAACGACTGCGCGCGGGTGAACGGCGCCAGCTCGATGATCCCGGTGATCAGATCGGGCGCGGAGGCGGCGGCGATGGTCGCGGCGCCGCCGCTGATCGACTGGCCGATGATCACGGCTGGGCCGCCAAGGTGACGCACCAGGGCGAGGAGGTCGCCGGCGATGTCGGTGCGGCTGTAGGAGTCCCAGCCCAGGCTAGAATCACCGCACCCGCGGAGGTCGACGCTCGCGACCCGATGACCCGCCCCGGCCAGCGCCGGAGCGACGAAGCGATAAGAGTGGCGGTTGTCCCCTATACCGTGCGCGAGGACGACCAGGGGACCCTCGCCAGTCACATCGTAAGCGACGGTCTTGCCGTCGATGGCGAGGTACTGCGTCATGGTGTCCTCCAGTTGGTCGGCTAACTATGATAGCTCAAAGCTAACCGGATTAGTCACACCTGTCAACGTGCGGACCACCTGTGGCCCTAGCTACTCGGCTTCCCGCTGCCCTTTCCGTTGAGCGGCGGTGCCGGGTGCAGTGCGCCGGCTGCGATGCACAGCCACGCCGCTCCGATGATCCATCCGCCGAGAATGTCGCTGAGGTAGTGAAGGCCCAGGATGAGTCGGCTGAATCCGATGGCGATGACCACCACTGCGGCTGCGGTGACGAGTAGCGGTTGCCATTTGCGTGATAGTGAGGGCAGCAGCACGAGGACCAGTACTCCCATCGCCACGATGGAGGTCAGCGCGTGCCCGCTGGGGAAGGATCCACCTTCGGCGCGGTCAACCGGGACAATCATGACCGGGCGCACCCGATTGACCAGTACTTTGGTGAATCCACTCAGGAGGGCGGCTCCGGTCATAGCGACAACTACGAGCATGGCGGTGCGTCGGTGCCCGCGAAGCCATAGGACGACGACAGCGATCGATGCTCCGATGCGTAAGACGGTGGGCCCCCCGATTGTGGTGACTGCCTTCCAGAGGCGGACCTGGCCGGGGCGGCCAGCGATGTAGCGGTTCAGGGACTCGTCGGTGTGGAAATCAAGGCGATGCAACGGCGCCCAGCCTGACCTGACGACCACCACCAGCAGGACTGCCGGGATCGCGGCGAGCAGCAGCCCGGTGGCGATGAGGGTGCCGCGTCGCCCGTAACGACGCAGGAGCGATGGTCGGGAACGTCCCGGTTCTATCGGCATCTGTGCTTCCGATGGTGTTGTTGCCTTTCCGGGTTGGTGGTCACATCTGGTGCAGGGCGTCGAAGACCAGTTGGGTGTAGTCCTGCAGTCGTTCGGTGCAGTGTTTGAGCTGCTGCTCAGCCTGTTCTGCGGCGGTCGCACCGAAGACATCGCGGGATTTGATGGCCTTGTGCCAGCGGCGCAGCCGCTCCAAGCTCTCCTCTTCCTCCGCTAGCTCGGCCAACGTCAGCTTGTTGATGCGCATCTCTTTGTCGATCTCGGCGTCGAACTTGCCGCAGTCGGCCAGGAACTCCGCCCACTCCTCCTGCCGTTGCTCGGTGAACAAATCCTGTAGCCGGCGGCTGTCCTGTTCGCCGCGTCCGCTGGCGACCAGTACCAGAATTTCCCCTTCGCCCCGGTCTGCAAGTTCCGCGGCCCGGGTTACCCCATCGGCGACCGCCGGCACATCAGGCACCGCCCAGGTCGCCTGGCCCAGCGACAGTGCGCCGATCCGGCGAAGCTCACGCCAGACCGCCACCCGATGCCTGGACGGCTCAGCTGCTACCCGCACCACCAGTACCAACCATCGGGGCACCTCAGGCACAGTCACCGGTCGAGTGTATCTGCAGTTACACTCGACGCGGTAACGTGCTGGCGGTACCCCCGTGGACCCGACCGTCGAGCGGACTACTCGTCACCACCAGCCGATGCCAGGAAGGGCGCTCCGTCATGACACAGCGAAATCCAGGCCAACTGAGCCGGTTTCGATGACCGGACTGTTGGATCGTCTGTTCAACGTCTCCGGCGCGCTGGTGTTCGTCATCATCGGCGCCCTGGTTTTCGCCGAGGACGCCCTGTTCATCGGGTTCGTCGTTCCCGGAGAAACCGCCGCCATCATCGGCGGCGTCATCGCCAGCCGCGGCCACGTCCAACTGTGGCTCATCACGCTCACCGTGGTGGCCGCCGCCGTCATCGGTGACACCGTCGGCTACGAGGTCGGCCGATACCTAGGCGGCCGCCTACTGAACCTGAAGATCTTCAACGAGCGAAGGGCCCGGCTGGACGATGCGCAGGACTTCCTCCGCCGCCGCGGCGGCGCGGCGATCTTCTTCGGCCGCTTCGTGGCCTTCTTCCGCGCCGTCATGCCTGCCCTGGCCGGCACCTCACACATGCCCTATCCGAAATTCCTTGCCTTCAACGCCACTGGCGGTCTGGTCTGGGGCGTCGGGTTCACCCTGCTCGGCTACCTCGCCGGCAACTCCTACCAACAAGTCGCAAAGGCCGCAGGCCGAACCGCAGCACTCATAGCGCTCGGCATCGTCATCCTGGCCGTGGCTATTTGGCAGATCCGCAAACACCGCGCCCAAAAGAGGGACGCGCCACAGGAACCCAAATCCCAGGCTGAACACCACGGGTGAGCCTACGGTCATCCGCACCGGCGGGGAAAGCGCCGAGTCGGTGCGGCACCCGAACGTTCATCGGCGCTTGACGGTGCGTTGCACGCTGCGCATCTTGGCGCCGGCCGGCATCGGACCCTTGGGCATCCCGGCCTGCGGGGATCGGCCGCGGAGCGCCGCCAATCGGGTGTCCAGCTCCTCCACCGCCTTCGGGGCGATGTTGCGTGGCAACTTCATCAGGGACTGGTTGAGCTTGCGCAGCGGCGTCTGACCTTCTTCGTTACCGACGATGATGTCGTAGATCGGGGTGGCGCCGACCACCCTTGCGATGCGCTTCTTTTCCTGCGCGAGCAGCGGCTTGACCCGGTGCGGTGCACCCTCACCGATCAGCACGACGCCCGGCCGCCCGATCACCCTGTGCACCGCGTCCAGGTGGGTGGTACCGGCGATGGCCGGACTCACCCGCCACTTGCCGCGCAGATTGTTCTGCAGGGACCAGGCGGCGGCACCTGGAGTTCCCTCTGCCTTGCGATAGACATTCGACTGCACCCGACGGGCGAAGATGATCATCGCGAGAGCGGCGCCGAGGATCAGGCCGAAGGGCAGGGCGAAGTACCAGCGGATCCCGAGGAGCAGGCCGAGCCCGACGATCACCGCAGCGGTCCCGAGCAACGCCAGCAGCAGGTAGGGGATCAGCCGTGAGTCTTCCTTGCGCTGAACCTTGAAGGCTTCCCACATCTGGCCGCGGCGCTCCTTCTTCGCCGACTTCCCCGCGGCCTTCAGCGCCTTCTTCTCCTCCTTGGTGACCGGTCCGGAGGTGTCGTCAGTCTTCGCCATGGTTCACAGGATACGGCCGTTCGGCCGCCCGGAAGCCCCGGCCGGGACGAACCGGCCGCCTAACGAAAGGCGATGCGCCCGCGGGTGATGCGCCGCTGTCACCTCAGTCGGTGACCGCCGGCGCGAGCCGACCGGCCGCGCCCTGCCGCTCCTGCATCGCCTGCCGGTACAGAGTGCCGGCCCGATACGACGAGCGGACCAGCGGACCGGACATCACCCCGACGAATCCGATCTCGGTGGCTTCTGCCTGCAGCTCGACGAACTCCTGCGGCTTGACCCACCGCTCGATCGGATGGTGCCGGGGCGTCGGTCGCAGGTACTGGGTGATGGTGACCAGATCGCAGCCGGCGTCGCGCATGTCCCGCAGCGCCTGGCTGATCTCCCCGCGGGTTTCGCCCATGCCGAGGATCAGGTTGGACTTGGTGATCATTCCGGCTGCCCTGGCCTGGCTGATCACCTCCAGGCTGCGCTGATAGGAGAAGGCCGGCCGGATGCGCCGGAAGATCCGCGGCACGGTCTCAAGATTGTGCGCGAACACCTCTGGCGCCGCGTCGAAAACCTGTTGCAGCAGTTCGGCTTTCCCGGAGAAGTCCGGGGTGAGGATCTCCACGCCGGTGTTCGGCGCGTTGGCGTGGACCTGGCGGATGGTCTCCGAGTACAGCCAGGCGCCCTCGTCGCGCAGGTCGTCGCGGGTGACGCCGGTGATGGTGGCGTACCGAAGGTCCATGGTGGCGATCGACTCTGCCACCCGCCGCGGTTCGTCCCGGTCGAGTTCACCGGGCTTGCCGGTGTCGATCAGGCAGAAATCGCAGCGGCGAGTGCACTGGTCGCCGCCGATCAGGAAGGTGGCCTCCCGGTCTTCCCAGCACTCATAGATGTTGGGGCAGCCCGCTTCCTGGCACACCGTATGCAGGCCCTCGCGCTTCACCAACGACTGCAGGGCGGCGTATTCCGGCCCGGTTCGCATCCGGGTCTTGATCCACTCCGGCTTCTTCTCGATCGGCACGGCAGAGTTGCGCACCTCGAGCCGCAGCAGCTTGCGGCTCTCTGGGGCAATGGTCACTTGTTGCCTTTGGTCGGAGATCCCTCGGGCTTGGATCCCTCTGGCTTGGATCCCTCTGGCTTGGACCCCTCGGCAACGACCGGGGGGCTGTCGGCGCCGATGTCCTCGGTGGCCGGGCCACCCACGTCGCCCGGGTGATCGGGCGAATCTCCACCGGCCGCGTGCTTGCCGGCGTCGGCCGGGTGTACCTGGGGTTGGCCGCCCTCGCCCGCAGCCGTGACGGTCTGGCTGTTGGTGTCGTCGGCCTGCGCGACGGCAGCGGTCTTCTCCGCCTGTGCCACCCCGTCCTTGGCATCGGCACCAGTGCTGGATTCCTCCTCGGCCTTGGTGCCGGACGCGCCGGCGGTGGTGCGGTTCGACGGGGTTCCGTTCGACGTGGTGCGGGCCGGATAGGTCGGCGCCCCGGACGTCGCCGCGGTCTGGGCCGGCGACTTCAGCGCCCGGTAGGCGGCGGCGGCCGCCCCGGCCAGGAGTGTGAACACGAAGAATCGGCGGATCCGGTGACTACGACTGTGCCGGCCGGCCGCCTTCTCGGCATCGGCGGCGGCTTTGGAGGCCGCCTTCGCTGCCTTCGCGGCAGCGGCAGCCCTCTTGGAAGCCAGCAGGGCGGCTCCGCGTGCGGAGGTCACCTTTGCCTGCTGAACCACTTCACCGGCCTTGACGCTGGCGAACGCTTCGACAACCTTGGCTTGCTTGCGCGCCCGCTCGGCCGCCTTCCTGGCCCTTCCGGTGAGGTCCTCGGCCCGCCCGCCGAGCGACTCGCTGACCTTCCCGGCCGTCACCGCAAGGGTGTCGGAAACCCTGTCCGCCAGCGGCGCCGCGGCGTGGGCGGCGGTACTGGCCAGCCCGGCGACCCGGCCGGCCGCATCGGTGGCGGCTTCGCCGACCTTCTCGGCGACGTCACCGGCCCTTTCCTTCAGGTCATGAGTCCAGGTGGGGGTGCTCATAGCAGCTCCTCGTCGGTCGTTGGACCGCTCGTCATCCCTGTGCGGGCGGCTGCTGCCACCCGCTCCGTCCGGTGCAGACACAGTCGGTGCAGACTCGATCGGTGCAGACCCGAGTGTCCGCGCCGACCCTGTGCAGCGCCGAAGTTCCTTCCAGCATTCCACGCCGGGCGGCATCCGTCCCGTCCGCTACCCCTTCCGTCGACCGCCGGCGCCGTCTCAACAGGGGACCATGCATCGCGAAGCGGCCGGGGATGCCGGCGCCGGCTGCCTCAGCTCAGCGGAGGGCCGCGTCCAGCTGCCAGTCGATGCCCGGAGCCTCGACCGGACGTGAAAGCCGATCGACGGTGATAGCCAGCCGCCCGTCCAGGCCGTCCGCCAGCTGCGTCCTGACCACCGGCAGCGCCTCGGCGACCGTCACCGTTCGGCCCAACTCGCGGGTCAGGGAGGTGACGCCGGCGTCGGCGATCCCGCAGGGGACGATCCGGTCGAAGGCCGTCAGATCCGGGTCGCAGTTGAGCGCGAAGCCGTGCATGGCGATGCCGCGGGCGATCCGGACCCCGATCGCAGCGATCTTTCGCTCCGGCAGGCCGTGGCCCGCGGAGAGCCAGACTCCGCTGCGGCCCTCGACCCGTCCGGTGGCCAGCCCGAGGGCGGCGCAGGCCGCGATCAGCACCTGCTCCAGCATCCGGACGTAGGCGACCACGTCGATCGGATCTGCCAGCGCAACCACCGGATAGCCGACCAACTGCCCCGGACCGTGCCAGGTGATCCTGCCGCCGCGGTCGACATCGATCACCTCCGCCCCGTCGGTGGGCCGGTCCTCTGGCCTGGTGCGTTTGCCGGCGGTGAAGACCGGGTCGTGTTCCAGCAGCAGAACGGTGTCCGGCCCGGTTCCGGCCGCCCGGGCGTCGGCCAGTTGCTTCTGCCGATCCCACGCTGTGCGGTAGTCCACCCGCCCGGCGTCGACGAAGACCAGATCCACACCCTCTGCACGCATCCTCCAAGGTTATTCCTGGGCGGCAGCCGAGCGCCCGCGGCACCGCCCGGCGCGGTAGGCGGTGCGTGCCGGCCTGGCCGGCCGCCTGTGTGCTGACGACCCCCGATGTGGACAACCCCGAGGTGACGCCCTTTCCCGGCCTAGCGTGCTGACGATGGAGATCGGTGGTTATCGAGCGCAGCGATTGCTCGGTCAAGGAGCGGGTGGCGCGGTGTGGCGAGCCGCCGCACCGGACGGCACACCGGTGGCGTTGAAGGTGTTCGGCGGACCGTATGAACAGGCGCTGCAGGCGGCCAAGCGGGAGGCAGCTCTGGTCGCCCAGGTCGACCACCCGCACCTGGCGAGGATCACAGCGCTGGTCTGCGACGCCGACCAGGTGGCGCTCGCGATCGAGTTGGCGGACGGCGGTTCGCTGGAAGATCTGCTGGCCCGACGCGGCCGATTGACCCCTGCGGAGACGCTCACCGTGCTGATCCCGATGGCGTCCGCGTTGGCGACCGCGCACGAACGCGGGGTCGTGCACGGCGATCTGTCGCCGGCCAACATCGTCTTCGATCGCGGCGGCCGCCCGCTACTCACCGACCTCGGGGCGGCCCGGATCGCGGTCGAGTGCGGGTTGCCGGTGGCTGCCACTCCCGGATACGTCGCTCCGGAGATCGCCAGGGGAGGCGTACCCGGCCCCTCGGACGATGTGTTCGCGTTGGCAGCCGTTGGGCTGCACTGCCTTTCCGGTCGAGCGGCCTGGAACGCCGACGACCTGCGGGACGTGGTTGTCCAGGCCACGGTCGGGCAATGGCCCGATCCGGATGACGGTGACGGACCACGGGGTTTGGTCGCCGCGATCCGTGCGGCCCTGGGTGATGTGCCCGAGCGCCGGCCGGGAGCCGCGTCGCTGGCGGTCGATCTGTCGCGGAGCGGAACACCCGAGCCGATCGAACTGGGTGATCCATCCGACCTCGGTGATCCATCGATCCAGTCGGGCGCTGCCCCCGTCAACTCGACCGGCCGGCACCGGTCGGCCGGAGAACCGACGCGGAGGCCGCGGACCGGGTCGGCGGGGTTTGACGAGCACTGGTCGGGTGTAGTGGGATCCGTTGCGCAGCAGCGGGTTCGACGGGTGGCTACCCGAGTGCGAGCCGGCTCTGTGCCCGTGCCGCCGGAACCCGAAAGGCCGCGCTCGTGGCTGGGACGGGTGCTGGCATTCCGTCATCGCAGTGCTCGGGCAACCGTGGCGAGTGCCGGGCATGGCGGGCGTGACCGGCGTTGGGCGCTCAAGATCGCTGCCACCGCGGGCGTTCTGCTGGTCATCGGGGCTCTGGCCGTTCAGGCCGGGCTGATGTGGGCGGGCTCGGGCAGCCGGCGGGGTAGTGCTCTCCCGCCGGTGAGCGCTGCTCCGGCGACGTCCGGTGGCGTCAGCGGCACCCCGGGAGCGGAACCGTCGCCGCTGCCGGAGTCGGTCGCTGCGGCCTCATCGGTCGCTGGGGCACGGTCGCCTGCTGGGGCACGGTCGCCTGCTGGGGCACCGTCCTCCGCTGGGGCACCGGCCCCCCACCCACCAAAGCCTGCACCCCCGCTGCCGGCATCCTCTCTGTCCTCCGAGCCAGCAGCGTCCGCGCGGCGGACCGCCGGACCGCCAGACACGGCCACCAGCCCCGTGGGCGGGGCGGATCAGCAGGCACAGCAGTGGCTGTTCGTCGTTCGAGACCTGGACTCTGCGCGAGCCGTTGCCCTGGTCCATCTGGATGCGGAGCGCCTGTCCGCCGTGTACACCGCCGATTCTGCTGCCAGGGCGGCCGACGCAGCCACCATTTCGGCGCTGGCCGCTCAGGGTTTTCGGGTGGAAGGGGCGTTGCACCGGATCAGTGCGGTGCGCGTCATCGGGGCTTCCGCGGCGGGCGGCCCGGGCGGGGCGGTGCGACTGGAGGTGACGGACAGCCTGCCCAGTTACCGGGTGCTGGACCCGAACGGATCGACCGTCGGTTCCACCGGCGTCAGGGGGCAGGCGAGCCGGATGATGGATGTGGTCGGGACCGCGGACGGCTACCGCATCTCGGCGGTGTCCACCGGATGAGCGGGGGACCGACACGCGGGCGCAAACCGGCTGCGCTGTCGGTGCTTCGACCTAGCGTGGCCAGGTATGCGGGTATTGCACACCTCCGACTGGCATGTGGGGCGATCGTTCCACGGCCATGATCTGCTGCCCGACCAGCGGACGGTGCTCGCGGCCATTGCCGAGCTGGTGGCCGAGCACTCTGTCGACGTCGTCGTCATCGCCGGCGATCTGTACGACCGGGCTATCCCGTCCACCGAGGCCATCGCGACGCTCACTCAGGCGCTACGAGCGATCAGGGCGGCCGGCGCCCAGATCATCGCTTCCTCCGGGAATCACGACTCGGCGCCCCGGCTGGGCGCCTTCACCGAGTTCCTCGCCGCCGGCGGCCTGCACCTGCGCACATCGATGTCCGGGATCGCCGATCCGGTGCTGCTGCAGGATGAGCACGGGCCGGTGGCGTTCTACCCGGTGCCGTACCTGGAACCGGAGGTGGTGCGCCGGACCTTCCACCTGGAAGGGGCGGCATCGCACCAGGTGGTGATGGCGGCGGCGATGGACAGGGTGCGGTCCGATCTGGCGGCCCGGCCTGCCACCCGGTCGGTGGTGCTGGCTCACGCCTTCGTGGTGGGCGCCGTTGCCGGCGGTTCGGAACGCTCGATCGCCGTGGGCGGGGTGGAATCGGTGACCGGCGAGGTCTTCGACGGGATCGGCTACGTGGCGCTGGGGCACCTGCACCGCCCTCAGAGGCTGTCGGATCGGCTGCGCTATTCGGGATCTCCGCTGGCCTACTCGTTCACCGAGGCGGGGCATGGCAAGAGCGTCTGCCTGGTCGATCTGGACGCGAACGGAGCAGTGCAGGCGCGGGCGCTGGAGTTGCCGGCCCCGCGTCGGCTGGCACTGGTGTCCGGGACCCTTTCGGAAATCCTGGCCGGCCACGAGGAGCTGACCGATCACTATCTGGCCGTCAAACTGACCGATCCGGTACGTCCGCTGGAGGCGATGCGCAGACTCAGGGAGAAGTTCCCCTATGCCGTCACGCTGGCCTGGGATCCGCCCGCGGGCACCGGGGAGCGACGACCTGTCGCGGCCGCCGGCGGAGCCGGTGCTGCAGGCCTCCGCGATGCCGAGCTGATCTCCGAATTCCTGCTGGACTGTCGGGGCAGTGCGGCGTCAGAGCGGGAGAGTGTGCTGATCGACCGGGCGCTCTCGATCGCCACGGACGCCGAGGCGATGGCCGGATGAGACTGCACCGCTTGGCATTGTCGGCGTTCGGTCCCTACGCCGATCGGGTCGAGGTCGACTTCGACGCGCTGGGCGCCGGCGGGTTGTTCCTGATGCACGGTGACACCGGTGTCGGCAAGACCACTCTGCTGGATGCTGTGGCGTTCGCGTTGTACGGCACGGTTCCCGGTGCCCGCGGCGAGGTCAAGCAGCTTCGCTGCGACAGCGCTCATCCGCACACCAGGACGCAGGTGGAACTCGAGTTCTCGGTGGCCGGACGGCGGCTGCGCATTGTGCGCAACCCCGATTACCGGCGCCCGAAGTCCCGCGGACCCGGCAGCACCACCGAGCGCGCCAAGGCGGTGCTCAGCTGGCTGGACAGCAGCGAACTGCCGGGGATAACGGGGCACCGCGAGGTCGGCGACGTAGTTCTCGACCTGCTCGGGATGTCGGCCGATCAGTTCTTCCAGGTGGTGCTGCTGCCGCAGGGGGAGTTCGCCCGATTCCTGCGAGCGGACACGGCGGAGCGGGAACAGCTGCTGGAACGCCTCTTCGACACAGAACGGTTCGCCGACATCGAGGAGGCCTTCGCCGCCCTGCGGCGCGAGTCCGGCCGGCGGCTCCGGGAACTGTCCGGCCAGGTCGACCTGCGGATGGCCCGGCTGGCCGAGGCCCGTGGAACGGAGATGGATCCGGCGATCGGCAATTCGGACCTGATCGAACTGGTCGCGGAGCTGGCCGCCGGCGCCGCCGCGGCTGCCGATCTCTCGAAGGCTGCCGGAGCTGAGCGTGCGGCCGCCACCGCGGACCTGTCACAGCTGGAGGAACGGGACAGACGGGTCCGCACTCTGGCCGGCTTGCTGGCCGCCAAGTCCTCGCTGGAGCGCGGGGAAGCGCAGCTGATCGGGCAGCGGGAGGCACTGGCCGCTGCCGGGCAGGCGGAACCGGTGATCCACGCGCTGCGGGCCGCCGACGGCGCCGCTGAAGCGTTGCAGGGAGCCAGACTCACCGAACATCGCGCGCGGGTGGCCGCCGAACGCATCGCGGCCCGGTCCGGCGAGGACGCGGCCGGCCGCGAACCGGACGATCTGCTGCAGGCCGTCGAGCAGTTCGGCAGGCCCGCCGACGCCGACCAGCTGCGCCGGCTGGCGGCCGGCAGCCGGGAGCTGGCCGGATCGCTGTCCGCGTTGATCGACGATTCCGCCAATCAGCACCACGACGAGCAGTCGAAGGCGGCCATCGAAGCGGAACTGGCTGAGCTGGTCGATGCGATCACCGTCGGACAATCCGAACTCGCAGTGCTGCCCAAGCGGCTGGACGAGCTGAACGAGCAACTCCGAACTGCAAGCGCCGACGCCGCCCGCGCGGACCGGACTGCGGCTGATCTCGCCGCGGCCACCGTCAGAGCAGCTGCGGCACAGTCGTTTCCGGAGCTGACCCTGGCGCTGCAGAAGTCGACCGGCGCCTGCGCAGCGGCAGTCGACCGGCACCAGCAGACCCGAGACGAGCGGCTTCGGTTGACCGAGCTGCGCTTCGCCGGGATGGCCGCCGAACTGGCGGCCGGATTGACCGAAGGCAGCGGCTGTCCGGTGTGCGGGTCCGCCGAGCACCCGGCGCCGGCTGTCGCCGGCGCCGACCACGTCTCGAGCACGGCGATCCCTGCAGCGGTGGCCACCGAGAACGCCGCATCGGCGGCCCGCGATCAGGCGGAGGCAGCGAAGGCGGCGGCCGCCGAGAGACTCGCCGCCGCCGCCGCCACCGCCCAGGATCTGGACGCCGACCAGGCAGCTGCCCTGGTAACGACCCTCACCCTGCGGCTGGGTGCCGAACGCCGCGCTGCGCCCCTGGTGGAACAGCTGCGCAAGTCCGTCCACAACGCCCGCTCCCGGTTGGAACGGTTAACCGCAGAAGCCAGGACATCAACCGTGCGGCAGGCCGCCTTGCAGACCGAACTCCAAGTGATCACCGATCGGCTGCGCGTCAGAGCGGACCGGCTGCGGGCGGCCGCCAGCCCGTTCCCGAGCGTCCCGGAGCGCCGCCAGCACCTGGTGGAACTGGCGAGCGCCCGCGAAAGATGGTCCTTCGCACTGGATTCCGTGCACTCGGCGACCGCGGTGGTCACCCGCAGCGGGCAGGCGCTGAAGCTGGCCGTCGAACAGTCCAGCTTCCCCGATATCGACGCAGCCCGATCCGCCGCCGCCGTCGACGCCCCAGCGCTGGCGGTGTCGATCCGCGAGGCGGAGGACGCCCGGCTGGCCATCGGTGCCCGCCTCGCCGACCCGGAACTGGCCGGGATCGATGCGTCGCAAGAAGTGGTGCTGCAGCCGGCAAGGCAACGGGCGGAGCAGGCGGCGCGGTCCGCCGAGTTGGCGATCGCCGCCGCGGAAACCTCCCGCCGGGTAGCCGCGGCCACCGCCTCAGCGGTTCGGGCTCTGGTTGCCGCCCGGACGCGCATGGCACCCGTGGTGGCGGCCGATGCCGAGGCGGCTGCGCTCGCGGACGTGGTGGCCGGTCGGGGGCAGAATCACCGCGCGCTGTCGCTGCGCAGCTATGTTCTTGCCGCCAGGCTGCAGCAGGTGGCGTGGGTGGCAGGCGAACGCCTGCAACGGATGTCGGGTGGCCGCTTTTCGTTCGTGCACTCGACGGCCCGGGAATCCCGCGGTCGCAGCGGCGGACTGGGGCTCGACATCCTGGATGCCCATACCGGCACGGTGCGCCCGGCGAAGACGCTGTCCGGCGGGGAGTCGTTCCTGGCTTCGTTGGCGCTGGCCCTGGGACTCGCCGATGTGGTGGCGGGCGAGTCCGGTGGCCGACTGCTCGACACCATCTTCGTGGACGAAGGTTTCGGGACGCTGGACGCCGACACGCTCGACCTGGTGATGGACACGCTGGACGAACTGCGCGCGGGAGGCCGCACCGTCGGACTGGTATCCCACGTCGACGATCTGCGGCAGCGGATCCCCACCCGGCTGCATGTGCGGCGGACCGGCTCCGGGCCGGCGCCGGAGCTTGTCACCGGCTGATCCTGCTACCGTCTCGGCCCTGGATCTGCGGCGCTGGGGTGAGGCGATCGCACTGCGCCCGTTCGTCGCCGTTCGCTGCCGGCCCGGGCGCCGGTCTCGGCGCTGCGGGTGGGGCACTCGGGACGGCCGGCACGTTACGGTGCCCGAATGTTCGTACTGGTGGCCCACTTCACCGAGCCGGCACCGCCGCCTGCGCTGGCGATGCTGGCGGCCCAACCCACATGCCTGCGGGTGGTCTTCGCCCGGTCCACCGACGAAGTGGACCGGTACGTCCTGGTCGCGGAGTTCGCCGATGCGGCGTCCTATCGCCGGGCCCTGTCGCCGTTCGACGTCCGCACCACGGTGATCCCCTGGCTCTCGACAGCCCAGCCGGGTTCCGGGGTGCACGAGGCCCTGGCCACCGCCAGCGGCGGCGATCTTCGAGCCCATCAACCGACGGTGACACCGGGACGGTAGTCGCTGGACGTCGGTGGAGCCCGGTACTGCTGCAGATGTCGGCTGCCGGCCGGGCCCGCACGCGCCATCCGCTGGCGAAGTGTCTTCGACGCGGGCGATATTTCGCCAGCGGGGGAGGTGTTGTTTCGCCAGCGCGGGGCCGGTTTCGGGTGCACGCTGTGTCGCCCAGGCGTTCGGCTAGCCTTGCCCAGTGTCCTGCGTCGCCCGTGCGGCAAGGACGCTCCCGCCCGCACCAGCACCACGGATCGGACAGATGACGAGCGCCAGCATGGTCGACCCGGCCGCCGAACCCACCTCGAATCGGCCGGCGGCGACACGGGACTCGGCACTGGGACAGGCGCGGCCGCACCCGGATGCTCCGACTATGCAGGACGTGCTGATCACCCTGCAGCGGTTCTGGACCGAGCGCGGCGCCATGGTGGCGCAGCCGCTCAACACCGAGGTCGGCGCCGGCACCGGCAACCCGGCCACCGCCTTGCGGGTGCTCGGACCGGAGCCGTGGCGGGTGGCCTACGTCGAGCCGAGTGTCCGGCCCGACGACGCCCGGTACGGCGAGAACCCGAACCGGCTGCAGACGCACACCCAGTTCCAGGTGATCCTCAAGCCCGACCCCGGCAATCCGCAGGAGACCTACCTGGAGAGCCTGCTGGCACTGGGCGTCGACATCCGCGCGCACGACATCCGGTTCGTCGAGGACAACTGGGCATCGCCGGCGCTGGGCGCCTGGGGACTGGGGTGGGAGGTCTGGCTGGACGGGTTGGAGATCACCCAGTTCACCTACTTCCAGCAGGCCGGCGGCGTCCCGGTGGATCCGGTGAGCGTCGAGATCACCTACGGCATCGAACGCATCCTGATGGCGCTGCAGGGCGTCGACCATTTCAAGGACATCGCCTACGCGCCGGGGATCTCCTACGGAGAGGTGTTCGGCCAGTCCGAGTACGAGATGAGCCGCTACTACCTGGACGATGCCGACATCACCACCAACACCCGGCTGTTCGACCTGTACGCCGCCGAGGCGCAGCGGATGCTGGATCTCCGGCTGCCGGTTCCGGCCTACGTCTACGCGCTCAAGTGCAGCCACACCTTCAACGTGCTGGACGCCCGTGGCGCCGTCAGTACCACCGAGCGGGCGAAGGCATTCGCCCGGATGCGCGCCCTCACCAAGGGAAGTGCTCTGCTGTGGGCCGAGCGGCGTAAAGAGCTCGACTACCCGCTGGGCATCGTCACCCCGCCGGCGGCGGCCGAACTGCCGGCCGAGATGCCGTGCGTCGCGGACCCGGCCACCCTGCTGTTCGAGATCGGTCTGGAAGAGATGCCGCCCACCGAGGTCACCCGCAGCTGTCGAGCGGTCCGCGATGCGGTCGCCGACAAGCTGGCCGGCACTCGGCTCGGGCACGGCGATGTACAGGCGTTCGCCACTCCACGCCGCATCGTCATCATCGTGCAGGATGTGCAGCCGGCCGAGCCGGACGCCGAGCGGACGGTGAAGGGCCCCAAACTGGCAGCTGCCTACGACGCGGACGGCGCCCCCACCAGGGCGGCCGAGGGGTTTGCGCGGGCGAGGAACGTCGCCGTCACCGACCTTCAGCGGGTGACGATCGACGGCGTCGAACACGTCGGCATCCTCGTCACCGACGCCGGGCGCGGCGCGGTCGAGGTGCTGAGTGACCTGCTCGGCACCGTGGTCTTCGAACTGCGGGCCGAGAAGAACATGCGCTGGCGGGACGCCGGCCTGTCGTTCACCCGGCCGGTGCGCTGGCTGCTGGCGCTTCTGGGAACGACGCCCGTTCCGGTTGCGGTGTCCTCACTCTCGGCCGGCGTCAGCACCAGGGTGCACCGCACCGCACCGGAGCCGGTGGTCACCGTGCCGCAGGCGGACGGCTACCTGGATTTCCTGGCCGGCCACGACATCTACGCCGATACCCCCGTTCGGCGTCAACAGATCGTCGCCGCCGCAACGGATCTCGCTCGCAGTGTCGCGGGCCGGATCGACGTTGACGGTGAGGGCGAACTGATCGATCAGATTGCTGCTCTTGTCGAGTCGCCGACTGCGGTGCTGGGGTCCTTCGACGAGAAGTACCTGGAGCTGCCGCAGGCGATCCTGACCACGGTGATGCGCAAGCACCAGCGCTACCTGCCGGTCCGGGGCGCCGCGGAGGACGGCGCCGCGCTGCTTCCGTACTTCGTGGCCGTCGCCAACGGCTCCTGTGACCGTGACGTGGTACGCGCGGGCTACCAATCCGTGCTGCGCGCCCGGTACGAGGACGCAGCCTTCTTCTGGCGGGCCGACCAGCAGACCGCACCGGCCGATCACCTGAAAGGCCTGGCGAAGCTGACCTTCGCCGACGGGCTCGGCTCGATGGCCGACCGGTCGCGCCGGATCGCCGCGGTGGCCGCCGATCTCGCAGAAGAGGTCGAGCTCTCGGACGCCGAGCGCACCACGCTGCAGCGAGCCGGCGAGCTCGCCAAGTTCGATCTGGCCACCCAGATGGTGATCGAACTGTCCAGCCTGGCCGGCACCATGGCTCAGGAGTACGCCGCGCGGGCGGGGGAGAGCGAGCCGGTTGCGACCGCGTTGGCCCAGATGGAAGAGCCCCGCAGCGCCGGTGGGGCGTTACCGCGGTCCAAGCCCGGCGCGCTGCTGGCGCTCGCGGACCGCTTCGACCTGCTGGCCGGGCTGTTCGCCACCGGCGCGAAGCCGACCGGCAGCTCCGATCCCTTCGGCCTGCGGCGCGCCGCACTCGGTATCGTCGGCATCCTGCGCGGCACACCGGAGCTGGCGGCCGTGACCATTTTCGCCGGGTTGGCCGCCGCCGCCGAAACCCTGACCGCCCAAGGGGTTCCGGTTTCCGACCAGACACTTGCCGACGCCCGCGAGTTCACCATCCGGCGTTACGAGCAGGCAGTGCTCGACGGCGGATCTCCGCACGATCATGTGCAGGCCGTGCTCACGTTGGCCGACTCACCGGCCGTTGCCGACGCCGCGCTGGCGGATCTGCAGGAACTGGCCGGCGACGAGGAGTTCGCCGCGCTGGTGACTGCACTCGATCGATGTCGCAGGATCGTCGGGAGCGGCGTCGCCCCGGTCTACGACGCCTCGACGTTCACCGAGGCCGCGGAACGAGACCTGCACGAAACCGTGACGATGGTGTCTGCTCGGTGGCAGGGCGGGTCGGTCGCGGACTTCGCCCGCACCGCGGCGCCGCTGATCGCACCGATCAACACCTTCTTCGACCAGGTCCTGGTGAATGCCGACGATCCGCGGGTGCGGGCGGCCAGGATGGGACTGCTGGCCACCATCAACGGGCTGGCCGCCGGGCTGATCGCCTGGAGCGAACTGCAGGGCTGAGCCGGGCCGAACCCGGGCCACCGAGATACTCAGCGCAGGCCGGGCGGATAATCGGATTTGGCCGGCGGTTCGGTGCCACGAAACCATACCTGGAAGAACGGTTTCAGGTCCTTGCCGGCCAGCTCGGAGGCCATCGACTCCAGATCCTCGAACGTGGGGTTCCGGCCGCCGTAGGTGGCCGGCCATTTCTTGAGCAGTTCAAGGAATTTCGCGTCGCCCATCTGGTGGCGCAGTGCGTGCAGTGCCAGCGGACCGCGACTGTACACCGCGGTGAACTCGTGGCCGGCGCCCATGTCCACCAGCGGCGACCGCCAGAATGACGGGTCGGCGTCCGCTCGTTGCATCTCGGTGCGCCACCGCGCGTCCAGGTCGGCCTTGTCGATCTCGGCATGCCACAGCCAAGGGGCATAGGAGGCGAAGCACTCGTTGAGACAGATGTCCGCCCAGCGGCGCACCGTCACATCGTCGCCGTACCACTGGTGAGACAGTTCGTGCACGACGGTGTCCGGATCGACCCAGTTTCCGTACACCGGTCGGGTGGCGGTCTCCAGAGCGAACGGGATGTTCTCGTTCGTATAGATCCCGCCGACCGCCTTGAACGGGTACTTGCCGAAGTACTTGCTGAGGACGGCAATCACCCGGGGTGTGATCTCATGCAGCGCAACGTCTTCGGTGTCGCCAGGAGCGACCGCCGAGACCACCGGCGTCCCGTCGGCGAGCTTGCTCGTCTTCACGGTGAAGGTGTCGATGTACAGAGTCGTCAGGTACGAGGCGATCGGTATGTCCTGCACCCAGCGGAAGACCTTCGTCCCGGCGGGCGCGGCCGGCAGCCCGGTGGTCTGCTCCAAACCGCCCGCCATCACCTTCCATTTCTCGGGCACGGTGGCGGTGACGGTGAACCTCGCCGGGTCGGACGGGTGCTCGTTGACCGGGTACCAGGCCGACGCCGAGAACGGCTCGCCGGCGACCACCGCGCCACCGGACTTGGTCCGGTACCAGCCGCCGTCACCCAGACCGGAGGTGCCGCCGGGCACCACCGCCGGAGCTCCGGCGTACGTCACCACTGCGGTGAACACCGATCCCGGCGGCAGCGGAGCAGCAGGGGTCACCACCAGTTCGGCGTCAGCGCGGGCGAACCTCGCGGGCACCGCGTTGACCAGCACCGCTCTGACCTTCATCGTCGGCTGCAAATCGAAATTGAAGCGCTGCAACCCTTCTGCGGCTGTCACTGTAGCGGTGACGGTGGTGGTCGCCGTCAGTGCGTTGCTCTCCGGGCGGTATCGCAGGTCGACCTGGTAGCCGGCGACGTCGTAGCCGCCGTTGCCGGACGCCGGGTAGTACTCATCGCCGATGCCGGTTGCGCCGACCGCACCGGAAGTCCGGTCCTGCGCGGTCGTGGACGGGGACGGGGACGGGGGACCATCGGTAGGTGTGGACGGCGCCGTCGATGACGATCGGTCAACTGTGGTCGAGGACGGCGCGGCCGGAGATCTGGAAGCGGCTGCAGCTCTGGAGGCGGCCGGCGCACTGGAAGCGGCCGGAGCACCGGAAGCGGTGACGGTGTCCGTCACCTCCGTGCTCCGATCCGAAGCGGTGGTGGTCGTGCTCGAGCCCGCCACGCCACTGGGGAGGGAGGAGCCGCCTACCGAAGTGCAGGCAACCGTCATCGCGAGCATTGCGGCGGTGGCCGTCAGTGCCGAGCGTCGTCCAATTCGGTGCGCAGCGGAGTGGGGCATGCACCGCACCGTAGCAACGCGCCTGCGGCCGGGCGTGTGCACGATCCTCACGCCGACGCGCGGCAGGGCTGATCGGCGCGGCAGCGCCTGCGGAACGCAGGACCTGACGCATGTCACGGCCGAATCGTGATGGATGGCACGGCGGCGGGTCGACGCCGTCGGAGAAGCTTCGTCCATGGCCACTCCGAGCGAGCATCCACATCCGGGGAATGCCTTACCGCCGCGGGAATCCGGCCGGCCCGCGGCGGACGGTGCAGCAATCAGGATCAGCGCCCTGCACAAGAGCTTCGGCCGGGTCCGGGCGGTCCGCGGTGTCGACCTCACCGTCGCACCAGGCGAGGTTGTCGCCTTCCTCGGCCCGAACGGCGCGGGCAAGTCCACCACCATCGACCTGCTGCTCGGGCTCACCGCACCGGACTCCGGCAGCGTCCAGCTGTTCGGGGGCGCCCCGCATGCCGCGGTGGCGGCCGGCCGGGTGGGCGCGATGTTGCAGGCCGGCGCGCTGCTGCCGGATCTGAGGGTGCGCGAGCTGGTCAAGACCTTCGCCGCACTGCATCGTCAGCCGATGCCGGTGGACGAGGCGTTGCAGCGCGCCGGCATCACCGACATCGCCGGCCAGAAGACCCAGAGCCTGTCGGGCGGCCAGGCCCAGCGGGTGCGCTTCGCTCTGGCTCTGATACCGAGCCCTGAGCTGATCGTCCTCGACGAGCCGACCGTGGCGATGGACGTGGAGGTGCGCCGGAGTTTCTGGTCATCGATGCGGGAGTTCGCCGCCGGCGGCCGAACGGTGATGTTCGCGACCCACTACCTGCAGGAAGCCGACGACTACGCGGATCGGGTGGTGGTGATCGCCGAGGGCTCGATCATCGCCGACGGTACCGGCGCCGAGATCAAGGCGAAGGTCAGCGGACGGACCATGTCAGCCGTCATCCCCGGCGCGTCCGAGAACGGTCTGAAGGGCATCGATTCGGTGACCAGGGTGGAGACGCTCGGCGGCCGGTTCGCGGTGCACTGCGGCGACTCCGATGCGGTGCTGCGCCGGGTGCTCTCAGACTTCCCGGAGGTCCATGACATCGAGATCCATCAGGCCAATCTGGAGGAAGCGTTCCTTCAGCTGACCGGCCAGGCTCGCCACATGACAGCCGGACCCGAGACGACACAGGCCGGGAGCGCCGCGCCGGCCGAGCAAGGAACAGGTGTGTGAATCCGATGACGATGACCCTGAACTACGCATGGATGTCCGCTGTCTCCACCTTCCGCAATGCCAGGTTCGTGATCTTCACCGCAGCCCTTCCGGTGATCATGTTCCTGCTGTTCAACGGCTTGTACGGGGGTGCGGGGTCGACCGAAGGCGGAATCTCGACCGGCTCATATCTGATGGTGTCGATGGCCTGTTACGGCGCGATCGGGGCCTCGTTGAACGCCGGTGCCAGGATCGCCTTGGAACGCCAGACCGGCTGGAACCGCCAGCTGCGGCTCTCGGCGCTCACCCCGCAGGGATACATGATCGCCAAGGCCGCGGTGTCGATGCTGGTGGCCATTCCAGCGATCGTGCTGGTGTTCCTGCTCGGGGCGTTCGTCGGCCATGTCGAGCTGTCGAGCGCTTCCTGGCTGTTCACCGCCCTGACCATCTGGATCTGCATCATTCCGTTCGCCATGCTGGGACTGGTGATCGGATTCCTGGCGACGCCGGATTCCACCCAGCCGATCTCGATGCTCATCTACATCGGCTTGTCGATCCTCGGTGGCCTATGGGTGCCCATGGAGCAGTTCCCGCCGTTCATGACGTCGATCGCCAAGGTGCTGCCGACCTATTGGGTGGCCCAGAACGGCCGACAGGTGGCGTCGGATTCGGGGGTGTCGGGCCAGGGGGTGCTGGTGCTGGCGGCCTGGACGCTCGTGCTCGGGCTGCTCGGGATGGCTGCCTACCGGCGCAGTGGGCGGAAAGCCTGACGGGTCGTTCGATCCTGGCGCCGAGAAGGTGGAGGATCCCCGGGTGATCACCATCGTGGAACGCGTAGCCCGGGCGGCGCACTGGCAGTGGACACCGGGTGCCAAGCGCTGGTCCGCCGGCGCGCTGGTCGCACTGGTGTATGCGCTGATTTATGCGGTCGACGTGGTCGGCAGTGGACTGTCGACCCAGCGCATGGTGACCTCCCTGCTGCTGTTGACGCTGATGTCCGCGGTGTATGTGGTCGTCCCCGGCGGCCTGTTCACGGCGCCGGTCACCGCGCGATGGGTTCTGATCGCCCTGATCGTCCTGCTGGTCGCCGCGCAGATCCCACTGATCGGGCCAGACGCCGTGGGGTTGTTGATCTTTCCCGGTGTGGCGGCGGGCCTTCTGCTGCCCATCCGGTCGGCCGTCGGGTTCGCCCTGTGCGTGGGCGTGGCCATGGTGGCCATCGGCCGCCACGCGCCGGGCGGCCCACCGTGGGAGCTGGCGCTCACCGAAGTGGCCCTGACCTTGTGGATGGCGGGTTTCGCGAAGAACATCGGGCTGAACGCCGCCCTCAGGCGGGCGCATGAGCAACTGGCCAGGACCGCGGTTCTCGCCGAACGCGACCGGATCGCCCGCGACCTGCACGACATCCTCGGGCACTCGCTGACCGCCATCACCGTGAAGGCGGCCCTGGCCCGGCAGCTGCTGGGCCGGGATCCGGACAAGGTGCGCGTTGAGATCACCGACATCGAGCGGCTGGCCCGCAGCGCGCTGTCCGACGTCCGGGCCACCACCTCAGGGATCAGGGAGAAATCGCTGGCCGGGGAACTGGCGGTCGCCAAGGCAGTGCTGACCGCCGCCGGCATCACCGCGGTGATGCCGGTCGCGGTGGACGACGTCCTTCCGGCGGGCCGCGAACTGTTCGGCTATGTGGTGAAAGAGGCGGTGACGAACGTCGTCCGGCATTCCGGGGCCTCCAATTGCACGGTCCGGCTGGGCTCCGACTGGGTCGAGATCTCCGATGACGGGCACGGCCGCGACACTGATCGGCTGCCCACCGGCGACGGACACGGGCTGACCGGGCTGCAGGAGCGGATGTCGGCGGCCGGTGGCGTTCTCACTGTGCAAAGCCTTGTGCCGTCCGGCTTCTCGGTCCGTGCAGGGCTGATCGCCGCGACCGGATCTGACCGATGACCGGCCCCATCCGGGTGCTGCTGGCCGACGACCAGGCGTTGATCCGCGGCGCTTTCGCTGCGCTGCTCGGCCTGGAGTCGGACATCGTGGTGATCGCCGAGGTCGGATCCGGCGATCGGGTGGTGCCGGCCGCTGTCCAACATCGGCCGGACGTTGCGTTGCTCGACGTGCAGATGCCCGGTCTTGACGGGCTGGCCGCGGCCGCTGCCCTGAAGGAGCAGCTGCCGAGCTGCCGGGTGATCATCCTGACCACCTTCGGGCGCCCCGGCTATCTCCGACGGGCCATGGAGGCCGGCGCCACCGGATTCTTGGTCAAAGACGTACCGCCCGAGCAGCTGGTCGACGCCATCCGCCGGGTGCACTCCGGGCTGCGGGTGGTCGATCCACAGCTCGCGGCGGACACCCTGACCATGGGAACCTCGCCGTTGACCGGCCGGGAACGGGATGTTCTGGTAGCTGCCAGCGCCGGCGGCACCGTTGCCCAGGTGGCCAAGACGTTGTTCCTGTCGGAGGGCACTGTGCGCAACCACCTCTCGGCGGCCATCGGGAAGACCGGCGCCGCCACCAGGGCCGAGGCCATCCGTCTGGCCACTGACCGCGGCTGGCTGTGAGCCCGACCGGCCCGATGCCGGCCCGGCCGGATACCGGAACCCGCCTGGCATGATCGCTGCGGGACGGTGGTTCGCCGTCCCTGAGCCCTCGGCAGGGAGGTGGCCGGCTTGCCGGTGATGGGTCGCCCGGAGACGGGACGCAAGGTCGGCAGAACCGCCGGCCGGTGGTTCGCCGGCCTGGTCGTGATCGCCGTGCTGATCGTCGCCGGGATCGTGCTGCGCACCATGCAGCTGGGTTCCCGCGACGACCGGAGCCGGGTCGACGCCATCGTGGTGCTCGGTGCCGCCCAGTACGACGGGCGCCCGTCACCGGTGTACCGGGCCCGGCTGGACCACGCCAAGGAGCTGTTCGATGCCGGCGTGGCGGCCACGGTCGTCACGGTGGGCGGCGGGCTGCCGGGAGATCGGACCACCGAGGGTGCGGCCGGGCGGGATTACCTCGCGGGCAAGGGGATCGCCCCCACCAGCCTGGTGGCCGTCGACGTCGGCAACGACACCCTGGCGAGCCTGCGGGCCACCGCGGCGGCGCTGACGCGGAGGGGCTGGAATGCGGTCGTCCTGGTCACCGATCCGGCGCATTCCTTCCGCGCCGCCCTGATCGCCGCCGATGTCGGATTCGTCGTCACGGTCTCCCCGGTGCGCGCCGGGCCGGCAACCGCCCCCGAACTGCAGCTGCGGTACTACACCAGGGAAACCCTTGGCAGCCTGTTCTATCTGCTGTTCGGCGGATCCTCGCATGCCGGAGCCCCGGTGCTGTGACCGGCGGGGATATCACGTCCCCGTACACCGATGCGGACGCCGAGCGGATGGTGCCCGAGTCGGTCAAGACGGCCGTGTTACCGGGGACCCGGCAGGGGGACCGGAGCCCGTTCGCCCGTGACCGGGCCAGAGTGTTGCATTCCGGCGCCTTCCGCCGCCTGGCCGGTAAGACCCAGGTCGTGCCGCCGGACGAGGGAGACGTGCCGCGCACCCGGCTCACCCATTCGCTGGAGGTGGCCCAGATCGCCCGCGGTATCGGATCGCAGCTGGGGTGCGACCCGGACCTGGTGGACCTGGCGGGCCTGGCGCACGACATCGGGCACCCGCCGTTCGGACACAATGGTGAAGCCGCGCTGAACGGGGTCGGGCAGCCGGCGGGTGGGTTCGAGGCGAACGCGCAGAATCTGCGGCTGCTGACCATGCTGGAGCCCAAAGTGCTGACGGCGGAAGGTGTCTCGGCGGGACTGAACCTCACCCGGGCTGCGCTCGACTCGGTGGTCAAGTATCCGTGGACCCGCCCGCCGGGCGGCGGGAAGTTCGGTGCGTATCGGGAAGAAGCGGCGACGCTGCGGTGGATCAGGTCCGGTCACGGCGATCGGTTGTGCCTGGAAGCGCAGGTGATGGACTGGGCCGACGACGTCGCGTATTCGGTGCACGACGTCGAGGACGGCATCCTCGACGGCCGGATCGACCTCGTCCAGCTCGGGGATCCTGACGAGCGGCTGGCGGTGGCGGAGTCGGCGCGAGGTCACTCCGGTGAGTCGGTCGAGCACCTCGCCGACGTTCTGGGGGAGTTGCTGACTCTGCCGGAGGTATCGGCGGCAGTGCCGTTCATCCCAGGGCTGAGAGGCGAAGCTGCCCTCAAGCGCACCACCAGCGAGCTGACCGGCAGGATGGTCGCCGGAGCGGTCAGCGCGACCCGACAGGCGGCGGGTCAGGGGCCGCTCGCCCGCTACGGAGCCGACCTGCTGGTCCCCGGCCGGTTGCGGGCAGAGGTGGCTGTACTCAAGGCGATCGCGGTCCGGTATGTGATGGACGACCCCGGGCGGCGCCGGGCGCAGGCCGATCAACAATTGATGCTGGTCGAGCTGGTGCAAGCCCTCGCCGAGCGCGGTGCCGCCGTTCTGGATGCAGCGTCGGCGCCCCGGTATGCGGCGGCCGCCGACGATGCCGGCCGGTTGCGGGTGGTCCTGGATCAGGTGTCGCTGCTGACGGATGCGCAGGCCATCGCCTGGCATCGGCGGCTGGTCCGCCGGTGAGCAGGCGCGTGAGCCGAGTGCTCGGCTGACGGTCCGGTCCCGTACGGCTGGCGGGCGCACCGGCCGGTGCGTTTCGCCGGTAGCGGACGAGGTTCCGGCGGCCGGATGCAGGGCGCACCATGGAGCCCGGAGGTCGCCATGAAGAAGCTGCTCGCCGCGATCGGCGGTTTCGTACTGACCGTGCTCGGTGCGTTGGGACTACGTCGCCGACGCAAGGCCGGCCCGAATCGCCGCGGTGACGGTGGCGGCGGTCTGGCCGGAGACCGGGAGCCTCGAAATCCCTTGCCCACCACCTTGTCCGACGCCGGGGTCGGTCACCCCGCGGAGTGAGGACACAGCTGCCGGTGGACAGGTCGGGGCTGCCGGCCGACCCGGCATAGGATCGTCCGGTGTCGGGACGCATCACGGACGAGGACAAGGAACGCGTCCGAGATGCCAACCGGATCGAGGCCGTTGTCGGTGAGTACGTCGCGCTGCGGCCCGGCGGTGGCGGCAATCTCAAGGGTCTGTGCCCGTTCCACGACGAGAAGACCCCGTCCTTCCACGTCCGGCCGTCGCACGGTACCTACCACTGCTTCGGCTGCGACGAGGGCGGTGACGTCTTCACCTTCATCGCCACCCTGGAACACCTCAGCTTCACCGAAGCTGTCGAGCGGTTGGCCGACCGGGTAGGGATCACCCTGGCCAGGGTCGAGGGCGGCTCGTCCACCCGAGCCGAGCCAGGCACCCGTTCCAGGCTGATCGCGGCGAACAAGGCGGCGGCCGTCTTCTACGCCGGGCAACTCGGCGCCCCGGAGGCAGAGTCTGCCCGCAGCTACCTCACCGAGCGGGGTTTCGACATGGCCGCGGCCGAAACGTTCGGCTGCGGGTACGCACCCTCCGGCTGGGACAGGATGGTCAAAGCGCTTCTCGCGCAAGGCTTCTCGCTGACCGAACTGTACAAGGCGGGACTCGCCCGCCAGGGCCAGCGCGGACCGATCGACCAGTTCCACCGACGGCTGCTGTGGACCATCAGGGATGCCGCCGGGGACGTCGTCGGCTTCGGGGCCCGTCGGCTGTTCGACGACGACCGGATCGAGGCCAAGTACGTCAACACCGCGGAAACCCCGCTGTTCAAGAAGTCCCAAATGCTCTACGGACTGGACCTGGCCAAACGGGAGATCGCCAAGCACCGCCGGGCGGTGGTGGTCGAGGGCTACACCGACGTGATGGCGATGCACCTGGCCGGTGTCACCACCGCAGTGGCGTCCTGCGGCACCGCTTTCGGCGACGAACACATCAGTGTGCTGCGACGATTCCTGCTCGACCAGGACGTGATCCGCGGCGAGGTGATCTACACCTTCGACGGCGACGCGGCCGGCCGGAAAGCGGCGCTGAAGGCCTTCGACTCCGATCAGAAGTTCGCCGCCAACACCTACGTCGCCATCGCCCCGGACGGGATGGACCCGTGCGAGCTACGGCAGGCCAGGGGTGACGCCGCCCTGCGCGCCCTGGTGGACGGCCGGAAGAACCTGTTCGCGTTCGCCATCCGCAGCACGCTGGCCGGCTACGACCTCGACACCCCGGAGGGACGGGTGGCCGCTACCGCGGCAACCATCCCGCTGGTGGCCCGGATCAAGCAGGAGCCGCTTCGTGACGCCTTTGCCCGCGAACTCGCCGGGCTGCTCGGCGCCGAAGCCGCGGAGATCCGCTCGCTGGTGCATCGGGAGATCCGGGGGGCGAGCCGTCGCGACACCCGACCGGCGACGGCGGCGGCACCCGACGCCGCGCAGCCGGCGCTGCCGCTGGTACGGCCCAACCCGCGCGAGCATCGCTCGTCGGTGGAACGCGAGATGCTGAAACTGGCCCTGCAGCAACCGGAACTGGTCGCCGCCGACTACGGCCAGGTGCAGGCCGTTGCCTTCACCGAGTCCGCCTATGCCGCGGTGCACGAGGCGATCCTGGCCGCCGGTGGGCCGGCGCCGGCCAAGCGCGGCCCGTCCTGGATGGGGATGGTCGCCGAGCACACCCGGCCAGGGGTCGCCAGATCGCTTGTCAGCGAGCTGTCGGTGGAGCCACCCCGTCGCCGGTCCGGCGAGCCGGACGCCGCCTACGCCGGCTCGGTCGTCGCTGCGATGGCCGAGCGGGTGGCCGCCGCGGAGGAAGCCAGGCTGAGGTCGGCGCTGCAACGTGCGGAAGCAAGCGGTGACCGGGACCGGACCGCGTCGCTGCAGGCAGATCTGTTCGCCATGACGTCCTACCGACGGGCGTTGTCGGACCGGGCGCGCGGGGAGGGTCGATGAGCCTTCTCCGCAGGCGCAACCCGCTGCCGGACCAGGTACGCGACGCGCTGGACGCCGACGAGGTGGTGCTGACAAGCGCGCTGGCCGCCGACGGCACAACGGTGGGCGCCACCAGGAAGCGACTGATCGTGCTCGCGGGGTCCGAGTTGCGCTCGATCGGCTGGTCCGAGGTGGCCAAGGCCCGACTGGACGCGGGCACGCTCACCGTGGTTCCGTTGCGGCCCGTCACGATGCTGCCGGACGGAACCGCCGTTGTGCGAGACGCAGCCCCGCTGATCTTCGCCTTCGACCGGCCGGCCGGGATCACCGACCAGGTGCACAGCAGGGTGCGGCGTTCGGTGGCCGGCAGCCGCTACCTGCCGTGGCCGGGGGCGGGCGGCTGGGTGACGACCCGGCGGGTGGCCGGCCAGGACGGGCTGATTCTGCAGATCCGGCTCGACACCGGCGCAGATCCGCAGGCGCCTGGTTTCCTGGATGCGGCCCTGCGCGCCGGCGCCGAGCTGCTGGGCCGGGACGCCGTCGCAGGTGCTACCGGCGTTGACGAGTAGCTACTCCGCCTGCGCCGGCTGCTTTCCTCCCGGCAGCACTTCCCTGACCTTCGCCTCGACGAAGCCGGCAGCGCCCTGCACCGCCGGATGATCGGAGGCCTTGATGCCCCATCGCTTGAGCTGCTCGTACCGTTGCCGGCCCGCCCTGGCGCCCAGTACGTACCCGATCACCGCACCCATCAGTATTCGGAACATCGCGTCCTCCAGTTCGTGGCTCCGGATGTCCGGTTGCCGAGTGGCCGCCCATGCGTCGAGGCTGGTGGGGCGAGTGGGGCTCGAACCCACGACCTGACGGATTATGAGTCCGCTGCTCTGACCAGCTGAGCTACCGCCCCGTCGGGACGATACCTGCCTCGCCCGCTCGCTCCGAGCGCCGTCCACCCCTTCGTACCCCACCACGCAAGAAACATGCGGGTCTTCGGCGGGGTTCGCCGTGGGCTATCCTGGTCTGGCCGCTGCGCCCAGGTTCCGGGGGCGTCGCAACGGTCCTCCGTAGCTCAATTGGCAGAGCATCCGACTGTTAATCGGACGGTTGCTGGTTCGAGTCCAGCCGGGGGAGCCAGCACACTGCCCGCCGGTGCGCCAGGTCTGCGTGCGATCTTCCCGGTTGGGGATGATCTTGGGATCGCAGGGTCGGTCTGACTTTCAGCGGGATCAGTTGGCCGGCCGGCAGTGCCCGCGCGGCATCCTGCCGTCTGGATCTCGTGGTACGCGGCATGAGGACGTCATCCCTGGTTCTAGGGATCCCATCTTGGCCGTCGACGATGGCGGGCCGCCACACGCTCTACACCGCGCGCAGCACTGCTCGTGTTCCCTCGGTCCTGAAGCGCTGCTCCGCCTCGACGTACTCCTCCACGAACACCGGTGACTGGGCAAGTGCTCCGAACAAGGCCGGGTTCTCGATGAACGCCGTTGGCCTGTGGCGCTGCTCGCGCGCGCCGGCCATGAGCTCGTCCCGTCGAGGGTCCGTGATCTCGATCGGCCTGCCTCGCTCGTCGACTCCCTCGGCGTACCGCGCCCAGCTGGCCACCACGGTCGCACAGACCCGAACCGGTCCGCCGCGCTTCAGCTGCTCGGTCACGACCGGCAGAAGGAACTTGGGAATCCGGTCCGAGGTGTCCGCACAGATTCGGGTCAGCGGGTCCCGGATCTCGGGGTTGGCGAACCGCTCGATCACCTTGCGCCCGTAGGCGTTGAAGTCGACGCCGGGGATGGGCGTGAGCACCGGGACGGCCTCCTCGTCGACGTAGCGCACGAGCATCGCCTGGATGTCGGGATCGGCGATGGCTTCGTGCACGTACTGATGACCGAGGAGGTAACCGACGTAGCACAACGCCTGGTGGGTGCCGTTTGCCAGATGTAGCTTCATCCGCTCGTAGGGCTCGACGTCCGCTACGATGTCGACCCCGACGTCCTCCAGCGGCGGTCGCCCGCAAGCGAAGGAGTCCTCCAAGACCCACTGGCGGAACGGCTCGCAGGTTACCGGCCATCGGTCGCGGTAGTGGTACGTCCGCTCCAGATACGTCCGGTCCGCGTCGACGGTCCCTGGCGTCACTCGGTCGACCATGGAGCTGGGAAAGGCGACTTCCTGCTCCATCCACCGCGCTGTCTCCGGGTCCTTCAGGCGGGCGAAGCCGAGGAATGCCGAGCGCGCAACCTGACCGTTACCCTGCACATTGTCACACGACATGATCGTCAAACCCCCGGCACCCCGGTCCCGTCGACGTTGCATTGCCTGCAACACGAGGCCGAACGCCGTTCCGTCGGGGGACTCGGCTCTGAGGTCTGCCTGGATCGCTGCAGAATCGCCGAGGAACTCGCCCGTCGTCTGGTCGACGTCGTAGCCACCTTCGGTGATGGTGAGCGAGACCACCCGAGTGCGCGGGTCGGCGATTTTCTCTACCACGGATGTCGGATCGTCGGGGGCGTAGAGGAAGCCCTGCACAGACCCGATCACCCGGCTGCGCCACATGCCGTCGGGTTCCTTGGCCGTCAACGTATAGAGGTGGTCCTGCGGCCCGAGGGCGTCACGTGTGTGGGCGTCGCCAGGCCGTACGCCGGCGCCGCACACGGCCCAGTCCATGGCTTGCCCGCGCCGCATGAGGTCATCCAGGTATCGGGCCTGGTGTGCCCGATGGAAGTGCCCGAGACCGATGTGCACGATCCCACTCGTCAGCGCCCCCCTGTCGTAGCGGGGGACGTCCACGGCCGCCGGCAGCTGGGCCAGGGTCGCGTCGCTCAGTTCCTTCATCGCTCGCTCCGTGGCGTTGTGGTCACATCGGCCAGGATGCCGCCGCCCGTCGTCCGGCAGACGTCCGCAGCCAGATCCATCGCCTCCACCAGTAGTTCGTGCCACTGGCAGGCTGTGAGGTCGGCCCCGTGCTGTGCGAGCCCACACACCAGCCGGGCCAGGGTTGCGTCGCCGGCCCCCATCGTGTCGATGACCGGCTCGGACCGCCGCGGTACGGGGACCTCGACGACCACCCCGCCGCGGGTCCGCACGGACGCTCCTCGTTCCGCCATCGTCAGCACGACGGCGCGGACCCCGCAGCTCAGGAGCTGGTCGACGATGCCGCCCGATGCGCCCCCTTCAAGCAACGCCAGATCCTGCAGGCTCAGCTTCACGACATCGGCGACCTCGGCGAGCCGGCGGAAGCCGTCCCAGTATGCCTGGACGTCGTGCACGAGCGTCGGGCGGACATTCGGGTCCACGACAAAGGCCATTCCCGTGCGACGCACGACGTCGATCAGAGCCGCGACCTGCTCCGGGTCGTGCATGGGGAAGGAGTTGACGACCAGGACGTTTCCGGCCGTCATGGCCCGGGCGTCCGCCGGAGTGAATGCGTAATGCCGCTTGCTGATGGACGCGGAGAACTCGTACGTGGGCTCGCCGCCCGAGCGCCGCGAGGTCGCCACTCCCGTCTGCTGCGAGCCGGCGAGTGCGACGAGCGGGACTCCTTCGTCCGCGGCGACCGATCGGAGCCACGCGCCGAGCTCGTCCGAAGCTATCGGCGCCGCCAGCAGCGCAGGCGTCCCCAGACGGTGCACGCCGACCGCCAGGTTCAGTCCGGCGCCACCGGCACAACGAGTCAGCCCGCCGTCCTCGTCCTGGACGATGTCGACGAGCATGTCTCCCACCACCACGACGCCAGTGGGCAAGGGCGTCCGAGCAGCGGCGCTCATTGGAGGTTGGTGTGGTTGTAGTTCATCGTGTCGCCGGCATCGGGCATCGCCCGCATCAATGCGAACACCACGGAGTCGAGCAGGATCAGCGCGCACTGCTCGAACAGCGTTCCACCGAACTGACGGCTGTGCGCCACCGGCAACACGATGCACGCATCGGCGATGTCCCGCAGGGGGCTTTTCTCCTGGTGCGTGACCAGCAGTACGTTGGCGCCCTCCGAACGTGCGATCTGGGCGAAGCCGAGGCTCACGGGTGTTCGGCCGCTTCCGGAGACGATCACCAGGGTGTCCCCTGCCCGCACCGAGGGCGCGGTGGCCTCGCCGACGAAATGGGAGTCCAGACCCAAGTGCATGAACCGCATGGCCGCCATCTGCGCCGACAGGCCCGAGCGACCCTGGCCACAGAAGAAGACGCGACCACGACCCACGTCGTCGAAGCCTGCCACGAAGCGCTCGAAGCGCTCGACCGGCAAGGCCTGCAGGACAGCGCCGAGCTCGGCTCCGGCTAGCTGCCAGGACTCGAAGCATCGACCTGGTCCCTGATCCATGCCGCCTCTCCTTCCGGGTCCGTTGCCTGCGTGACGCCCGAGCCGATCACGACGATGTCCGGGGCGACCTGGAGCACGTGCGCCAGGTTGGACCTTCTGATCCCACCGGCGAGGCAGACCCGGAACCCGCGGGCGCGGCGCTCGGCCACCCGGTGGATGTGGTTGTCGTTCTCGACTCCGGCTCGTCGCATGTCCGACGCCGCGTGCAGGGCGAGCCAGACCTGCTGCGGCTCGCGACCGTCACAGAGCGCCTGTCCGTCGAGGTCGCCGTCGAGGATCGTGTCGAGGACGACGTCCCGGCAGTATCGGCTCGCCACGGCCTGGGTGTCGCGTCGGGTTGCCAGCGATGCGTTGGCCAGGACGGTCATCATGGCGGCTCCTGCGGCGAAGACCATCTCAGCCTCCAAGGACCCGCCGTCCGCGGTCTTCGTGTCCGCGAGGACCGGTTTGCCACCACCGAGTTCGAGGGCTGAGCTGATGGCGGACAAGCCGAAGCGCTTGAGCACCGGGGTGCCTACCTCGATGAGGTCGAAGAACGGTGCGAGCCGTGCGACGAGTGCGAAGTGCTCGGGGGCGTCGATGGCCAGCTGAAGTCGGATCGGCACCGCTCAGCCGTCCGCTCGGCCGGCCGGGCCGGCGCTGGCCGGCTTGGCCAGGCCGGTGATCACCTTGAGCAGCGAGTCCGGTGTGAAGGAGGACGTCGGCTGGTCGGCCACTACCCGGCCGAGGCGCAGCACAACGATTCGGTCGGTCACCTGCAGTACGTGCGGGAGGGTATGTGAGATGAACAGGACACCCAGGCCTCCCTCCCGGGCCTTCTCCATCACGTGGAGGACTTCGCCCGACTGGCGCGCTCCCAGGTGGTTTGTCGGCTCGTCGAGGACGATCACCTTGCGCGCCCAGGAGACCGCCCGCCCGATGGCCACGGCCTGACGCTGGCCGCCGGAGAGCTGGTTGATGTTGCGCCTGACACCGGTCAGGCCGATGCCCGCCTTCTCCAGCTCGGCGTGGGCGGTGCGGGTCATCGCCTTGCCGTCGAGAAAGCCCAGCTTCCCGAGCAGGCCCGGACGCATGCGCTCACGGCCCAGGAACACGTTGCCGGCGACCGTGAGGTCGGGGCACAGGCCGGAGTCTTGGTAGAGGGTCTCGATGCCTGCTTCGAGGGCGTCGTGCGGCGACTTCCACGTGTGCTCCACACCGTCGAGGTACAGGGCTCCGGCGTCGGGTGCGTGCATACCAGACAACACTTTCACCAGGGTTGACTTGCCAGCACCGTTGTCACCGACCAGGCCGACGATCTCCCCGGCGCGCACCGACAGGTCGACGTCCTCGAGCGCGATGACGCTGCCGTAGGACTTGCTGACACGACGGGCCTCGTAGAGCACTGCATCAGCCATGTCCTGCTCCCGTCCGTGCACGTATTGCGCTGACCTGTTGGACGCCTACCGCCACCGCGATCAGGACGCCGATGACCACCTGTTGCCAGTTCGGGGCGACGCCGATCAGAATCAGGCCGCTGAGGACTGCCGAGGTGATGAGCGCACCCAGTACAGTGCCCGACATCCGGCCGCTCCCGCCGAACAGGCTGGTGCCGCCGATGACGGCGGCCGCGATCGCCGTCAGCTCCTGTCCTTGCCCGGAAGTGGGCGAGCCCGAGCCGAGGCGGAAGTATACGAACAGCCCGCCCAGGCCAGCCAGCACCCCGGAGAGCATGTACACCTTGAGCAGGTGACGTTCGACGCTGATCCCGGCGCTTCTGGCCGCGAAGGCGTTCGAGCCGATCGCGTAGGTCCAGCGGCCGAACCTGGTCAGGTGCAAGACCGTCCAGGCGATAGCCAGCACCACCAGGACCACGATCAGCGGGATGGTCAAGATCCCTAGGTACTGCGTGTTGCCGAGCCGGATCACCGCTGATGGGGCGCCGGCTATCTGGACTCCGCTGGTGAGCACCAGCGTCAGGCCTGCGCCCGCACCCATCGTGGCGAGTGTGGCGATGAACGGGGCCAGCTTGACCCACGTGATGAGCAAGCCGTTGACGAGGCCGACCACCAGTCCGATCACCAACGCCACCACGATGCCGAACAGGATGGTCAACGCGGTGGACGTGTTGCTCTCCTGCAGGGATCTCATCACCATGGCGCAGCCGACACCGCTGAGCCCCAGGGTGGCGCCGACGGAGAGGTCGATTCCGCCGGTGACGATGACGTAGGTCTGCCCGATGGCGAGCAGGATGATCGGTGCCCAGTCCTGCAGGATGTTGGCGAATGCGAACGTCGAGAAGAACAGCGGATTCATCACGGTGAAGAAGGCGACCATGACGATCAGGACGCCGAGGAGGATGACGTCCTGACGCATGAGCACGGACCTGATCCGACTGGCCCTCGAGTCGGTGGCGCTGCCCCCGGGCTCGGGGCCGTTGCTCGCCGCGGCAGAAGCCATACCAGTCCTTCCTGCGGGTAGCGGTCCGCGCTGCGACCTACTTGGCGGGGTACTGGTACCTGGCGGTCTCGGCGAGGTTGTCCTTCGTGATGACCACGTTCGGCAGCACCACTTCCTTCTCGATCTGGTCCACGTTCTGCTTGCGGATCGTGTTGACGAGATCCTGCAGGGCCAGCGCGGCCTCCTCGCCGGGCTTCTGGGCGATCAGGGCGCTGAAGACGCCGTTCTTCAGATCAGCCACCTGGTTCTCGTAGGCGTCGTAGCCGATGAGCTTGACCTTGCCGGCCTTGCCCGCGTTGCGCAGCGCCGCCACCGTGCCGGTGCCCGACGTCCCGTCCACGGCGAAGATTCCCTTGAGGTCGGGGTACTTGAGCAGGATGGTGTTGACGGCCGAGGTCGCTCGGGCTGGCTGGCTGTTCGCGTACTCCTTGCCCACGAGCTGGATGCCGGGATGGTTCTTCAGCTCCTCGGTAAAGCCCTTCTCGCGCAACTGGTTCGTTGTGGCGGTCGGCGAACCGGACATCAGGAACACCTGGCCCTTGTCGCCGATCTGCTCGGCCAGCGTCTTGGCTGCCTGCTTGCCGCCATCGACGTTGTCGCCGGTGATGTACGCCGTCAGGTAGCTCTTGTCGGTCACCGTGGTGTCGACGGTGACAACCGGGATCTTCAACGACTGCGCCTTGGCGACGCTGGGCTGCAACGCGTCCGGATCGGTCGGGACCAGAGCCAGGCCGTCCACCCGCTGGGTCAGCATCGAGTCGACGAACGGGAGTTGGGACTGGGGTGAATACTCGCCAGGGGCGCCCTGCCACAGCAGTTTGACGCCAAGCTCTTTGGCCTTCGCCTCGGCACCGATCTGCATGGCCTTGAAGAACGGATCCGAGGCGATGCCCGGGACGAATCCGAGGGTCAACTGCTTGGCCGAGGCGCCGCCGCCGGAGCTGTCGCTTGTCGAGCCGCTTCCGCCGCAGGCCGCCAAGGTCAACGCGAGCACACCGACCCCCACTGTGCCGATTACCGTCCGCAGTGGCCTGTTCATGTCCATCTCCTTCGTCGGCCGAGCAGGCCGGCCGTCAGTAGAGCCCGTCGCTCGCCCGACTGAGATCGTTCGGTGGCGCGCCCATCCATCGGGCTGGGATCGGGGGACTCGAGCAACGCCAGTCCACCGCGAACCGCCATCGAGATCTGATCACGCAAGCGCTTGCATTGTGGCCGGAACGGTAGCAGCGCGCAAGCGGTTGCGCAAGGGCTTGCGCCTGGCTATGGTTTCTCGCGGGAGCCACGTTCACCCTGCGAGGCAACGGCGAGGGACGGAGGATGGCTGCGGTGGCGACGATGGCAGAGGTGGCGCACCTCGCGGGCGTCTCGACGACCACGGTCTCGCACGTGCTGAACAAGACCCGCAACGTCGCCCCGAAGACCGAAGAACTGGTCCGGGAGGCCCTTGCCTCGACCGGTTACCGGCACAACCTGGCGGCCAGGGCACTGGCCACTCAGTCCACCGACACCATCGGCCTGGCGATGTCCGTCGTCACCAACCCGTACTTCGCGGAGCTCGTTAGGGACATCGAGCGTCAGCTGCGGCACGCCGGGTACACCCTGGTCCTGGCCGACACCCACGACGACCCCGACGTCGAGGTCGACGTCATCGATCATCTGCTCGCGCGTCGCGTAAGCGGGCTCATCGTCAACCCGCTCGAGGGCAGTGTCGCGCTCACCCGGTGCTTGCAGGGGCTGCTGGACGACGATTTCCCCGTCATCTTCCTCGACCGGCGTTCGACGTTGGCGAGCGACCAAGTCTACTCCGAGTGCGTGGATGCCACGTACGCCCTCACGGCCCACCTCGCCTCGGTGGGTCATCGGCGCATCGGCTATGTCAGCGGCGCAATGACATCGATGTCGGCACGGGACCGGCTCGCCGGGTACCAGAAGGCCGTGGCCGACCTGGGACTCGCCACTGACGAGGGGCTCGTCATCGCTGGTCAGTCCGACGAACGCGTTACGGAGGACAACGTGGTCGCGCACCTGACGCAGGAGGGCGAGCCCGCGACCGCCTTGGTGGTGTCCAACAACCAGATGGCGCTGGGCGCGCTGCGCGCGGTCAAGCGGTGCGGCCTCAAGGTGCCCCGGGACCTCGCGCTGGTCTGTTACGACGACTTCGAGTGGGCCGACCTGTTCGACCCGCAGATCACAGCCGTGGCGCAGGACGGTGCAGCGCTGGCCTCGACCGCCGTGGACTTGCTGCTCGCGCGCATCGACGACTCGTCGCGTGCCCCGCGCACCGTCATTGTGCCGACGGCATTCCACCACCGCGACTCGTGCGGCTGCGGTCGGGTGAAGTTCCGGGGTCAACGAAGGGCACACCGTGTCCAGCCCCACGCCTGAAAAGCTCGCGCTCTCCGAGTTCGCGGACACGGCCGCGCACCCGAGCGCGGCGGTCGGCGCGGATCGTGAGGGCGCCCTGCGCCGGGAAGCGCACCGTCTTCAATTGAGCATCTGGGCGCCCTGCGGGCGCACCGTGGGTGGCGAAGATGGCGCTGCAGCGCGCCCTTGCGCGGGGGGCGGGGCCAGGGTCATCGTGGGCGGGTCGGTCCCGGTCAACGCCGGTGCGTCTGTGGTGCCAGTGAGCCTGTGACTGAGCATGGTGGTGGAGGGCAACCACGGGAACCGTGGAGTGTTGCCTTGAGCACGAATGTCAGACTTGTCAGTCTTCTCGCCCTCCCCGGGGCCGGCGCCTTCACCGGGACGAGGAAGGAGACGCTGATGGACCTGCTGCACCCGCGGTGCGCGGGAGTGGACGTGAGCAAGCGCGACGCCAAGGTGTGCGTGCGGATCGCCCGGCCGGGCCGGGCGGGCGCGGACTCAAAGGTGACGACGTGGTCCTCGATGACCGGGCAGACCCTCGCGCTGCGCGATCAGCTGATCGAGCAGCAGGTGACGCTGGTGGTGATGGAGGCGACCGGGGACTACTGGAAACCGTTCTACTACCTGCTCGAGGACGCCCCGTTCGAGCTGGTGCTGGTCAACGCCCGGCAGGTCAAGAACGTGCCGGGCCGCAAGACTGACGTGTCGGACGCGACCTGGCTGGCCCAGCTCGGGGCTCACGGCCTGGTCCGCGGGTCGTTCGTGCCGCCACAGCCGGTGCGGGAGCTGCGGGACCTGACCCGCACCAGGACCGCCCTGACCCGGGAACGGACCCGGGAGTGGCAGCGCCTTCAGAAGCTGCTCGAGGACGCCGGGGTCAAGCTGACCTCGGTCGCCACCGACATCAGCGGCTCCTCCGGCCGGGCGATGCTCGCCGCGTTGATCGACGGGGTCCGTGACCCGGCCGTGCTTGCCGACCTGGCCCGGGCCCGCCTTCGCGACAAGATCCCCGCCCTGACCGAGGCGCTGACCGGCCACTTCACCGCCCACCACGCGTTCCTGGCCCAGCTACACCTGAGGCTGATCGACCAGCACACCCAGGCGCTGGACGACCTCACCGAACGGATCGAGGTGGTGATCGAGCCCTTTCGTCG
>JAABUP010001933.1_pt1 | contig 42054 bp, 68 predicted proteins | sample 5559201 | NCBI WGS metagenome assembly JAABUP01 (sample SAMN10711887, study PRJNA513373) | rock metagenome | isolation source: Antarctica rocks | place: Antarctica
ATATTTTTTTTTTGTGTGTGTGTGTGTGTGTGTGTGTGTGTGTGTGTGTGTGTGTGTGTGTGTGTGTGTGTGTGTGTGTGTGTGTGTGTGTGTGTGTGTGTGTGTGTAGATTGGACAGAGTAGCGCAGCTCAGCATGTTTTGATTGCTTGTGACTGGTCACCTGCTGATGCTGCAACTGTGTGGCGGAGGCTATGCCTGCTAAGACGGCCTGCTGTTGAGGTACTCCAGGCTGAGAATCCATTGCCAGCATCACCTCCGTCGCCACATCTGCAAGATCTCTGGGCCTGCCATGACCTGACAGCCAACAGCCAGAGAGCTCAATGGCAAGGTTGCTGTCAATGCAGACGGACAACATATGCAAAGGCAGACCTTATTTAGTTTTATGCTGTCTAGAACAGCTAAAGTGGACGTTTGCAAAGCGCATGCAGTGCATTGCAGGGATTGCAGATTGTGCAAATTTATTGTGTCCTGTTCCTGGGCTGTCTACACTGGCCAATGCATATCAGATTGATAGTTTTTGTACTGTATTTATAACAAAATGTGGTGCATTATACTGGCAGACGCATGCTGGTTTGGACACCATCTCTGCGCAACAGCCTGTAGTCCAACATTTATGTGTCATTCAAGCAAAGTCATGAGCTTTCCATGTTTTACCTTGATTCATCATCAGCTTGAGCTGCTGCATGACCACATCTGCATTCAATATCTGGGCCATAGCAGCATTCCACTGCTGTACAGGACCATGTGACTTGCCATTGCCAGTGGAGTCAGGCACAGTCAGCATTGCGGCCAGCACACCCCTGGGACTGTCTGCTGCACTATCCAAGTCCTTCTCTTCCATCTCAGGGATGAGCTGCTTGCGATGAGAGAATCTCGAGCGCACTCGTTTCTCAAGCAACTCCATGACATCATGCCGGCAGCTCAGCCCCACGACAGCTGCCTAAATGAGAATGTGAACAACGTCCTTGCTTAGAGCCGCTCACTTAATGATGGTAAGTTTGGCATTGCAATGATTCTGTGACAAAGCTGCACCTTCTTCAGCTCTGCAACTGTGTGTCGTGAGTCACTACATGCACCCTGCTCTGACGCAGACTTGGGCTCTGCACACTACGTACTTTTCCTGCTGTCGCATTGAGCGTTGCTGAAACACATGTGTCTAACTGCAAGACATGAAACAAAAGATGGCACGTTGCACCAGACACAGTAATTAGTTTGCATACATAGTTTGACAAGGATGGCATGTATTTCTGGTCAGTGTTTGCAAATGATTACCTGCATATCAGCAGACTGCATGGCGTCCAGCAAGTTGTACAGAGTGGTCTGCTTGGCCTTCTTGGCAAACAAGTCAAACTCATCCAGGACAAAGACAACCACCTTGTGGCCTCGGCCCAGCTCCCGCAGCATTTCCCTCAGGAAGGTCAGGTTCTCGGCCAAAGATGCTGCCTTGCTGTACTTGCAGTTGAATGTTCTGCAACCAAGGCAGACTGCTCTGTCTGGAGAACTGCGGCAGGCCTCTACGGTTGTGCTCATTTTAGTACATGGCCGAGTACCTTCAAGATTAACAGTGCATATGAGACATGAAACATGCTTCGTCACTACAGCGATGGCTGGGATGGCTGAATGGTGTTGCACTGTGTGACTTGAGCCAATTCATGCACTCAAGACTGCCATATGCTGAGCCTGCCGACATCAAGGCATTGCACTACCTCATCAACAGCTTGCGTCATGAGTTGCAGCATACTTGCAAAGTTGGCGAGCAATTTCTCTGAATGCTACCACATCCTCAGTATGAGCAAGCCCTGTCAATCTGACAATGCCAACAGTTGGTCTGCCCTCATGAAGATTATAATTCGCTTCCAACTCAGCTAGCACACGCTGCATCACCTGTATACCAGGTCATGAAGATGGGCGTAGTGTCGCAAGTGATGTGTGCTTGGCCATAGAAAGGAAAACATGACAAATGTCAGCTGCGCACCAGAGTTTTGCCTGTGCCTCGTGCTCCAAGCAGCAGGAACGAGTGATTAGCCCCAGGTGTTTCCGCTGTGTTGCTGAGCAGATGCAGTAGGTTTAAGTACACTTCCTGTAACTTTGGGCGCATCTCCATAGAGGCAGCTGCAGTGCTAAAGGTGTCAAGTAGGCGGGACCTAAGATAAGCAGTCACTGCTGCAAATGAATGCAAGCTCTCTGTGAGCTCTGCTGGACCTGCTGGACATGGAGCTGGCCCTGGACACACAACAGTTTGGTATATCCTGTTGTAGCTGACTGCAGTTCTAGTCAGCGCAGCGCACAACATATATTGCACCTGATTGCTGCTCATCAAAGTCGTCATCTGGTTGTCGCTGCTGTTCTTGCAATAGGCTGCTTGCAGCTGCCTGTGACACATGCCTTGAGCGTGATAATGGGAGATTGCATTGTGAAATGGCCTCGGCAACTTGTGTTCTACCTGTGACTCATCGCCAATATCCACCTCAATATCACTGTCGTCTATTGAGGAAGCATACTGCTTAGGCTTCTTTGGCGGACTTGCGACCACTGGTTGCTCTGCAGGAGCGCTCCTGGTCCGATGTCTGGTGGCAACCCCTTGAGATATCGGTGCAGTCTTTTTAGGCGGCATAGACTGCTTGAGTGATCGCTGATCTGGTCAGTCTGGTATGCTTCTACTAGATTTTCCCCTGAGCGGGCTTCATTACGCAAGTTGCAGCTCAGTATTGATACTGGTAGCTCTAGTTTTCAGTCCAGCAGACTGTGCCGGACTGACTTTGCCGTGATCACTGGACAAGTACCGGCACCAGATATGCTTCGTACACTGATAGTCTCTGCTGTCGCCTGATGCTCTCGGCGTGCCTATTGTCTACTGCTCGCGGCGAGATAGAACGCATGGTCGATGGCAAGCTTGTAATGCCAAGTTTCCCATAGCTTGCTTCTTGCTTATTAGTCATCTGGCCATGGCAGCGAACTCTATGGCTATACAGTGTTCAATGAGCAAGAGCTGACGGCGCACAGGTCATTACAACCTCCAAATCGGCATAGCATCCCGGATGCAAGCATGACTTAGTTCAAGGACCAATCTCGCCCATGATGCATCTCACCAACAGTTGTGTGAACTTAGATCAAGACCAGCTGCAGTCAGAACAGTGGATCACAACTTTGCTTGCCAACATCTGGTAGTGTAGGCACAGTTGACACGACCTCAGCCTCCTTACGTCATTCAGTCTTATGAGCTTGTGCCGCACGAACGTAGCAACATAAAGTTGTTCTCTGTATCTCCCTCACCTCACCGGAAAATCTGGAGCTATTCACAACTGCTCCATAGTCTTTGCACACGTCACCTCCAATGCCATGAGCGAAAGTCTTGGCCACTGCTCAGAGCTAGAGCTCCTGGCGGTACTACTTCTGACTTGTTCAAGGCTATTCCCCCTGTCCCGCCAGCATGATTAGTTCAGGGCGCAGCTGCTGTGTTCACACAGCTGACCCTGCTCATGCTTTGACACCGATGGCTATGCGGCAATTGTACGATGCACATGCTTTGATAAAATTGTAGGCTATATACCAAGCTTGTGGTGCAAGCCTGCCCAAAGACTGCATACGCACATGTTGGGTGGCAGTCCAGAAGATGAACTGGAAGCTGTAGAGACTGAGCTCATACAGGTTGGTCATCTGCCACCCTCAAGACTTTAAGTGCTAAGGATGTGCGTCTCAAGCTGCTTTGCAGTGAGACTTAGGCAGCAATGCTGCATGTCAAGAGAGCAATGTACCACTATGCAGGTTGAGGCTAGCATAGAGTCTCTACTGGCCAGGCAGCAACAGCTGCAAGGCAAGCGTGAACAGCTATGTTGCACAATCACCCTGAACAGCAGAGCTCCAAAAGCAGACTGGCAAGGAAACTTTGCTTGGGACATGGAAGTGGACCATCTGCTGCATAGCGCCTTTGCCCTGGCCAGCTTCAGGTTTTCCTTTTACAGCCTCTGCATCTGGCAACCTGTACAATGCAGTGCCAGTCTTCATTGGCAACAACACTTGTCGTCCAGCTGCAGATCAGCAGATAGGTTGTAATGCACATCGCTTCCATGCTGCAATTCCAACGCCACATAAGCCATGCTGAACACTCTGTCAATGGTGTTACACGTGACCTGATAGGCTCATCACACCTCATTGCCCCCATGTGCCCCCTTCCAATCAAGCTCACAACGCCTTGAGGCCCTGCATAAGACCTGCAGCCGCCAAAGCCACCCATTGACTGACATCTTTCACTGCAAGCTTGCCACTTCAAATGACAATCCAATGACAAACTGAAAGCTGTCTTGGTTGCAATTTTTGAAGCACCCTTTACTGCTGCAGGCCTCTGCAACGAGAGGTCATCAATGCCACTTTGCAAGGAAGGGATGCACTGTGCCTGCTGCCAAGCGGGGGTGGCAAATCACTGTGTTACCAGCTACCAGCCTTGACTGGTAAAGGTGTCACTCTGGTTGTCAGCCCCCTCTTGTCCCTCATCCAGGATCAGGTAGCCTACACATGGTATGACTAACAGCAAAAGCCTAGTGCCAACACGAACAGAACGCACACATGTTTGGACAACCTTTCTGCCAAGGCAGCAAGGCTCATATAGCTCACTGCTCTCTGTGTGATCTAGTCTGCACCCTGTCAACCGATTTCAACTGTAAATCTGAAAACTGTTTTCAGTCTTGCAGACCACACAGCTGGTCTGGCAGCTATTCAGTTTTGACTGGTTTCAAATGCCAATCTGATAGCTATCTGCATTCTTACAAAGCTCTCAAGCTGGCCAAGCAGCACTTATTGAGTGCTGATCATTCAGGTATTGGGACTAGCAAGTCTTGGGATCAAAGCTGTGGCAGTAACCAGCATGACACCCAAGGATGAGGTCACTCCTTTGTACAATGACATTGAGACAGACACAAGCGTTAGGCTAGTTTACGGTGAGGCCCAATACACTTACCTCCATGCACGGTATTTCACTCCTGATCCTCTGTCTCAGCAGAACATATGTGCAGATGCATGGCGTCAGGTGAACATGCACAGCCTGAGCACCATGCGCCTGGCTAACAGATTTTGCTCAACATGTCACGTCTTGGGTGTCTATGCTGTTATATGCTTTGATCAATGTTGAACAACCAATTTTGCAAAGCTTGTCTGTGCTGCAGCTACTCCTGAGCGCATTGTGCGCCAGAAGCGCTTCATGGGCAAGTTGGAAAAGCTGTACAAGGTAACTCCGCCAGCACTGGTTCTTTCCACTGTATGTTATGCTTCTTTCATGCTGATTCTTCATGCATTTCGACACTTTGAACATGCCAGACATGGTGTAGTGCCTATTAAACAGCAGTCATGCATCACATGCTCTGATCACCTGTTATTGAGCACCATGCCAGCACATGTTCTGCTCAAGCGCCAGCACTCTTGTTTGTTTTGCACAGCATTCTGGTGTCTGCATGCATTTTTAAAAATCTATATTGTGCTTGAAGACAAGCATTGCAGCTGCATGGTTGAACACATTACAAGAAGTATGAATGGTTGCATGTGGCACGCAGCTAGTTGCAGCACAATGCATTGCTGCATGCATACACAGGCTGGCAGGTTGGATAGGATAGCCATTGATGAAGCGCACTGCTGCAGTCAATGGGGCAATGACTTCAGGTAACAACACAAAACAGTGCAATGCACGCATGTTGTATGACCAGGGAAGCAACTCAGATCTGCTCGTGTGCTAAATATGCATTCCTTTTCATCCCTAAGGCAGGCGCAGCCTGAAACTGCAACTGGCTATGAAGTGACATTGCTGCTTGCCATCCGTTGCCAGCCAGAAAGTCACAATAACGACAGCATAAACAACGGCAAACTTATGAACTTACGCATTGATGATGACCATGACAGTGACAGTGCTAATGACACACACACACATGTATGCCTGCAGGCCTGATTACAAGAAGCTCGGTGTATTGAAGCAGCAGTTTCCTGATGTGCCCATCATGGCTTTGACTGCAACTGCTACACAGCGTGTGTGTGACGACCTGAAGGCCATGCTGCGCATCGAAGCCTGTGAAGCCTTCTCTGCCAGTGTCAATCGCCCAAACCTGATCTATGAGGTTTGCCACCACCTCTTGACACCTTAGTGTTGTGTGATGCAAGAGCTATACTCAGTATTGCTCACACAAGCAAGTCAACAACCTCATATGACGATTGGAATGCAAGCTGGCTGGCCATGTTAATCACAACAAGTCTTGCAGTGTGGTGATTTGTATGCCTAGTGTTTAAGTACAGATTTGGCCTAAAAAGCGGTTGACTTGTCTCCCCCCCCCCCTGCCCCCTTGGGTCCCTTTCATAGCTCTCCCAAAGTCTGAAGCAGTCATCACAGAGTGCAGCATTTGCCTGCAAATGCCACTTTCCTGCAAATGCCGTTTTCCTGCAAATGCCATTCTTTTGCCCCCTCCTCCTCTGTCCTGAACCCCTGTCCGCCAGCCCTTGAGGTCACCCCAACTCCAGCCAGGCTTCCTGCTCAACCCTTGGTCGACCTTGCAGGTACACGCAAAGCCCAAGGCAGCTCCTGATCAGATGCAGTACATGGTAGACTGGATCAATGCCAACTATCCTCACGGTGACTCTGGCATCGTGTATTGCCTGACCAGGAAGGATACAGAGCAGGTCGCTGGGGAGCTGTCACAGCGTGGCTTGGCGTGTGGCTGCTACCACGCTGACATGGATGCGCAAGACAGGCAGACCTGTCACATGCAGTGGAGCACAGGTATCTATACATGACAACGCCTACATTTCCGTGGCAGACTGCTTTCAGCTATGGTACAAGCTGCGCTTCGCTTGAGCAGTATGTCACAACTAGTTGAAGGATGCTGCTTTGGTTTGCTCACCTGCGCGTTTGTAGCTTCTGGATCATGTGTATGCTGTGTGAAGAAAGTGTGTCACATAGCATGTCCCTATGGGCGCTGCCCTGAATAGCTTGTCTGCATGCCAGCTGATGCTGATTTGCTTGCGTCTGTGTCACCCATGCTTGGTTTCAGGAGCTTTGTACAAATTGCGATCCACAAGTACACGTTATCTTCTGTAGGGATCAATCAGTCAGAAGCAATGCTTCCCATGAGTTTGTGCAACTGGCCCATACTTCACAACTTGATCTGATCTGGAAACTTCCTGTGTCCCATGTCCCTGCAGGCCGGCTGCAGCTGATTGTAGCTACCATTGCCTTTGGGATGGGGATCAACAAGCCAGATGTGCGCTTTGTCATCCACCACTCCCTCTCCAAATCCCTGGAGAACTACTATCAGGAGTCAGGTGCACCCTTGCCCTGTTTCACTCCAACCACATTCCCCTTGACACGACGCACAAGTCAGCATGCATCAGCCCATGCGCACATCGTGTACAGCCTTGAGTGCTGACGTGGACCCGAGCCAAGCTTGCCTTGGTGGATTAGCTTGTGTGCTCAGAGAATCATCTGTAGATGCGTTATGTTTTCATGACGCAGCTGACCTGACAATCTATACCACGTACATGACAATCTATACCGCCTCCATGACAAACTATACCGCATACATGACAGAGCATCTTGAGTACATCATGCTGCATCCTGCATCCCCCTTCCAAAGTGTGATGCTTGTCCGATCAACCAGGAACTCAGGCCAGATCTGACTTTTTGGATGACTTTACAGTTGAATGTGTAGCAGAGCCAAAGCTGAGAGATTTGTGAGCCGCAGTGCCATCTCTGATCAGTTGTGTATCCTCGATAGTCACTCTTAGGAGGACCATCCAAACAAGTCTGTAGAGGACTGATGTTTGACAGGAGAGGTGCATGTGTGCAGGGCGGGCAGGGCGTGATGGGCAACTTGCGCGCTGCATGCTCATGTACCGCTTCAGCGATGCTCTGCGCCAGGCGGCCATTGTTTGCTCTGAGCCCACATGGCAGCCCAACCTGTTTGCCATGATGCAGTATGCCTCCATATTGTCAACATGCAGACGCGCAGTGATCTGCAGGTACTCCCTGCTTTAAGTTTTTGTTCATTATCCTGTTTCTGGCCCACAACTCTGAGTCTGGCTAGACCAACAGCAGTGTCTGCATTGTCCTTGGCATGATGTAGGCATTGCTTGTCATTGAGGTGCTGAAGTGAGATGAACAGATTGGAAGCAGGCCTGAGCATGCAACTACGTCATCACACTGAGTGGTGTTCACTGCCTGTCTAGCAGACAAGCTGATTGGTCAGAAGACTGCACTGCCGATACATGCACATATGCCACCTTCTGTGGACCTTGCATGCGGACCCGGCTTTGACGGCCATGCGAGTGACACCTGCAGCCTTTATCTTCAACATATCTGTGCCTGATAGGGCAATATGGTGTATTTCTGGATATTACTGACGGCATTTCCATGTATTGGGTAACACTGCCTGCAGGTACTTTGCAGAGGCACCAGCAATGTGCAGTGGCAGGTGTGACAACTGCCGCCGTCAGCTGAAAGTGAGGCAGCAAGACATGTCAGTGGCAGCAGCCGCTGTTGTGGACACTCTGCAGACGCTGCCTGCAGCTGATAAGCGCTTGCCCTTGACGCAGCTGATGGATGCTTGGCGCAAAAGCCAGGTGAGCATCAGCATTACAAGCTGGCAGCTGTGAGCCTAGTTGATGGGGCTGGAAGGTATACTCTGGGAAGTCTGAGTCAGGTGTGAGCGGACTGGTAATGACTAGCAGCTTTGAGCTAGCTTTGAACCACAGCTGGCCTGTTCAGCTCACAAAATTGCTGTTGTGGATACCAGCTGGCATTGGCCAATAGCAAGTGTATGAGTGCTGAGTGAATGAAAAGTCTGCCATGCGTGCCCAGCGCAAATACACCCTTATAGTCTACTGATTTCATGTCACTGAAACAGCTGATTTTGTAGCTTATCATGGCATCAGACTGGAGGGTTTGCCTGTGCACATCATGCTGGTATCATACATGCTCTTGAGCTGACATGCAACTGAAGTCACAGTCAGTACTACGGATAATGTCAGTAGCTTGCAGGTGACGCACAGAATTGCCTTACTTGGTCTGCTTGTGACAGACAGTGCATGGATGCAACCCTATATTCCAGAAAGGGAGATTGGCGCAATCAGTGCAGATGTGTTTGGATTTAGATTAGCATCTATCTGTATACTGAATCTTTTGGCCCAGGACCTCTCCTGTGACTCAGGTTGTTGGTGCTGCTGAAGCAGCCAAATTAATGAGCAAAGAAGACAGTGAACAGCTGCTGGCTCAAATGGTGCAGACCGGCATCCTGTGCATTGAGTTTGGCTATACTGCCTATGCCACAAATGCCTATCTTAAATGCTCTTCCAGGGCTGCACAGATCCTGGCAGGTCAGTAGCAGCAACTTGTGCTCATTGTCCTGTGGCAAAGCATGTCAGGATGGACTGTTTTTGACAGGAGCAAACAGGGTGCTGTGAGACCTGCTGGGCTGCACTTGCGTAGCCGACATGTGCTGTAGTGAACGTCATGCGTGCATTTTGTGAGACATGCTGTGTCGTTGTTCACCATCACTACCATGGCATGTATGTTGCAGGCAAAGCAGTTGTGCTGGAGAGTCTGCCGGATGGCTCAGAGGTGGCCGAGTCAAGCACAAGAGTTGGCACATCAGAGCCAGCTCGGGTGTCTAATTCACATTCTGCAGCTGGCAGCAAACGCAGGCGCGCTGCCAGACCAAGGCAAGCTCCTCCAGCAATGTCAAGCAAAATACATTCGGCAACAGAGTTGGTAGAGATCTCTGATGGTGATGATGACTATGTGCCTGTTGTCAAGGTCTTGCGGCCATGACTTGCTTGCACAGACAACTGTGGGTCTGCTGCAGCTTCAGGCTTCACCAGGTCTGCTGACCTCGTTGGGTTCAGTCACCTGCCTAGGGTTTTGTACCCACAACATCAGTGTAACATTTAGACCAAGTCATATGTCACGCTGTACCAGTTACAATGTATCTGCAGTGCCAGCTGCAGCTGCTTGTCAGTGTAAGTATATTGACATTGGCGGCACTGTATGACACAATCTGGTTAGTCATGACCAGCAGAAACTTGAAAGACTGTATATGCGTGTGGGCACAGCGTGGCCTGCATCTTTTCTTGTATCACACCAAGGTGTGCATGACTGTAATAGCATATCAATATGCATGACAGCCACAAAATGCTCATCATTCTCACCGGTGCTGAGAACTTGCAATATGCCTGCCATGTGGCACTTTCATTTTGCAAACAATTGAGCACTGTAAGTGGCAAACGATCACCTTGTCAAGCAGCTACATGCAACAAGCTTTATGTCACAAGCCCACGCCAAACTTGACTGCAGTAAATAACACCTCATGTCACAAGCCAATGTCAACATCAACGCATGGAATAGCACATAAACTACCCGTTCGCCTGAGGCAACTGCCATATGCTCTAGCACAAGTATCAGTTCAAGCCTATCAGGTCCTACACCTGTCCGTTACACTAGTACTCCAAGGACCTGACAGCTCTTGTCTAAAGGTACATACAGCAGGCCAAATAAAATTAATTAATTAGTAAAATGGGGATGGTCTTTTTCAAGATCAGTCAAAGTTTCTGGTAACGCAGCATTGGCACCACAAAATTATGTCAGGTCAGGATGTGAAAGATCATCAGGCTACTGTGCTAGCACAAAGACACCTGCTGTCTCTAAGGTTGCCGTTCAAGCGCAGCTTCCTCTGCCTCAGAGGTTTCAACAGAATGCGATTGTTTTTTCAATGGGCTTCCTGGACCATGCTGATCAGCAAAAGGCATCTTTTGACTGTCTAATTCTCCAATGCCAACAAGGTCTAGATGATCTGCATACACATCCAGCCAGCCATAACAGTCTTTGCCTGGCTGTGTCTCCAACACAGCATTTAGAACCCTGTGGTGGACCCCATGCTCATCAACTGCATACCCATCCTGCATTCATACACAGCATTCCTTTTAGGTACGAGAGTTGACCTTGACCAAGTACAGCTGCAAAGAAGCGCCAAGCAGAACCTGGCAGGGCTCACATGTACAGCTTCACAGAGTACTGCATAAGGTGCACAGAAAACCAGTGTTGACCAAGAGTCACAGGAGATAGCAAGTTGACGGCACCATCTGATGAAGCGGTGTGTGAGCCACACCCGGTTACATGTAAAAGCAACATCTTTGCATGAGCAGCTTGTACACGTTGCATTGCAGTGGCTTGTCTGTGACAGGCAAAACAATGCATTGGGTGTGCACAAGCTTACATTATGTGCATGCCCACTGATAGTTGCAACAACATTGCCAGCGTCCCAAATGGCCTGCAACACCTCCTCATAGTTCCACAGCAAACAGGTTCCAATGCATGTGCCTGGGTGCAGTGGCAAATGCCCGCACACAATGACTCTTTGATCAGCGGCTCTGGCATCAGCCAGCTGCTGCACAAACCAGTCTAGCTGTTCTGCACTGATGCCACCACCAAACTGCACAAATCTGCGTGCAGGACCCTCATGACCTTCTGGATTGTTCTTGTTCTGCATGCAACTGAAAGGCATCAGTCATCCTAAGCTAAAATGTTTATGTGCATGCAAAAACGCATGGGCTGCATGCACGTTTCGGCTGTGTAGCATGTTGCATGCTTGTAAGCACAATGTCGTGACAATGTATGTGCAGGCATAAAGTTGATGCATCTGTGTGACCAAAAGCACAGGCATGCATGCAAGCAGCCCAGACACATGCCATCAAAAGCTGCATGCAGGACAGTCACCTCATTGATGTTTTTCTCATCCAGTATGGCTTTGGCTTGCTGATGCAAGGGATGACTCTTTGGCCAGCCAAGCATGGACACATCATACGCATCAATCACAACAAAACGCCAAGCTTGATGAGGAATAAAAGAGTAATAACTTGAACTTCCATGAATTCCCAAGGCTTCATTCAGCCTGTTCCGCGGCAGATTATATAGGCAGTGATTGCCTATCATATGATATACAGGCTTATACAACAAGGCAAACTCGTCCAGCACTGATTGTAGAGCTGTTTCAGACTTGTCTTTGGGGTTGAAGCCATCTATGAGGTCCCCAAACTGAATGCCAAACTCTACTTGCTGATTTTTCCAGCCCAGCACTGCTCTCCTCAGACCATCAAGGCTGGCTCTGTAGTACCTTGGAGTGCCCAGAAAGGAATGGCCATCTTTGATATCAGCATACTGCACATCGCTGATGATACCAAATCTAAATTTGAGTCCTTGCTGTGGCCCTACAAATGAACGAGCAGAGAGTATTCTTGGCAGGGCTTGACAACAGTTCTCCTGCAAAATTGCGAGCCGAGAGAACAAACGGACCTGAGGTATGGACTGCATTGCCTGTAGGAGGCATGATTTCGCCCCTGCTACGGGCCACGACGAGCCCTGAAGTACCTGACAGACGATAGCTTCGATGACTTGGCCTCAGAGGTGACCGATGGCAGCTGCAACACGTTCGGGCGATGTGTGCACGCATCAAAGGTGCAGCGGATTAACTCGCCGTCACAAAGCGCTAGCCTTATGATCTGCAGAAGCACAGGAAATGCATATGCATAACGCCAACAGCCAAACGATTTTGAATCCTTTGTTGTGTGTTTGACCAAGTTGGAGATAGCCTGCTTTTTGCATCGGAGTATCAATCAGTCAGGACTTGCTCCTGGCCGCCCCTTAGCACGAACATCGCAATGCCTCGTATGCCAGAGGTCCGTAATCGTCGACAGAGCAAATTGACTTGCCCCGTTTCAGATGCGAAGATACTATTGAACGCGGTACTCTCCGCCAGCTGAACCTGGTCTGGCGGCAAGAAGCTGCTTCCCACAGTGACACTTCATTCTATACGCGCAGGTTGCCCTTCAAGACCATTTCGCTAGGATGTTGCAGATACCTGGAGCAAAGCTCAAGCCAGCTTCACTGAAACCTGTAAGAGTTGCTTGTCACTGACACTTAAATGCCATAGCAGGGCTGCAAAGACGCTGCAAGTCAATGCAACACATCTGTTATGCTCTGCAGGGTGCCAGTCCGACATTGGCACAAAGGCATGGTCTAGTCAAAGCACCTCCGCCTTTGTTAAGTGAGCAGCAATGGTCATCAATGCATGCCAAGTCCACTGCTCGACAGGATTCACAACACGAATGCTCCATATGTTGTGAGCACTTTGGAATGGAAGAGCAAGTGCTGCTCAGCTGCAGCCATGTCTTCCATAAACAGTGCATCACCAGCTTTGAACGGTCCGCACCCTAAACCCTGTTGCAATCCATCCAGGTTCTATCAATCCGTGGGACCTGAGCATAAAGCCTTCTAGCCACTCTGCTTGACTGTGTAACAGTTCACATATTTGCCTTGCTGATCACACAGGCACAGCTTTTGCACCAGAACACACTCTGAAAATCTCCAGGCAAAATTGAGGAAGCTGCTACGCACTTCAGGTTTGCAAGGTCACGCTGCTGTCCTTTGTGCCGCACAGAAGCATATCAGAAGCGTCAGGTTCATGACGGCAAAGCAGCTCACAAGCACAGATGCGCTGCCCAGATTCAGGCTGCTGTCCGGGGCTTTCTTGCCAGGAAGTGGTACAGGCATCTGCGGCGGCATCTGCCTCCATCTAACCCATGCCTCACGCGCAAATGGGCTGCAGAGCAGCTGCAGGTGAAATTGCACAGCAACCTGAGCATGTGCAAAGATCTTGTCGCAGTGAACGCTCATGCAAGATATGTGGGTAAGCATTCAAGCTCTAATTCAAGACTGTGGTTGCATGTCAGCTCTGAATTGCTCGGCATTCACCTGTCAGATCCCCACTCAGTCATCATGCTGAGTGATTGAGACAAAGAGAAAGCCTGTTCTGCACAGTCTTGGTTCTGCCTCTATCCTGGGCAGCCTGCTCCAAGTCTTGTGAGTCCTGATGAAGAAGACAGCAACACAAAGCATAAAGATGAGCCTGCAGGACAACACTGGCCGATTGTTGAAGGAGATGGCGGCAGCACAGGATAATTTGGACAGCCTCTTTGCTGAGCTAGACGTGAGCCTGGCTCAGAGCAGACAGGTCTTCAGCCAAGTCGCGGTCAGCAATAGTACAGCACATGTATTGGCACACCGTGACAGCAATGCAGCAATGTTAGCCACGTCCAGCTCTGCAATTGGTGGACAGACAATAGCAGCTGGTGGACAGATGGCTGCAGAGGAAGCCACTCCCGAATTGCAAGTGCCAGCCTATGTTCATGTTGGTGACCCTCTGGTGGCAAATGAGGCAGACAGTGCAGCCGAGCTGTGCAATCATGGCGTCCAATGGTAAGTAGGACCAAGCTCTGTAACAATTCTGCCATGACCTGACGTCTGTTGCTCTCAACAGTAGTCTGATTCACATTTGAGAATGCCTGGCATGCACAGGAGGTTGGCCAATGAATGCTAATCTACATGCAGGGACGCAGTGATTGCATCAGCCTTGGAGCGGGGGAGCACAGAATGTGCAATCTGTCTTGGTGCACTGGATAGGCATGGCTCACAGGGTGTAGCTTGGCTGAGTTGTACGCATGTCTACCATGTCGACTGTATTAGCTTGTTTGAAGCCTTCGAGATGAGCAGAGGCAGTCAGCCATCGTGTCCATGTTGCAGAGCCAAATATAGCTGGAAGACACTGTAAGCACAGCTTCTGACCTAGCTACATCCATGACTAACACAGGGATGCTGAGCGTGCACTGCTGCAATGAATCACCAGCAGACGCGCTTTGCCTAACTGACAGATTCACTAGCATAGCTTTCGATGATACATGATATCCTTCAGTCAAATTGTTGCCTGCAAGCCGATTTCACGAAGCGCAAGACGTTGCGTGCTACTCCGTTGCAGAGCTACAACTGATCATAGTACAGTTGGGGACACGCATCCGGCCGAACCATTGCAATCACCGCTGCTAAACCGAGCTTGGCTGTTGAAGACTCCCAACACCGAGGTAGGGTCTTTGCTGAGTCTGCAGCAGAAGTCTGCAACATATCACACACTTAGGCTTGCCCTCAAGTGCAGATTCGAAAGGTTGCCCTGGAAAAAGGACAATTGTTGGTCGTACAAGATGACCTGCTGCATCCTATACTTGGTGGCAACAAATTGCGCAAGTTGGATGCCTTGCTGCCGGAGGTCAAAGCTTCTGGTTGCACTGACTTGGTAAGGCAAGCAGGCCAAAGCACCTCACAAGTCATCAGGCAAAGCACCATGGTGTGAGGTGCACTTGCAGCTGACATGCGGCGGATTACAGAGTGCTCACACAGCAGCAGTGGCTGCTGCATGTGCAGAGCAAGGCATCAGAGCACACCTGCTGGTACGGGGAGAAAGGCCTGCCGTGCCAACAGGCTTTCACTTGCTAGCTCGCATGTATGGACAGGTCACATACGTCAAGCGCAGTGAGTATGCCGACCGCAAGGTCATGATGGCTAAGCATGCTAACATCATCTCAGGAAACGCCCCTCCTGACAGCAAGGTGAGCTGGACACTATCTGTTATGCACCACACAAGATGTGCCACAAAATAGGTCAGGACAGGAGTTCATCAAGACACTGTAGCTGCACAGGTCTCACATCTGGCACATGCACAACTCAAGTGTTATGCTTCTGCAGCTTGCTGACTGCCGTGTGACAGTGATAATGCTGTGCAGTTGCATGTCTTGCCTGAAGGAGGATGTGTGCCGGCAGCTCTGCTGGGCTGTATTCGCCTTGTCCACTGGCTGGCTCAGCCAGAGGTGGTAGGACCCCACCCCCTCACCCTCATCGTGGACTGCGGCACTGGCACTACTGCAATAGGTATTCATGCATCATTTGCTTTCTAATAGGGTTGCATGACCTGCCTAGACACATACCCACATTGTACTCCAGATAGTCTATCTTTGTAGTCAGCCTGTAGTTATGGCAGACAACAGCCTGCTGCTTGCATGACATGCTATGTTTTCCCTCATTGTTACTAACACGCATGGATCTCTGGACCAACAGCATCTTGAGTGCTTGTTGCAACCATGTTTTGCATGAGACAACCCCTTCTGAGGACAATGCATGTTCCACACAACTTCTTCAAGCAGAACTTGTGATGTCTGTCTCTTTCAACAGGTCTGGCCTTGGGAATGCATCTGGCAAGGCTGCAGTGGCGAGTAAGGGGCGTCATGCTGGCAGGGCCCCTTTCCTACTACCATGAGCAACAGACAACGCTGACCAGCTCTTTTGCCGCCAAATACATGTCAGGTTTGCATTACCTGCACCCTCAGAGGTGCATCAGTCAAAGTCAATACTGAAGTGTTCTTGCTTGCACTGTCTGCGCACCTCATGTACATCATGCTCAGGATGGCTGAAGGTGCAAGAGGCAGCAGACGTCATCTGCCTGACAGCTATGACAGCCGAGTTGAACGTTTGATGCTAACAGTACCCATGCCATTAGCTGGTTGGTGTGTTCAATGTCGATTGCGACTTGCAGGCACAGAAGTCTTTGGGAAGATGCTGCCCTTGGATTGGGTTGAACGGCCAAGGCCCAGGCGGTTTGGCAAGGTATTTCGTGAGGATGTGATTGCCTGTAAGCAGGTATGCGGCAAGTCATGAATCAAGCAAGCAGTACTGCGTCAATGGCGGACAGATTTGTGCATCACGCTGCACTACCTGGATCAAGAGCTTCCATGCCACAACCCAAAGCTACGGTGTACAGATCAGCAAGCCTTTGTGACCAACATCAGAACCGTTTCTGAGCCTAGACTGCAACAACTGTAGCTGCCGATACATGAAAGCTCGAGCATCTGATGACATGATGGCAAGGATGAAAGTCTGATGGCAAGGACGAAAGTCTCTGCCAGCATTATGTAGGGAGGCGCGAGCTTGCCCCTCAAGGCCAGCTGGCTTCTCCATAGAGGGTTGCCCTGAGCATGCTTGTTGTGTTTGGCACCAACACCAAAAGTAGTGTATGTCGCAGGTTGCACAAAAGCATGGCATCCTTGTAGATCCCATATATAGCTTGGCTGCTTGGGAGGCGGCATCCCAAGCCCTTCAGATACAGCAGAGCGAAAACTCCAGAGTTGTCATGCTGCATACTGGTGGTGCTTTAGGACTTCAAGGAGTTGCTCAGCGCTATCCTGACTGGTTTTGAGCTTGCAGTAAGCTCAAAGTACTACAATAGCCGTGGAAGCAGACGCCATGTAATATGGAACGTATGCAGCCTATTGCAAAAGAGTCAGCTGGAAAAGTCATGGCATACACATTCCTGACCATGCAGCCTGTTGGTTAAACTCTCTCATGACAATGTACAATTGGACTTTCACACATGGCTGAACAGCATGACGCTTGTCACTATGCTTCAAGCAGAGTTGTTTGTTGGTCTCAATATCAATGAACTGCAGTGTGGTAACACTGAACCGAATGCTTGCAGATTCTCTGCTAAAAGTTCAGCAGTATGTGCTCTTTTGCGACTCCTTTGCTCTCCAAAACCTTAGTCACTGCCTCACACATCTCTTTGTGGCCAACCATGACTGCACATGCCTTGCTGGCATCAAATTCTGTTCCTCCCTACATCAAAACCTTCAAGTTCATGCACCGCTGCAGCTCATCAAGCAGTTGATTTTGCAAAACTGGCGTCCAACGCCACTCCTTCTAAGGGAATAGAAGTTTTCAAGAGGCTGGTGTCTGGACTGTGCTCAATATACAAGGCAGACATTGCAACTGCGTCTTACCTGGGAGAAGATGTCCTGCACATAGCCCTGGTTGTCATCACTGTAAACATGTACAATATCAACACCAGCTGCTTTCCAGCTATCATCCAGATCGCTGTATGCTGTTGCTCCAGTGTTTCGGGTGCCATAGTATAGTCGCACGTCCTTCCTGTCATGTGCCTGAATTTGCATCAGATGGAATGGATATAAGGGATGTACAAAAGCTGCTCATTGTAAGTACTACATCGTTCACGATAGCATGCATCCAATCAACACGTCACTGGCAGAGATCCCGTCACATTTTAGCACACAGACCAAAGATCCCACAGTCCATCATCAGCAATGCCAAAACCTGCAACAAGATGAATGTTCAATTTCAAGTTACTGTCAGCTGTAAACCTGCAGCTCCTCTGACTCTATGAGAGCCTTGATTGGACTGATGCCAGAGCCTGTTGCAAATAGCAGGCATGTGGGGTGATCTGACGCCGGTGCACGCTCCATCCGGAAGCCCTTGCCCATTACTGGCGACACCGACACCTCAGCCCCTGTCACATTGTATACAGGTTGACACCCGCTGACACATGAATGCGTGGGGCATACAAAAAGTGCAAATCCAGCAGCAGCCATGCAGCCCTGGCAATGCATGCAGTCACTGCTGACATTGATAGCATGCATTTGCAGCTGCTGGAGCGCTTGTCCAGTAAGCAGACGCTGTCGTGGGTACTTCATGCAGCCAAGTTTGCACATTCAAGCAACAAATACCTGCAGGTATGGCTGGAGGTAAGGCATATCTGATATCTACCTGGCTGATGCGAGAGCAAAAATTGGCACAGGTTCAAATCAATCAATCAATCAATACCTGCAGATATGTTACACAATAGATTTGCTGTGCTGTCTGGTGGCCCGTCTTTAATCAACACCTCAACAAGTCCTTGGTTGTTGCTGTCAGGGGGTGATGCAATAGCAAAGAATCCTGCTTTGCTGTCACCAATTTTGATCTGCACAAATTGCCCTGCTGTTTTGTACCCCTCTGCTAGGCTGCCCAGATCGATGACCAACTTCTTCAGCTGCATATAGAGACAGCAAGAACAATTACTCATTATGGTGTGTAACTGGCACCACAAGACATCAGAGCACTCTTCTGTGCACAAGAACAGGATTCACCAAAGTATCTGGCTAAATCAAATTGCATCAACCAATTAACACACTAGCACACAGCTGCTTTGGCTGGAGATTTCACAATATGCACATGATGCTTCAAATTTTTTGGGAAAGAAGCAAGCGCATACATCTTGTGCAGCTGCCTCGTTGCTTGAGACTTTGACGTTGCTCCACTCAATCTCCTGACCCCATGATGCAAATACGCGACGTGCAGTTGGGAAGGCACTGCAGCACTTTAGCAGGTAAGAACAGCCTGATGGCTTGGTTTGGGCATGACTCAGCAGCCGCCTACCGTCTGAGCGTAGAGCTGCGAGTTCTGGATGCAAAACAACCACACAAGGAAGGCTTGCATGCTCCGGTTTGGCTTAGCCTGGCTGAACGATTCTGTGCAGGCTGAGAGTGTGTACTGGTTGGGTGTACACGAGTTGACGACCAGATGCGGCTGCAGCTGATCTTGTTAGGACTAACATGCTGAAAAGAGTAAGAGCACGGCTGGCATTGTCCAGATCGCGCCCACAAACGAGGAGCCCCCACCATCCGAGCTGCACCAAAGATCTCGAAAACGGCGCCTAAAGGTCCGCTCGGAGCAAATTGCAGATACAATCGTATAGAGGAACCAATATGGGCTTGCGCTAGGTTGCTTACAGGACTAAATGATCCTCCTATCGATCTGGTCAACCAGCAGTAAGCTTGACCGAACAACCGGTATGGGTCAAACTCGGGAAACTCTGGGATAGGCTGCATCTGCCGGGGATTTATGCCTCCTGTAAGGAGGCCAATCTGACAGTCAGGATGACAATTGCTGCATGCTGGTGCTCAGGAGTAGGAGCAAATGCCTTGCCTGCAATGCAACTTGCCATCTGAATTGGTCGTGGCGTCGACAGCCTGTCTCAATCATCCTTTTAAGGCTTACGCTTCATGTTTGCTATGCAGCATGATCATGAGCCAGCCATGGTAATCCACCCACACAGGTCAGACAGGGTGTGTGTCACAACACCAAAGAGTGGCATCACTGCTGGACAGTGCCTGTGTCACGTCACCAAACACTGGCATCAATCAAAGCTGTAATGTCACTACAAGTACAACAGCGTCTGCAGACTTTGGACAAATCACTTCCTGCTGTGGTGGCAGGGCTGTGCCGCCCAGCAAGCATGAAAGGAGTGCTTAGAGTGCTGCTAGGGTGGTCAACAGCATATTCTGGATGTATAACAGTATCATTGAGCCGCTCGCCACCCGGCATCTTTAGCTTGACGCTCAGTGCAAAACCATCGTTCTCCTTGAGGAAGATCAATCTGTGTCGAGTCATAGTATCTTCCCCCTGGCACATGATAGATCTTCTCTCCCTTTGGATTGATATTGCCTTTGATCTTGCAGCCATTGGCTGGGCCATCTTGGCTGCTTGACAGGGATGTGGATGATGCTATCTGAGGCAATGCTGCATTGCTTGCTGCATCTGCAGCACAACTTTTTATGGAATGGTCATAACATATGCATGCCACAACAGTTGTACTTGTCATAACATGTGCACATGACAGCAGAAAGCTGTTTGTTTGCACAATAACACCATGACTGCACAAGGTCAATGCTGTAGCGGACAGCATTGAGCAGTGATGAAAAAAAAAAAAAAAAAAAACACCTTGGGGCTGCAGAGAGCGGCCCCTCTGTGCTAGTAGCTTGTCAATCTTCTGATCTTTGCGCCAGTCTGCAGGCATCTCAAAGGAGCCCTGCCACATTCCCTTATGCGCCTGGTGCGCTGCATCTTCTAACGCTATGTAATCCTTGCCATACTGCCTGAACATGTACACCAAATAGATCATCAATCCACATTGAACAGTGAAGCAGTCAGCGTCTTGACCAGAAGTACCAGCCTCGTGCGACAATGCATTGTACCTAGTCATCTAAGCACTTGTACCTGTAAGCTACAGCATAGCCATTTGAGACCATGAAGTTGCCTATGTCAATAGGTCCCTTGTTTGTGAGCACGCTGCATGAGGACACATTACGTCCATACTGATCTTTGTTGCGTACTTCACAGCGCACTGGATTGCTGCCAATCATGCTGTGCAGAGCTTCACCAGATTGCAAGCCTGCAAAACACATTGCACTTGCTGGCAGCTGTGTCTGAGGTTGTGGGGTGCGAAGAAATGGCAACTATTTGTTGCAGAATGTGCAGGATGCTTACCACATGAATAATCTGCACCCTGTGCATTCTTGCACAACTGGGCTTTCTCAGGAGCATCAAACCCAAAAAGCCTGATCTTCTTGTCGTCTATCTGCAGGAATGACTTGAGTCGCACATGTGTTTTGGCAGGGCATGCCAGAAGTGATGGCACAGGAGACTAAATTGGCAAAGCTGCTCTGCTGCACAGTGGCTTTCAATGTCGACGCACCTGCAGCGTATCACCGTCTGCAACTCGGGGCATCCCTTGAATGATTTCGCCGGCCATGGCAGGCAATGGCTGCCCAACAAGCACCAAGGCAGCAAGTGCCTCAATCAGTCTGACAGCCAACTGTGGCAGACAGCCGAGCCGATATTTGTCAGGCGGACAAACGTTGACGCAACGGATCAAACGCACGGAGGCTCGGGATGCATCCCCAGCATTGCTGCTGCTTTGGCGTGTATCGTCTACGCTTTGTTGTGCATGCTGAATATGGGTTGCTTGCTTGATCGCTGGAGAATATTTTGTGCGACGATGCACAGCACAGCACTTGGATATGCCATAATGTTGTTGACGCGTTAAAACACTGTGTGGCCAGTTGCGACAAGAAACGGAAGCGGTTACAGTTGCGTTGACCATACTGCCGTCAGAGTTTGGCGTGCCTCCAGGCCTGCAGAGCCACAGCACAGCAGCAACACAGTAGCAACACCAAGGAAGCCTTCAGTACGACAGCCTAGGTGCTGCGACTCACACCTGCCGCAGCGCCCAGCCAATGCCAGCAGGGCTCTGTCAGCAACAGGGAAGCTGACCTACACGCCGTGCGTGTTATGAGCTCCGGGTCCCCGGGGTTCCCTACGCAAGCACGGGGGTGGTTTGTGTGTGTGTGCTTGTGTCCTGTCCCGCTAGCCCCAAATTCCCTCAGATCTCCTACAAATTCCTATTGAGGGTCAGACCTCAACGTGAGAGAGGGAGAGAGAGAGACAGGTTTGACACGGCAAAAATGCTAGACATGATTAAACATGTCTTGTGTATACTAAGCAGGTGAACCTGGGTGTCCTGACATCTGCTGAACACAATAACACCAGCTGCGACAGGGTACAATGATCTCATGCGCAATGTGGGATTTTACCGGGCAACATGTGGTTTCGAATGTCTGAAACCGGTCGCAAATTGCGACCGGTTAATTTAAGAGTACGTCGCAGAACTTTTCCGTGGGACCGCAGAACATTAGTAATTATCGCAGAACCGCAGAATGCTCGCAGAATAGGCAGACCTTCGTCGTTTTTGCTCGAACAAAATTCTATTAATTCCTGAGTGCTATACGCACCCATTGTGAAAGCTGCAGCCCCAATGAACATTTCGGTGAAACTTTCACAACACAGATGCACCAGAATTGTGCAGCAAAACATTCAACTTAGGCAAGGCAAGGCAAGGGTATCTGCTTGTGACAACAAATTCATCGTGCACTGCAAAGGGACACAACTTGACAATTACTGCCATGCCAACATTTGTTTTAGATCCATTTCTGCTGCATCCTCATCGTTGCCAATGGGTGCCACTGCAGCATCAGGTGACCAGATGGCACCCATCTGCGGGCCGTGCCCGTCACCTGACCTAACGGGCACGGCCCGCAGAATCCGTCGCAGAACTGTCGCAGAATACAAGTCACAGTTGTGTATTAATTAAAGTAACAATCCATGCAGATCAAAAATACTAATTCGCAATTAACAATGGTTTTGCGGATCTGGACGGCTCCGCAGAATCGGTCATTACTAATAACTAATTACTAATCATATCGAATTAATGAATACTGCATTCATTCATTCATTCATTAGATTTTAAAGGTCGTTGGGGCCAACCATGACCATTGGACCAGTAGACTGCGACGTACTCTGGCGTACATGTACAGAGTGTTCATCTTCTTCAAATTTTCTGTGCTCTCTCTCTCTCTGTTTAGCGAGCCTCGCAGACCTGGTGGGGGACCCGAATCGCTGATGATGCTGCAGAGTTCACATGGAGCCACCTGAACAGGGTGAACCGGAACTTCCGCTACACCCCTTGCACATTACGCTTGTAGACGCATTATCCCACTTGTATTTGTTCTCGAGCCACAGCCAAGAGCTTCAGAAGTACTTCGTCAATACTTCGATAAGAGTAGCCCTTCTCAGCGTTGTAGCTTGCTGTTCAGAGTGGGATTTTGACCCTGGAAAACCTCAGGATCCAGACACACACCAGCCAGAAGGGCAGTCTAATGCATTCCTGTTTGTTTGGGTGATGCTACACCCCAGGGCCATTCACAGTATATGAATGTGGGAGTCCCAGAGGCAAACCCTACTGTTGTTGTCAAGCTTCAGCATGTGCAACCTTCAGCCTTGTGGGACCACATCAACGAGAAAGTTGGTGCTATATCCCAGAACGAGCCATCCAAGTTGCTGAGGAAGAGTTCACAAGGAGCCAAAAGGGTTCAGAAATAGTGCGCTGACTTCCACAAGGACGTACAAGCTCTTGGGGTTTCACACTTGCTACAAGCTACAACAGAGGCTAATCCTTATTCTTGTGGGTGCCACAAGACTTCAGCGACCTCTGTTCAAAGCTCAGTGATTTACAAGACACTGCTACAAAGTTCAAGAAGAGTGTGAAGGACAACTCATGCTACCATTTGCTCGATGCAGAACAAAAGTGGATCTACAATCACACAGAGAACCTAACTTTCCGCGACACCCTCCAGAGGCGCCTTGATTTCTTCAGTGATTCAGACCCGCTGTTCTTCTATCTGTATGTTTCACAGTCGCCATGTGATTTCTGCTTGCACATGCTACTGATGTCACATGGCGTGCTGAAAAGCCTGTATGCCAAGCCTGGCCAGCAATTCAAGATTGTAGTAGTTGTAGCAGGCCCACATAAGGACATAGAGACAATGGGCTCTAGCTTAGTTGACAGCAGCAAGGTACAAGTTGTAACGCATTGGAAGGATTGGGCTGAGAAGCTCACTGTACCCTAGATTGCATGGCCGGAAAGTTTATCTTGTACATTCTTTACATTGCAATGGTCAATCACCCCTGCGTAGTGACTTGAAATGTGATGTGGTTGCTGCCTTGACTCCGTGCTGTCATTGAAACATTCGTCTGCACCTGGCTGGGGCCATTGCACAGATTGTTCAGGACGCTGTGACTACATCCATGTTTTGATCAATGTGTTCCGATATGTGAATTTTGGACAAGTATCAAGGGTGCACTGTTTTGAACTTCCTGAAAGTTTGATGTTGAAGGTCAGACACTTAGTCATCCGCTTTGTTGTAAATCCTCATGCCGATCTTCAGAGCTCAGAGTCACGACAGCAACTTATGTTGGGTGTCAATACCTTCTGTAAGTTAATCAACAATTCTAGATCACTACTGCTGTCCTTATGCGCAGTACTGACTGCCTCCACAGAATAAGCAGAAAACAGCGATAGTAGTCAGTCAGACAGTAGTCAGTCACGCAAATATATATTGCTGCTGCTTGTACTGTCTGTGCATATGGGTAACACTTGTCATACATTGGCAACACAGCAAGCCTGTCCTAAACAAGCTCTTCTGCACTAATGTATACCCCATGTGCTTCCATATATGTCACTAAGCTGGCCAAGAAAGGATCTTTTGACACTGTCTCTGAGTCACAGATGACAGCACAATGACGTCGTGCTCTAGTAAAGGCCACATTCATTCGCCTTTTGTCTGACAAGAAACCCACTTCTCCCTTGTCATTGGATCGCACCATGCTGATGACAATTGCTTCCTTTTCCCGACCTGAATGTAGCCAGTACCCAGGCTGTTTCAATTTCTCAAGCAGAACAACATGCTCCGTGTAGACTTACAGTAGTTACTGATGCGGGGCCTGCTGTGCACCCATGTAACATGATGCAGTGGTACGCTCTAATGTGCAGTCAATGCCACACATTGAGCACCATGCAGACATGGCCTACTTGCTCGACAGAAGAGGGAGTCCAAGCAATGGGTGTACAGAAACAGAAAATCTGCACTAGTCATCAGTGCATACGCAGGTCGACACAATTGAAAGAACCCCATGTGCTGCTGAGTCGTGAGCATATGCAGGGCTTCTGCTTCCCTACCTTGGAACCCATCCACTGAACTGATCTCAACTGCAGACATCTTGTCCCCTCTGAGCTCCCGCAAAGCTGCCACCTGTCCATTGTAAGGAGTGATCACTCCAATGTGCTCAGCCGCCAGACCAGCATCAAGCAGCCGCTCTATGTGAGCCATCACAGCCTGTGGTGCAGGAATGCAAACAGTCACAACACCCACATTCTCAACAGACTAAATGCTGGTTGGATGCACAGTGTTGTACCTTGAATGCTGCTACAGCAGCTTCGGGAAACGCACCTCAGGGTATGCAGCAGAGTGCTATGTCACATGACACATACATGCTTGAGGCTATGTCGATGTCATGCTACCAGACATGCTGTTTGTGATTGCACACATGAATCCCACCTTGGCTTCTCCATCATTGCGTTTGCTGTCCCCATCTTCTTCTGCTTGCTCTTCCATATCGCAGCCTGCTGTGTCAATCAATAACAACACGGGCACATCATCTATGGAGGCGCTGAAACCCTGCACAGCATGAGGAGCTGCTTGTGACCCTTGAGTTACAGCTATTGGAGTGGCGTTTGCTGCAAGCTCAAAGGTGCACAAGTACCAGGCAGAAGCAAAGGAAAGCTGCCAGCACTGTTGAAAGCCTGCTGGTGCGGCAGTGCAGAAGATACACGCATTGTGGATGCATGGAGAACGCTTTGACTTTCCAGCAGAGGAGCAATGTGAATCAAACGGCCAGGCAGATGGTCGTCCCTGGGCAGACACAATGTCAGACTAGGTGCAATTGAAAGCCTTGTTGGCCAGTTTGCTCAACTCCGGCCCTGAAGCTTGGGCATGCAGGCCACCACAGCCAGCAATTTAGCACATGTATGACAGACACACATGTGTAGGTTCATTCATGAGTGCCAAGCCTTGCACAGACTTTTCCATTGGCCTCCTGCAATGACCTGACACAGCAGCATAACAAGTCTGACATTTATAAAACTGTCTGTGCAGTCCGTGTGGATGCCACATGTGCATGAGTGCCAGGCAAACAGCAAATGAAATGGAGAAGGGTGCATCATATGGCAAGCCTGACATGACACTTGTATGCTATATGCAAGCTTGCCTGCAAGCCTTGAAGGGTATGGGTTGCGACAGAGGGATGTGCTGTGAGCAGGTCTTGGTATAGCTCATGGGAGGGCCATTGCATGATGGCTGTGTTCATCCTGTATTGCATGGTCAGCATGGCACTAGCTGTGCTCCCAAACTTGCCTTGCAGCCTCTCAAATAGGGTTCGGCTCAAGCCCTGCAGTCATGCAGCATCTGTGTTGGTGAACAAACTTTCATAATTATCAGCACAACCTTATATACAGCTGTGTTGAAAAGCCGTAGTTCACATAAGATGCACAGTTTACAAGCAGCTGCTTCACAGGAGGCAGGTATATCAGTTTTGCCGTCACTGATGATATGTAGTGAACCTGAAGACTTGCACAAAAGCGCCTGCTCAGGTGAAGATGCACTGAAGGCAGATCTTGTCATAACCTCGGCAGTGACTGCATACATGAAAGCTGCAAGGGGCAACAGCCCAAATTCAAGCAAGAGATGGCATCTGTGCAGCTATTCTAGCAAGCTTGATGAAACCAATGCCATGAGGCCCCAAAACCTCGTGGTGTGGACATTCCAAACAGGCACACTCAATTGTCAGTTGGACGGACCAGTCAGGGAGAAGAGAGCAAGCAGTCATTAGACAGTGAGAGGGCAATAGGCAGTAGGCAGTGGGCTGACCTTGTGCGCAGCTTCTTCAGATATGACAGTGGGGGGCAGTTGCAGGTGGTCCCCTGCCAGCACTGCCCTGGGAGCCTTCAACAGCCCTGCCCATGTCGCTGCCTCCAATGCCTGCAAGATATACTATCTTGTCTATATATCTGAATGCTGCAAGTCCAACATCAGGATAGTGAACGACAGCAACACATAGCTGGGGCTCACTGTATGACACACACAAAAGAACTCTGTACGTTTGCCTTGAGTCAGGCAGTCAGCACTATCTGCATTGAGGCAGTGGCTTTAGGCAGTGGCTTTAGCTGTGAACTGTAGCGGTGGTGGAATGCCACCCTCACTTAATGCAGTGACTGACTGTCAGACAATGACTGCATCGGTTGGCAGCAGCAGCTGGCAGCAGCACTTGGTACTACAGCTGTTATTTGTGTAAGCCTCAGCTAGCTTTGCGATGACAATGGTGACACCTCAAAGCTGAGCATTTGCATTTGCAGCAAAAGACCAGACTAGTCAAACAATCAAATTGACAGACGTTTTCACTCACACACTGCAATGATACTTGGCAGCCACAGGCTTGCTCCCGTGTCAGAGCTGCTTGCCTGGGCGGCTTCGTCCACGACAGCAACATCAAAGGTGAGGTCTCGCAGGTGGAAGGTGGCGACCCCAGTCAGAGTGGCACACACCACACTTCCATGCTTCAGCACTTCTTCCACTGCTTTCTGCTGCCGCTGCTTCTCCTCTTTTGACAGGCTGCGCAGCTCTGACCTTAGGGCTCGCCGCTCAGCATAGTCCTGGAGCAAGACAAACAGCATGAGATGCACCAGCCAAAGCAGACAAAGGACAAAGGGCAAAGGGCAAAGACAAAAGGACACTGGTGCTTGTTTTGCTACCTGGTCAGGTCCTGCAGACCAGACAGTGTCACAAACCTTCTTGTGAAAGAAATTTGGCGTTCAAAAGGTAGCATCAAATCCCAAACAAGTTCCCTATATCTACAGATGCAAGTAGAATGCCAGGAGACCATCTGGGGTAATTCAGGGGACCTTGCGCGCTTTGGCTGGAGCCATGTTCTCATGTGTTACTTGCTAGAGCACATCCACTGGTAGAGCACATCCACTGCAAAGTGCTACGCAGGCAAAGCAATGCGCACTGGCTACTGCATCCCCCACAACAGCATCAGAGATAAGAGTAGCAGTTGCCTATTAGCTGGACAACAGGCACAGCTGGTTCACCTTGCGTCCAAGCTTCATGAGGCGAGCATTGGCCGCCTTGATGTCTTTGCGGCAATCTTTGGCCAGACTACTGTTGTCTGATCGCATCACGTGCGCCTCAAGGCTGTTGTCCAGCACCTGTAAACACCAGAATGCAAGTCAACCATAGGCACGCACAGCTGCCTGTGTGACTGCCGGCTGCACGGCCTGGCAAAGGGGTGCAGCGCCCCAGTGCCGAGCCTTGCAACCAAAGCAAGCCACACCACCAAGCCAAGCAGGACCAGGCAGCACTAGAATGAGGACATTGAAAAATGAGTGGACAAGACCCAGTCTCAATGACAGGCCCTAGGGTGTGAGATATATGTGACTCCCTGCAATGCTTTGACATGGTGCATGCCTTCAGCGTTCAGTCACCTGAAATATAGCCATAACTCTTGATCCCAGACGCATGTACTCATCTCAGAGAAGTGATGTCTGTCCATGTGTCTGCTAGCCTTACAGACTGAAAGTCAGTTGGCGCTAACCTGAGGCAAGAGGCGAGCAGGGTGACCCATTCTGACGACTGACAATTTGGGATCAGCTCTTGCCAGCCTCTCTACCAAGTTGTCCACTGCTACATTGGAGGCAGCGCACGCCAACACCTGTGCACAGCAAAGGCATGGACTTTATTGCTGGTGTCCTTCTTGAGCTGGAACCTGCAGGGCTGTTGTGCTGGCATGTTCTGCTGTGCCTATCTGAACATTGAGTTGGTAGCTCATGTCACGATTCAACTCCCAGCATCATGGTACAGAGCAGGTTTTGAAATTGGTGCAAGATTCTTATGCTGATGATTCACAGTTTGATCACACTCACACTAACTCCTGAACAGGAAGGTGCAACTCAAGCACGGCCTATCAGCGAAAGACAGGAGTCATGCAACACAATGCAATGAGTAGCTCCTGCGGCAAGCCGTATATGACACAGCTGTCTGTCAGGCTTCAGGCTTTGCATGGTAGTTGCGGATGTGCTTGCTGTTCACCTTGTTGCCTCGCTTCACCTCTTGCAGGATGATCTCTACAATTGCAGTCGTTTTGCCTGCAACACACAATCAGGTAGTTGGAGAAATTTGCAGCCTTTACAAGATTTTTATGTGCAGCAATTGCCCTGTCAGCGCACAAGCTGTGAGCAATCGAGTGTCCAGCTGGCATGGGTAACACCGGACTCCATGCAAAACATACGTACATCATTGGGTAATTCTTTGTACATTGACTTCTGGCTTGAGGATGCAGATCAGTGGCCTTTGTAGCCTTGGGTTACTTCTTTCTCCAAACAGGCGTACCAGTTCCAGGAGGGCCATGCACCAATGCTATATCCTGAGATGACAGCGCCAGACCCACTGCTTTCAGCTGACTTGCATCCAAACCTGTCCAACAGCAGCAGACAAAAGATCATGGTTGTCCATCTGCACTGTGCTGCTCATGCCACTGCCACGTCCCATGCTCAAAGCAGGAATGTACAGGATGCCTGTAAGCACTGGCACCTTATGATGTTTGGGCTAGGATAAAAGTACGTGACTGCTGCATGACACTGATGCTAGGTTCAGCCCCTAGCTTATGTAGTATTTCAGCATGCATATTTCATGCACATGCATGCGTATGTGTGGCCACAAGTGCAGCAGACTGACTACACATCAGTTGACGCCATTCTGGATGCAAGTAACTGACAATGCACAGTGGCATGTGACTTTGCACTTCACGACACTGCCTGACCAGGTCTCCCTCAACAAGGGGTGCTGCATGCAAGTAGAGACAGCAGCAGGCACGGGTCACTACCTGAGTTCATGGGGGTCCAGGGTGGCAGGTTGGCCATGAACCTGGGTGGGCGCTGACCAAAAAGCACGTCCACTAGGCCAGCTGCAGGGCCCTGCTGCCTCATGTTGCCCAGACTTTGTACTGCTTCCTTGAGCCTTTTGTACGTCACCTGGTCAACGGCATACAAGTGTCATGGTTGGGGCTAGCATTCCAAACACTTGAACAGATCCAGTCGGGTGCAAAGAAGCAGCACATTGCTGCAGCTGGTGAGCAGGCACACATGATATTGTTATTCTCGCCCTGCCAGCTTCTGAAAACCAGCTTGACAGAGCAGCACTTTCTGTCAGGTCCAGGAGCGTCATGAATGACAGTTGCCCATAGGGGTAGGTACATCCCAGGCCCATCAGTGTGACCACCTAGGTCACGTCTTACCTCTCGCAGGCTCATACCATCTGCCACATTGAGCACGTTTGGTTGCGGATTACACACTCCACACATAGCATGAACATAGCAGATAGATAGCATATACCCTGAGCACACCCATTTTTGCATGAAGAAAATGTCACCATCTCCAGAAATATTTTGTGATCAACAGGCGCCATTCATTTTGTGGCATGGCAGAACACCTTGACTTTTTTTCTCTGCAAGCGTAGAGGCTGCTGGATGGATATTGAGCACGCCCTCCACTTGGCCCTTATGGACATGAACCGTGCAGATAGTATAAGTCATCAACCTGTCACATGTGCACACCTCATTGGCCAGCTTCTCAAGGCGTAGAGGCTGGTCAAGCCCCTCATCTGGAGCCTCTTCCACAGCCACAGTGATGCAGTCCTCCTTTACCCTGTATACCAGCCCTCCCACTAAGGCTGGCCCATTGCTGTCTGCCTTGTTGGCTCTGATGTCCACCACATCATGAGGAGAGAACTTGTGAGGTGGCAGCGGATGTGGTATGGAGTCCCCACTCCCCTGCCAAGCGCACGTCAGGAATTGAGCCTTGCAGATTGCTTGCATGAACCTGATCGTGTTGCGTCAGGTAGCCTTTGCCTGGAGACATGTGCAAACAAGCTGGTTGTGCATTCAATGCATGCTCTCAAGGTGTCAACAATTCAAGGCTTGGTGTCAGTTGTAGTGGCTGTCCTTCTTGCACTTCTGTGCATCATAACTGTTCATACCAGGTCGTGTCATCTCAGCATAACAAAAAGTGAGATCACTGCCTGTATTGACAAGCATGTGCTTTGTGTCATGCTTTTCACTGTGCGTCAAGGTGCAGCTGAAGCATGTGACTGAACAAGATATGCACCTAACTGCCGAGGCCATGCCTTGTTCAGCATGAAGGTCAGTAGAGTTCTGCCAAGCAAGCCTCCCTCAGCATCTCGTAGCTTCAGGTTGAGAAGGGCTCTGCCACGTGCTTGAGCTTTCTCAGGCCTCACACCGCTCACAGCTTCTTGTGCCTGTCATTCAGCCACACCAGTAGGAGTTACTGGTGATAGTCTGTAATCATCGCCAACTTCTGGTGGGCAACAAGCATGCTGGCTCAGCATGAAGACCAGTCGGCTGTCAAGCACTGAAAACAGGATACACAACAGCTTGATGTGTGCGCAGTGCTGTCTTGATGCAGTGCCTTTCATGTTCCTGTGCTGAGGCAAGCAGGTCTTTTGATCAAACAAATGGCTGAGCTTCATGGCTTCACAAGGCAAGCAGCATGAGTGACACCTGCGCAACCTCTGCATTCTTCTCCATCTCAAGGAGCAGCAAGGTGCTTGAAATGAAGTCACTGACACTGATGTCGCTGTAAGCATGCTTGTCGTCAGTGCCGTTCCCCTGCAACCAATCGTGTCCAGTGAGCAACAGGCTGTTTGCTTGCAGACGCACAGCTGGATGGCTGTCAAGCCAGCATGCATCATGTTCTCAACTGACAGCATGGAATGCAGGGACAATAACCCCCCATTTGTCACCATTTGCACCCATGTGCAGTGTGCAAGCATCTTGTCACTGTAGCGTCACCTTGGGAGAGTGCGCAGCCTGCTTTGGCTGAATAGGTGCCACGGCAACAGCAGCTGCAAAATGTGGTCTTGCATCAATGTGCAGGTTATTGTCCAACAGCTCGCACAACTGCTCATCATTAAGTTCCTCTGCAGCAGTCTCGACATCCTGCAGTTCACTCAAGCCTTATGAGCATGTCTAGTTGATGTCTTTGAGAGAAGGGAATACTGGTCCTCATGTTGCAGACACCTCAATCCACCTGTAGAGGCTCCTGAGAATTGCCTAGCAGCAGTTGCCGAGCCTGTCCTTCACCATGGCTGGTGTGTGACAGCCCATGTTGCTCTGCTAAAGCATGAAGTAAGGCCCGTTGCTTGGGGTTCAAGCAGGCAGGAAGCCGCACATACCCATACTTGTGTCCCTGTACAGCAGATATGAAAGTGATGCACCCAGATGCATGCAGAGAACTGAGTAGGTACTGAGCACATCAAGAATTGAGTAGGTATGCACGTCACCTACATCTTTGTCAATGTTGCTGGCAGGAACTGGCTGAGGCTTGACAACTTCTGCTGCCTCTGCTGACTTGCTCTGATGCTTTGCTTCAGCGGCACCCTGGGATAACGCATGATTCAAAGCTGTTCAGAATGATTGATAGTAGCAACCCGGCACGTTACCTTCTTAGCAGCAGCTTTCTTCTTCGCAGCAGCGGAGACCATAAACAGAACTCTGATCTGGCGCAAGCTTTGCGGTCAGCTTTCAACTGCTCGCTTCGCGATAGGTGAACTACAAGATTGAACTAGTTTCATATGTGATGCTACTTTTATGATGCTTGGGTGGCCATTGCGCGGCAGAGTCTGCAGAAGCCGAATGCAGACGAGATGCTACAAAAGGCTCCGAAACCACAAGGAGCGAGTGAGTGACAAGTTTATTTCGCCCAGGGCGGTGAAGTCTGCCATGAAACTCACACCGCCCTAGGCTTCGTCGACGCTTGCATTTTTTGGAGTGCCTTCATCGCTCACTTCTCGCACGAATACTTCCTCTGCTGTCGTCGAAAGGAAACTAGCAGTCATGGCAGACAAGGTATGGGTGCAAGCTTTGCAGTGCGTTCAGTGGCGTCTCTGTTTATTGATCTTCTTGTTGTGTAACAGGTCAAACTGCGCAGTTCCGACCAGCAAATGTTTGAAGTGGAGGAAGAAGTTGCCTTCCAGTCTCTCACCGTGAAAAACATGAGCGAAGGTGCGTTCGGAACATTCGCCTAGTTCTTGCTTTTTCCTTAGCTTTTAACATTGGCTGCCTTGTCTAGATACTGGCTTGGACGCTCCAATCCCTCTGCCAAATGTGTCCAGCAAGATTCTAGCCAAAGTCATTGAGTACTGCAAGTACCACGTTGATGCTGAGAAGAAAGCAGACGACAAGCCATCTAAAACTGAAGAGGAGATCAAGACTTGGGACACTGACTTCGTTAAAGTGGATCAAAGCACCCTCTTTGAGCTCATTCTGGTGTGGTTCTATGGTCAATTGCTGAATCACGCTACCTGCAGCTGCTCTCATCATATGCTGTTGCTGACATGGGTGTTGTGGCTGTGAGCAGGCTGCAAATTACCTAAACATTAAGTCCTTGCTGGACTTGACGTGCTTGACAGTGGCCAACATGATAAAAGGCAAGTGCAGCGCAGGCCTCTTGCAGCAATCAGTTTTGGCCTCACAACCACTTACCTGAAACCTGTTTGTTACAGGCAAGACACCTGAGGAGATAAGGAAAACCTTCAACATTGTGGTGGGTGTGAAGCACATGCATGTGTTGTGGATTTTCATCTGAGCAAGTGGTCAATTCTATTCATGCTGAGTCCATGCTATTCTGCCTTTTCATTGCGTGTGCTTGCTTGCAGAATGACTTTACCCCTGAAGAGGAGGAAGAGGTACGAAAGGAGAACCAGTGGGCCTTTGAGTAAACAGTAACACATACAGCAGGCTTGCAGGCAATATCATGCTGCCAGACCCAGGCAAGCTTTGGCTTTGTGAGCTATTTCCCACCATTTGTGACATGCGCTGTCAAACCCACCTTGTGTCCCTGATTTAATGGAGGTGCAGATGTGTGGAATGGGGCGTTTTGTGCAAGCTCTTGCCTTGTCAGCATTCTGGCGAAGCACTATCTCATGTACTCTTGCTCAACAGTTTCTGTATGTGAGCAGCTAGTTGTCACCACAAATGAATGTGTGTAGTTTCCAGTCCCATGCAGGATCTTGTCTGTCTAGCTTGTCTCTTACACCGTCTTCTGCAGGCCGCTTTGTGCTTACATGCACAGGTTGTAACATCAACAGTATTGCGACTCCCTCTTTTAGGTGAAGCTATATGTACTTATGACTTCTGACTTAGTCTGCGAGACTTTTCTGTGGGGTGTTGGAAATCAGCTCAACAAAACATGTCCACAACATTGTGGCATGACACACTGGTAGCAACAACTGTCATCCTACACTTGCATGTCTGCCTGCAAGCATTTGCACAAGCACCTCACATGAGAACACTCTGGAAAGTTTATCTATTAGTAGGCTGCTAGAGTGAGAGAGCAGGGACACTGCCAACTGAAGCTTGATAGCAGATTCACAACTCGTCATGCCTGATGTCTGAAGCCCTCAGTTGTCAATTTTTGCCAATCAAACCTCTTGGGCGATACTCTCTGGCCAAGCCCAGATCTAGCTAGTTTCCTGAGCATGAAGTGTAGTCATTGCCCAGGACAGCAGTCCAACGACACCTACATGCGGATAACTATCGCATTGTGGCTCAGCAGTAGCTGTCTGACTATTACTGATGATTTTGACCACCAAATCTTCACCACCTTTACATGCCATTGTCCTTCGTTGTCACGCCAGAGTAGTGCCTCGACAGAATCCCACATTCGCAGACTTGTCTTCCATATGGACGTTTCTAAACTATTTTGAGATTTTCCAACTCGTTAGCAGCATGCTGCAAAGCAGCAGCGTCTGCATCCCTGGGGTATTCAGCAAGCAAATAAAAACCCCGGCAGGTCGTCAAGATAGGTGAACGTGTGAGATTAGGAAAAATCGTGTCCTCGTGTTTCTGCAATGCATGGCATGCCAGAAGCCTTTGCCATTGAACTTGGCACGCTAGTTTGAGTGATCAGTGTGATGACTTGCTGACCTAGCGGACGTCCCGTTCAGACATCCCAGGTCTGTGTCCATGTAGCAGACCTTGTTGCTCAAGCCGGCGACCTCGCTCCTCAAGCCACCGACCTCCCTATTCAAGCCGTGGACGTTGCCGCTGACCTGTTTGACCTGAACACTTAGGGCCGTGCCCAATACCACCGAGTGCTTTCAGCACCTTCAGCATCTGGTCTGAGGAGCTGACTTGTGATGCAATGTTTACACACGTTTAGCTTGTCACGGACACGCCAGATGACAATGCTGCCCTGTCTCAAGCAGGTATAGGCTGTGCAGCTGGGCAAAAGACTGGACAGGTTATCAAGATAGGGTAAGCTTGAAACAGGTCTACTCAGCTCTTGTGCATGCTGGTGTCCAAGAACCGTTGACTGGCTGTCTAAAGAGCATCACGATTGTCAGTATGACTTCAACGATGTCGAGTGTTGCTGCACGCACAACTGGCCACAGCTCCCCGCCCGTTGCTTTGCGGTGCGGATGCCAGATATCGACGTCCAGGCCTTTTGCGTCCGGCACAAAGCTCATATCAACCAGGTCTCTGTGTAGAATGCGACCCACAACGCAGCAACGACAAGTAAGGCCAGACAAGCAACTGGAACAGCCAAATTATACACACTGGAGAATGTCCAGCGTGAGTCGTTCCTCAGCAGCTCAAAATTTGTTTTTGCAGGTGGTCACAATGGGTATTTTTGGCTTGGGAGGCCCAGAAATAGCTGTCATAGCAGGCGTTGCAGTGTTGATATTTGGTGAGCATTTAGGCAGTGCCAAGGCCACTTGATTTGCTGCGCTGACGCTGTGTTGGCAAGTTACAAATTTTGTGACTTGTAGGCCCCAGCAAAATTCCAGGCTTGGGAAAAGAGGTCGGCAAGGCAGCCAAGAGCTTTCAGCAAGCAGCCAAGGTATGTGCAGTTGGCACACGGCAAAACAAAAAAACCATGTGTGTATCAAATTGTCATATGCCGTGTTTTCTTACTCTCTCCTTTTCTCCTGTCTTTCCTGTTTGTTAGTAATGAACAGCTTCCTAAACTTACACCGGTGAGCAAGCTTGGTAAAAATAAGGGATCAAGCTATGTAGACATGCATTGACAAAACATGCATCTTGACTCTCCTCTCCTTGGTCTTTGCAGGAATTTGAAAATGAGCTAAAGAGCGATGCAGCAGACGCTGAGCAAAAGGTGGATGCAAGCAGAAAAGAGAAGCAGCAATAATAGTATCCTATGGGTGGCATCAGATGTCAAATTCTCCTGTTTACGCAGCGTGCTCTCTTCTGCTTGAAAAAGCAGAGCCTGGCAACATGCTGTATTCCTTAAACTGCACAGACCTCTCCCTCCCCCCCAATGTCATGTTTGCCAGGCCTTAGCATGTGAAAATTAGAACTGCACAGATACACATCTAGATTTTCCGCAGCATCTGCCTGACTCGTAGGCATAAAATTTGTACATCGATTCTGAGTTTCAATTGCCAGGTACTGACTCATGCAGAGAGTATCATCGTTTGACTCTGAACCATGCAAAGGAAAGCGCAGTAAGTTACAACTGCTGAAAAGACAGACATGCAGCATCAAAAAATGTTGTGTACTGAAATAGAGTGCTTTATCATCAAGCATCTACAACTTGGTCGATACATGTAAACAAACACCCGTCATGTTACAAACAGCAGTCCCAAGTTCTTGATTTTCGGAAATTCAGCTAGCCTCAGTGTCTGCCTATGATCATGGCACATATGTATAGCTTGACTATGACAAACAGATCTTTCTCAGCTGAACACACATCATGCTCTGAACACTCTAGTACGAAAGCTGATTGAAGTCCTGCAAAAAGGACAACTGTGCAAAGAATCACTGCAGCTTGGACAAACCTGATGGCCACAGTTCAACACAAACTCTTGATCATGCTCCATGCACAATGGACAGACCTTGTACTCCTCAAGTGATTGCTCCATATGTTTGATTGATTGAGTCAACTTTGTCACTTCAATTGAGCACTTTATTCTGGCCATATTCCGCAAACTGCTCAGTGCACGCTCCAGGGTGTCTACAAGGGTATGTATCCCTGAGACGGTGTGCGTCAAAAGCAAGTCTTGCTGCAAACTCAGACCGGCTATCTGTTCAGCAAGCTGCTGTAAACGCAGCATTACATCATGGCTGTAAGTGTCCTGCTCTTGCAGTTTATTCATGGCTGTCTGTCCCTCACTCAGTATACTCTCAGACTCTAGTCTTGTCTGCTGCATGCCAGTCTCACCAGCATTGTAGCTGTCCAGAATGCTGTTGGCTCGCATGCTGAAGACTCTTGCATGTTTGGGCTGAGCAAGTTGGCTCTGCTGCAAGTGCTCTGTTGTCAGTTTCACACTGAGGTCAAGCTGGGCATTTTGCAAGTCCTGCTTTAGCTGCTGACAAGTGCTCTGCAGCAAAGCATGCTGCTGCTGCAAGGTCTCATACTTAGCTTTCTGGTTCGTCAGAACAGCATGCTGGTCTTGCTGCTGCCTGACTTGCTGTTGCAAATCCTGAAACAAGCACATGCATGTTACCACCTGTGTGTATCTTGCCACCTGTCATTCAGAACATGAGAAGCGATCACAGCAGTGTGATGCAAGCAACGTAAATGATGTCATCTCTTCAAGCAGAAATCTGGAAGCCAAAGTTACAGTTGGATCAGGCACCAGTCGTGTCTGAGAAACAAGAGATGCACAATGGAATCTGCTTTCACATGCTGGCCAGGTGCTGAAAGGATAAGCAAGACCGCAAGGGCTGAGCAGATTACCAGAGTCTCTTGTTTAGATGCCTGCAGGCTGCTGACGCATTGCAGGTGTGTGTAACGCAACTGGGCAAGCTCATCCTTGAGATTCAAGATCTGTCTCTGATGTTTAGCATGCTGCTCATCTTGCAGTAGCTGCAGCTGTAACACCTGCACACACAGGGACTGCATGACTTGCAACGGTGCTGCAAGAATATGGTGAAGTTTCAGGTCAAACAGGAAGTATAGAAGCAGCGCCTATATCAACTTTGTGCTGTCAGCAGTGTGTGGGTCATACAAAAATCAGGCATTGAGCACAAATGCCAACTTAATGCCAAAACTTTGCTATTGCCACCTCTGCATTTGCTGCTTGCAATTTCTTGTGCTCTTCGCAGAGCAGGGATGTGGTGTGGTTATGCTTGCGCCTCTCCAACTCAAGTGCTTCAGCAGCACCTTGCTGCTCAAGCATGTTGTCAAATTGCAGCCTCATGTGGGCAGCTGAAGGTACTTGAGTGCGACCATTGCTGCCAGCACTCATGCGTCCCAATTCAGCAGCCACACTTTCTAGCTCTCTGCAGCAACACAGACAGATGACAAGCAGCATCCAGCACAAGCGTCATCACAGGCCATTTCTTACAGAATGAGGCAGGTTTCACTTACTTACAGAATGAAATTTTGTCATACTGTGTGATTTTAATCACACCAGATCAAGCCAGCATTGCATGAGTTTGGTGCTGAATCAGCAGTGTGTCACGCTGCAATGATTGCTGTTGTGCATGCTTTCAGCACAAACACATGCCACAGTACAAAGCACTATAGAACGTGTGTCATATGTGGCTACAGAGCTTGCATGCTGTAACAAGAGTTCAAGTCAGTTGCTCACCTTGTCCAGTCACTACTGATGCTGAACAGCCGGTCAAAGGTCCGAGTAGCATTGCTGCCGCCATAGACCATGGCCTGGCCTTGCAGCATCATCATGGTGTGCCAGTATCGAGGGGCAGGCGGACTGCCCATCACCCTCAAACAACGCCATGTGAAGGTAGCAATGTTCAGGACAAAGATGTCATTCATGAAGCGTCCAGCAGCTTTAGGGTCACAACCGCCAAAGACCAGCATCAGGTTGGGGCCCCAAAAGACAGCTGCATGATTGGCCCTAGGCCGGGGAATGTCTCCTGTGCATTGAGGGGTGGACCAGCAGCCTGTGCTTAGAGACAGGACATGCACATCTGCCAGACACTGCGAGTTGCTGTTGATGCCACCAAAGACAATGAGGGAGTCTGATGTGTCCCAGATGGCTGTGTGACCATGACGCGGGCTTGGGGTCACCTGCAAGGATCATGTGATGTTGGTAAGGTGTTCATGCTAATTGTTGATCAAAAAGATCATGCATGTTCATGTGTTGAAACAGTATCTCTGACGAGCATGCACAGTTGCTGGCAGTTTGGCACAGAAGCAGAGCCTCATGTGGTGTTGAATGATAGAAAGGCATTTACAGGCAATTGAGCTGGATGACCTGGAGGGGCACAATTGGTAGATGCGCTGAGCATCAACATTCATCAAGTCTGCAGGAGGAAGGATGCTTCATGTGCTGCATACCCCAATTGTTTTGAAGGGGGCCCATAAGCATGTAACAGGATCAAGCTTGTGCACCGTGTTGTACACCTTCTTGCCTTGACCTCCAAAGCACAGAATGCCATGCTGCCCAACTGCAGTCAAGGTGTGTGCCACTAGGGCTGGAGGCGTTGTACTACCCTCCTTGCATCGCTGCCAACTCATGGACTCTGCACAACATAATGCAACAAGCATTAGTGATGCATGCACCAGTGCTTACGATTTAGCACACGATAATGAAAAGTACAGAACAATCAAGCTCAGGGTGGTTGAGGGTGCACAGCTTTTGTTATGCTCAAGGAGGCAAGAAGGGCAGATCATGAGCATCTGGCGATCAGCACGCACCAGTACACAGCTTGTAAAGGCCGTGCAAAACCTTTCGGCCCTGCCTGCCGCCATATATAAACATTTGGCTGCCTGTGCTGCATGCAGCATGTCCATACATGGGCGAAGGACCCTCTAATGTACACACTTTCAGAGTATGCCACTGTTTGTTTTCTGCAAAACCAGGTAAATTTTGCTGGAACCATGCTAACAAATTGATCGTGAATTTGACACGGCCTCGCGAGTGCGAGGGCCCAGCCGAATCACCTGGAGCGTATACATTCAGATCCCCGAACGCCTGGTCGCCCTCTCCTCCGAAAACATATAGCCTATCGTTGATAACAGCTGCTGAGTGACCCCACCTTCCCGGTGGCACGGTGCCTTCAGACTCATGAAAGTCGACCAGTACGCATTCCGGGATTGTGGCAGGCGGCATCGCGGTTTTCTCTCTAAGCATGGTGACTGTGGTTCTGTCGGCGTAGCATGGCTGACTGCGTCGTGCTGGTGAGGTAGCTAACGGCAGCTTCAGTGACACTGTCTTCACAAATGACCGATCACATTACTGGGGATGAACTAAGGACGAGTGGACCGGGCTGACATGCGCGTGCTCAATATCACACATAGTACGCACCCAATGATAACGCTAACATAGTCCCTCGTTCGTCCCAGATAGATGAGGTCATCAATGGCAGCGTGACACCTGTCGTTGTAACATCACATGTCAGTACGTTGCCTATCCTACTAGTATTAGAGAGCGCAAGCGTCAGGACTAAGTGGTTCACAGCAAGAATAATGACAAGGGATGCCGGAATGCTTGCAGCTGTCATGTACAAGACTTGTGGTAAGGGGTAAAAGTCAGGTGCTCACTGGACTGAGGAGCAGCAGTGACACATATACCGTATACATGCTACAGCTGCAGGGTTAGTATAGTGAATGGTGACCTTGATTCATCCAGTCACTGGCTTGACTGAGCTGACATATACATATACTTGAAGTATACGAAGTATAATACTTCAATGCACAATCTGTTCAATGTGCTTATTCAGTCTCACATATACTCTCTCAGCAGTTCATACGCATGGTAGACAGGGTCTTATCGCATTGCACCTGCCTTTAGCACATCAATCATGTTGAATATCCGTTGCTCTGTTTTGTCATGTACCTGTTTTGCCAGGAACAATGCAGCATCTACAGTTCCCTCAGCATAAATTTGTCTCCCACATACGTTATGTTGGAACTCAAATGACACTGACCCATCAGGTGAAGTGAGTGCATATGTGTGGAAGGCATGACCATCCAAAGCATTCTCTGGCACGTGCATCTGATCCAACTGAGCTCCCTTTTCTCTGATCTTCTTTATTTCAGACTGCAAACCAGACACGAGCCTGGTCTTTGCTGGTTTGATTTTGTATCTCAGCCATGCAACTGTCACATGAGCCTGGTGTGTCCAACTGTAAGTGCCTAGCCAAAAGCAATGTAGCCATGAGGCATGCTCAACCTACTCTTCAAGGAGCTGAGAGGTATGGTCTGAGTTGCTAAGCAGAACAGGCTTACCTCAGAGAAGTCTAGACCAAGCCGTTGCAATGACCCTACAACAGCCTTGGCTGTGCCTGATGTGTCAGCTTTAGTACGCTGATGTGATTCTGTAACTGATAGGTTGTAGCCAGAAAATGCGCCTGGGAACTCTTGTGCCATCATTTCCATCATTGCCTGAAATGCCACCACCTATATACAAGCATTCAAATTCAAGCGGCATGCACTAAAGTGTATACACATCTGGAAGATAATTGACACGCTGAAATGGAGCATGCAGCAGCAGTTATGTGTTGAATACTGAACATGACAAAAACCCAGGTCAGCAATGACCACTTTGAAACATGTCATGCACAAAGCTTGGCATGAGTCATATGTAGAGCACAATAAATGGGTGCCATGAGTGAGTCACAAAGCATGATTTAATCATGCGCAAAGATGAGCAGATGCTCACTTGCTTCCCCATTTGCGGTGCTATTACAGCATAGACTCCTGCGTCGTTTGTGTCTTGTAGCAGCTTATGCCTGTCCCCACCAGTAGTCCCCATGACAAAAGGGATCTTGTTCTGGCAGTAAAATACAGCATTATCTGCAAGCATGTCGATGGTGGACTTCACGCTTTGCACGCTTTGAGCCAGCAAGCAGTTGCACGCTCCTTGCAAGCTGCTCAGATGCTGCAAGGAGCAGGACGTCATTGCCTACCATTGACAGCCATTGGTAGTGTGAAGTCAATGATGATCATGTTTGGGAATTCATGTTTTGCTTGCTCCATAGCTTGCTGTCTTCTTTCTGGGCCAACCAGCTCCACAGGTATTCCCTCGACGCCAACGTTGCCTACTGCAACTGCTTCGCTGCTGCCGGTGAAGCTGTACGG
>JAABUP010001934.1_pt1 | contig 42047 bp, 41 predicted proteins | sample 5559201 | NCBI WGS metagenome assembly JAABUP01 (sample SAMN10711887, study PRJNA513373) | rock metagenome | isolation source: Antarctica rocks | place: Antarctica
GGGGACGGCGACATGGAGAGCTTGACTCACGCCGCGAGTCCCGTGTCAAGCCGCTGTCCGATGAGTCCTACCTGGGCTGTTACCCTCCTTGTGTTTATGAATGCCTCGGCCTGGCTGGCCGCAGGTGGAGTGGCTCGCCTGCTGCACCCGCAGCGTGGCGGGACTGGCAGTGCCGGGCCACACCCATACGCGCTAAAATAGTGGTTGACGCGGCGCGAATCGGTCTGGTTTTAGGGGCAGATGCAAGATGCGGCATCTGTTTTGACCGACCGGTTCGCAGAGGTGTTGGCACGGCTTCCGGCCGGTCTGGACCTTGATTGTCTGGCGCTGGAGACCAAGGCGATCCAGCGCAAGCGCGAGGTTGTCAACGGTGCGGCGTTGTTGCGGATCGCGCTCGCACGCGGGCCGGGCGGTCTGTCGTTGCGTCAGACGGCGGCGTGGGCGTCCCTGCAAGGGATCGCCGAGCTCAGCAATCCGGGCGTCAAATATCGGCTGGACCGGGCGACGGACTTTCTCGCCGTGCTGGTGGAACGGCTGCTGGCGGCGAAAGCACCCGGCGCGGAACTGCGCTGGCCTGGCCGGACGTTGTGCCTCGCTGACGGCACCTGCGTCAGCAAGCCCGGCAGCACCGGCACCGACTGGCGCGTCCACGGCGTATTCGACCTTGGACGTGGCGGGTTCTCGCATCTTGAACTGACCGATCACCATGGTGCCGAAGCGCTTGAGCGGGGCGCCCCGCAGCCGGGTGAAATCCGCATCGGTGATCGCAATTACGCCCGCGCCCCGGTGCTGCGGCGTTTTCGCGCGCAGAGCGGAGGCCGTGCCGACTTCATCGTGCGGCTCGGCTGGAACGCGCTGCAACTGACCAACCCTGCCAATCGAGCGTTCGACATGATCGGCTATCTGCAATGCCTACCGCCCGATACCAACCCGCACGAGGTTAGTCTGCGCGCCTCGGTCGGCCGCGATGAGCCAGCGTTGGCAGTGCGGGTGATCGTGCAGCGCAAGCCGTCCGAGGCGGCCGCAGCCACACAGTCGGCGCTGCGGCGTGCCGCGGCCAAGAGGGGCAAGGCGCTCGACCCGCGCAGCCTGATTGCAGCGGACTTCATGATCCTGGCGACCTCGCTGCCCAAAACCGGATACAGTGCGAAGGCTATGCTTGCCGCATACCGGCTGCGCTGGCAGATCGAACCGGTCCTCAAACGCCTGAAGTCGCTGTTGCACATTGACCAGCTACCAACCTGGACCGAGCGCGGATCGCGAAGTTGGCTTTATGCCCACTTGATCCTTGCCTTGTTGTGCGATGACCTCAGCCAGGATTTCCTGGGATCTTCCCCCTGAGGACTTGCTCGGCGCCGCCTATGTCCCGTCGCTTTGGGCCGTGCAGAAGACCGTGCTGCTGGTGCTGCTCGGCATCGTCATTGGCCCGCTTTCCCTCGCCAGCATCGTCGCGCCGAACGCAATGGTTCACCGGCACCTCGCCAACGCGCCGCGACGACGACAACTTCGCGTCAAATACCCAGTCCGCGACTTATTTTAGCGCCTATGCGGGCCACACCTCCCTATCCCGGCCCTATTCCGGCCCTATCCCGCCGCGGACGAGCTTTGTCGAGGCGGCGTTCCAAGATGCACAGCACCAGGGCCCCGAAGCCCGCTGCGGCACCCGTCAGGGCCGTCGCCGGCCAGCCGCCTGCGTGCCATAGGACCGTGGCCAGCATCGACCCCGCTGCGCCGCCCGCAAATTGCATCGTCACGAAGATCGCATTGGCCCGGCCGCGCACCTCGGCCGGCACGGAGAAGACGAAGCGTTGTGCGACGACCTGGCTCGTTTGCATGGCTGCGTCCAGCAGCACGGCGAGGAGGGCGAGCGCATAGAGCGCGGACGCATTGACGGTCGCTATGCTGAGAACGAAGGTGAAGGCGAGCAGTGCCATGGCTGCCGGACTCGCGATGTGTCCTAATCCCCTGTCCGCAAGGCGGCCAGCGAGGGGCGCGGCCAGCGCCCCTCCGGCACCGGCCAGCGAAAACCACCCTATCCCAGCCACGCCCAGGCCGAAGCTTTTGGATAGCATGAGGGGAGCGGCCGTCCAGAACAGGTTGAAGGCGCCGAACATCAGGGTCTGGTATAGGCACCTCCAGCGCAGCGCTGGCATGTCGCGGATCATGCGGCACATGGACGCCAGTGCCGCACCGTAGCGCGTTCCAGAGGGCGGCCGGCGCCGCGGCATCACCCGGCGCAGTGCCAGGCCTATCGCCACCATCAACACGGCCGACGCAAGGAACACAGCTCGCCAGCCAAGCGCGGCGGACAGGAACAGCGACACGGGACGCGCCAGCATGATGCCCGTCAGCACGCCCGCCATGACGTTGCCCATGACCCGCCCGCGCCGCTTGGCCGGAACCAGATGCGAGACGAAAGGCAGGAGAACTTGGGCGCCGGTTGCACAGAACCCGATCAGGAACGCGAAGGCGAAGAAAGGCTGAGGGCTGGGCGACAATGCGGTCCCGAGCAGACCGGCCGCCGTGCAGCCAAGGGAGAGAAGAACCAGCCGCCGGTTTTCGACGAGGTCGGCGAGCGGGACGAGCAGGAGCAGGCCAAGGCCGTAGCCAATCTGCGTCACGCTCACGATGGAGCCCGCGACATCCGGGCTGATCCCGATCTCCGGTGCGATCAGCGCGACAAGCGGCTGCGCGTAGTAAAGGTTCGCGACGAGCGCCCCGACGGCAACCGAGATCAGCACGAGCAGCGCTGCCGGCGGCCCCTTGCCCTGGTCATCCGCCGAGCCCGGTCCGGGTGGGGGTTCACTCGCAACGATTGTCATGCTTGCCAATGAGCTATGCCTTCTGTGTTCGGAGGCGCCCTGCATTACAGAGCCGCACGGGGCCTCAAGGCCCCGATCGCTTGGACTGCTGCGGGTTCACACGCCTGGAGGACGGATCACGCTACGGCGGGCAGCCCCGGCAGCAATTTGTCCATCGTGATCGGAAAGTCCCGCACGCGGACGCCGGTGGCGTTGAACACGGCGTTGGCCACGGCGGCGCCCGTGCCGCAGACGCCAAGCTCGCCCACGCCCTTGATGCCCATTGGGTTCGCCTTGCCGTCGAAGTCGTCCAGCAGGATCGCCTCGATCGCGGGTATGTCGGCGTGGACCGGCACGACGTACTCGGCAAGGTTTGCGTTGACGAAGTGGCCGTGGCGCGGGTCCACGTGGGCTGCCTCGTGCAGGGCGGAGCCAACGCCCCAGATCATGCCGCCAATAAGCTGGGAGCGCGCCGTCTTGGGGTTGACGATGCGCCCGGCCGCGAACACGCCGAGCATGCGGCGCAATCGCACCTCGCCCGTCGCCGCGTCCACGGCGACCTCGGCGAAGCTCGCGCCGCAGGTGTTCTGCGAGTAGTCCTTGTAGTTCGGGTCATCTGCCATGCCGGCCAGCGATCCCTCGCCCTCCACGCCGTCAGGGAAGCGCCGGGCCACCTCATCGACCAAGCCGGGGCCCGCGAGGTTCAGCCGCTCGCCGGGCACGTTCGCAGCGGTGGCGACCTTGGCTTTCAGCGCCTCGCAGGCGCGGTGGACCGCGTTGCTGCTGTTGGCCGCCCCCCAGGAGCCGCCCGACCCTGGGCTGACCGGCAGGTCCGACCGGGCCAGTTCGACGCCGACGCGCGCGATCGGCACGCCCAGGGCGTCGGCGGCGACCTGCGCCAGGATGGTGTAGGTGCCGGTGCCGATGTCGGTCATGTCGGAGCGCACGACCACGTGCCCGTCCGGACCCATGCACACCGTGGCCTTGGTCGCGCCCTGAAAGTGGTTGCGGATCGCGGCGGCCATGCCGTATCCGATCAGCAAGCCGCCCTCCTGCCGGCTACCCGGCTGCTTCGGCCGCGCATCCCAGCCGAACCGGGCCGCGCCGTCGCGCATGCACTCGACCATGCGCCGCCCCGGCAGCGGCACGTTGCGCTCGGGATCGAGGTCAGGCTCGTTGCGATTGCGCAGCTCGACCGGGTCCATGCCGAGCTCGTGCGCCAGGTCGTCCATCGCCGACTCGATCGCGAGCAGGCCCGGCACCTTGCCGGGTCCGCGCACGGCCTCGCCGATACTGAGGTCGAGGTCGGTCACACGGTGCCGGGTCAGACGGTGGGGGGCTGCATATAGCGCGCGCATGACGGTGGCGGTCTGCTCGACATACAGGGCCCGCTTCGTTCCGTGCATGTTGACGTCGTGGCCAACGCCGGTGAGCCGGCCGTCGCGCGTCGCCGCAAGGCGGATGCGGTGGATCATCTCGGGCCGGTGCCCCGTCAGGTTGAACACCTGCCGCCGAGTGTGCGCAGCCTTGACCGGGCGTTTTAGGGGTCATCCGGAAACAAGTGCTCGTGCTGACGAGCTGTTTGGTTGCATGGTGTAGTTCCATTCGCCGTGGAAGGCATCGCGGCTGATGTTGAGTTCGTCCATTTCCCGATCGGACACGACGATCCCCTTGGGATACTCGGCGCTGTCCAGCTCGCAGCGCACAGTCAGCCCGGTGTCGGTCGTCGTGGCGCTGATAAGATCAACGATGACGCGGTAGCTGACCAGCGGACGCGCCTTCCAGTTCATCGTGACGAACGAGAACAGGCGGTGCTCGATCTTGTTCCACTGTGTGCCTTGCCAAGGTGCACTGATGTCGTGGGTGCAACTCCCACCCGGCAACTCTCGCTCCAGCCGGAAGCGCCCGGGGCGGATCAGGAGGCGACGAATGGTTCGAAGCACTTCGGGAAAAGGTCCCTTCTGGGGATCAGCGGGCCATACGGGCCGCAGCACAAGCGAACACCGATGAGGCCTCGAAAGTGTCAATGTGAGAGCCGACCCGCCAGTGGAACGGGGAGGCCGCCGTCGTCAGGCAAGCGAGCGAGACACGCGTCTGACGGTCTCACCGGGGTAAAGGTGGCAGCACGTATGGCAGAACATCGGTGCGCAACAAGGGAAGTCTGTCCCGGCGACCACGGTTGGCAACCGGCTGGTCAACGGCGAACCCGCGAGGGCCAGCGCCGGCTGGGACAGATGGCGGATGGGTCCGTAGTACCAGGGACGCTGGGTAATGCCGGCTGAGGGAAGGGGCCCTGACCTGCGACAGGCGAGCAAAGTGACGAGACCCCGGAGATTGGCCGATGGCCCATCAACTCCGCTCGAAAGGGTTCGGATGTTACAGCACTCGCTGCAGGCGAAAGCTAAGGCTGAACCGGCTTTTCGGTTCTACTCGTTGTGGGACAAAGTGTGTCGGGCCGACGTCCTTGAAGAAGCCTACCGGGCGTGCCGCCGTAACGGCGGCGCTCCGGGCTGCGACGGAACGACGTTCGACCAGATCACCGCCCATGGGCAGGAGCGATGGCTGGAAGAGTTGCGGCAGGAGCTGCGGGCCGGCGCATACCGGCCACAGCCCCTGCTGCGCGTGTGGATTCCAAAGAGCAACGGGGTCAGCGCCCTCTGGGCATTCCGTGCATCCGCGACCGCGTGGTCGAGATGGCGGCATTGCTGGTGCTGGGCCCGATCTTCGAGGCGGACCTGCTGCGCAATCAGTATGGCTTCCGCCCGGGGCTGGACGCCAAAATGGCGGTTCGCCAGGCCTTCTGGCACGTCACCGACCGTGGGCGGTCGGAGGTGGTGGACGCTGACCTCAGCGACTACTTTTCCTCGATCCCGCACGGGCCGTTGATGCGCTGCGTGAGCCGCCGCGTCGCGGACGGGACGCTCCTGTCCGTAATCAAGGCGTGGCTCACGGCACCGGTTGTCGAGCGTGACCAGCGCGCGACCCGGTGCACGACGGAGGCCAAGGACCGACATCGGGGTACGCCGCAGGGCTCCCCGATTTCGCCCTTGCTTGCGAACCTCTACTTCCGGCGCTTCCTGCTGGCTTGGGAGCAGTTCGGCCACCGCAAACGGCTCGACGCCTACGTGGTCAACTATGCCGATGATCTCGTCATCTGCTGCCGACCCGGCAACGGGCCGGCGGCGCTGGCGACGATGCGGCAGTTGATGACGCGGCTGGGGCTGACGGTGAACGAAGCCAAGACCCGATTGGTGCAACTGCCCGAGGAGGGCTTCGACTTCCTCGGCTACAGCATCGGTCGATGTTACGGCAAGGACGGGGTGCCTTTCATCGGTACGCGCCCGTCCCGGAAGTCTGTCCAGAGTTTGCTTCGACGGATCCACGACGCGACGACGCCGCACAAGCATGCCGAACGTCCAGAACTACGGGTGGCCGCCATCAATCGGCTGCTCCGCGGCTGGGCCGCATACTTCAGCCAAGGGCCGGTCCTTCCGACCTACAGGCTGGTGCGCTGGTATGTTCAACGACGTCTGCAACGCTGGTTGGTGCGACGCAGTCGGCAAGCGGGCACCGGGTATCGCCAATACCCGGACGAGTATCTCTACGAGACGCTCGGCCTCTACGCCTTGCCGCGTCGCCGCTCCGACCTGCCGAGAGCGAAGGTCTGATGACGCAGGAGAAAGCCGGATGCGGGCAATCCGCACGTCCGGTTTGACGAGCGGCGACTGGAAACGGAGCAAAGGTTCACGGAACTGAGGCACCGGCACAAGGCGAAAGCCGCCGGACAACGGCTACTCCTCGGGACCTAACGCCACCGCGCCAGTCGTCGACTCTACTGCTGGTCCCAGGCGGCAAGTGGTGCACGACGATGTCGATGCCCAACTCGTCGGCGAGGCGTTGCAGCTCACGCTTCCAGAGCCGTAGGCGCGAGCCGTTGCTGCCGCCGCCATCGGCGGTGATCACCAGCCGCGTGGCCTCCGGGTAGCGCGTGCTGCCGATCTCGGTCCACCAGCGGCGGATGGTCTGCACGGCAAACGCCGCGGTGTCGTGGTTCATGCCGACGCTGTCCCAGCCCGTGTTGGCCGCGAGATCGTAGACGCCATACGGCACCGCCCGGCCCAGCTCCTTGATCAGGAAGTCATGCACCCGGACCTCTTCCGGCTCGCCCTGGGGGCGCCATGCCTGACCGGCGTTCTTGAAGTCGCCTACAAGCTCTTTCTTCTTGGTGTCCACCGAGATTACCGGCTGGCCCGCGGCCAGCGCCGCCTTGACGCTGTCGTTGATGTGGACGAACTGCGCATTCCGGTCTGGGTGGCTGTCGCCTTCGCGGGTCTTGCGGTTGGCTTGCAGGCTGAACTTCTGCTTGTGCAGCAACTCTCCCACCACCGTGCGGCCGATCCGGTGACCCTGGGCCACCAAGGCCGCCGCTAACTGCGACAGGCTCTTGCAGGTCCAGCGCAGCGGCGACATCGGGTCGCCACGCTCGCTCGGCTCGACCAGCGCCAGCAGATCGTCAAGCAGCGTCGCATCTTTCTCCACCAGCAGTTTACGCCCGCCGCCAGGACGACGCACCCGGTCGGGAGCCAGCGTGTCCAAAACCGACAGCTCCTTCAGGCCGCGGCCGATCGTGCTCATCGCAACGCCCGTCGCCGCCGAGGCCGCAGTAATGCCGCCATATCCGGCGGCACGTGCTTCGGTTGCGGCAAACAGGCGGCGCTCGCGTTCGCTCAGGTGCGGGGACAGCGACGCGTAGCGCTTACGGATCGGGTGAGGGTCAATCATCCAAACGGCATAACAAACCTTTCAAGCAACGGAAATCCGCGAGCGGGACAAGGGCATGCTACCCGATTCGACTATTCCCGGATGAGCCCTTAGTGCCCGTCAGGTGCAGGTGCTCGCGCAGCACGTCCAGCAGCGTCATGCGCAGGTCAAGGTCGAGCGACACCGCCCGACCGTTGACGGTAAAGCTCGTCGTCGCCGTCGGCTAACCTGGAACTGGGGCCGAGCCGGTCTGCGCGGACGCGCTACCCACCAGGTTGGCACCCGCCATGGTCGCGCACCCGAGCGCTGCCGACGACTTGAGGACCGACCGACGGTCGATGTTCGGTTCTGGCATGTGCCATCATCCCTTCAAGGGTGGGTTTCGGAAATCCAGGGTCATGCGCCATCGTCGTGCGTCAGTTGTCGGAGGCCGCGCTCATGACCGCATCGACCTGATCGGCCGGAAGGACAACCGACGAGTTGTGCTCGCGCACGATCTTCCAGCCGTCGCCGGTGCAGCGCCAGGCGAGCGAGGTGAAGACCCGGATGCCTGTGACCTTGCCGTCCTTGCCCTCAAGACGGACGATGAATTGGAGCGTAGCGACCGCGAGATCGCTGGACAAAAGGATGGACGGGGCCAGGGCGAAGCGGTGGTGGGCGGTGCGCAGGGCCGAGAAGCTCGGCTCCCAGATCGCGCCGTAAACGGCCGGGCTGCGCACGATCCGATGCTCGGGGTCGAAGTCGTCATAGATGATGACGTCGCTGGCCGACCAGTCGTAATACTTGCCAAGCTTCTCGCGGAAGTCGAGCGGTCCGTCGCCGGTCCTTCGCTCCCAGCCAACGAGGAGCCAGTCCCGGGAAAGGGCGGCGACCGAGGCGTCGCCGCCGCTGGCGCAGGTCGACGTGCCGGCGGTTTGCGCGGCCGCTGCGCCCGCTGCAAGGGTGAGCGCCAGCGCGGCAGTCACGGCTAGGATGGCGCTGCAGGACTGCGGCGCATCGTGGTAATTCATCATATTGCCTCATCCGATTGAGTGGTTGTCTCCGGCGCACTTGGCAGCGGCATCAGCCGGGAAGCCGGCTGCATTCGTGCCGCGGTCATCGCGCGCGGTAGAAGATCATGCCGCCGTGATGCAGTTCGTCGTCGCTGACGAACACGCCATTGGCGGTGAAGCCCGTGTCGTCCCAGTACTCGCCCGCCGACACGAGGTTGTTCAGCGCCTTCATCGCATGCGCGGTGCCCACCGCGCCGGTTGGCATGATGCTGGCACCGAGCGCCTCAAGAAGCGGCCGGACCGTGTCCACCGCCTCCTTGTCACCGCCGACCATGATCGCCAGGCTGCCGTCCCGCGCCCGGAGCACGCCGCCCGACACCGGCGCATCGATCAGCTGGCCGCCCGCGGCTTCCACACGCGCCGCGATGCCGCGGGTCTGGGCCGGGACGCCGGACGACATCTCGACAACGACCGCGCCGGGACGGAGCGCGGGCAATGCGGCGTCCAGCAGGTCTGCGACGATGGTCGATGTTGGGAGCATCGTCACCACCGCCTCCGCCTCACGGACCAGGTCGGCCGGGCCGCTGGCATGGCGGCAGGCGTTGCCTGAGGCGAACCGCGCCAACGCCAGAGGCTCGGCATCGAAAACCGCGAGGTCGTGCCCAGCCGCAAACAGCCGCGCCGCCATCGGCGCACCCATGTTCCCCAGGCCGGCGAAGGCCACCCTCATGGGGGCGGTGCCTTGCTGTCGGGGACGGCGCCCTCTTTGATTAGCACTTCGTGCGCAGCCTTGAATGCATCCAGGCCCGCCGGTATCCCGCAATAAACGGTCGCGTGCAGGAGGATTTCCTTGATCTCGTCCACGGTAACGCCGTTGGCGAGAGCGCCCTTGACATGCAGCTTGAGTTCCGCGGGCTTGCTCAGGGCTGTTAACATCGCGAGGTTGAGCATCGACCGAGTCTTTGGCGTTAGCCCAGGCCGGCTCCAAGCGTAGCCCCAGCACCACTCCGTCGTGATGCGCTGGAACGCCATCATGAAGTCGTCGGCACGGGCGAGCGAGCCGTCCACGTAATCGCGACCAAGGACGGCCCGGCGGATCTCGAGGCCGCTTCTGAACATCTCGGTCTCGGCTCCTGACGGGAACGGCTGGTCATTCGGCATGGCAACACTCCTATATGACCGTCATACAATAATGTAGCCAATGAGTCAATGCAGCGCTGAGCCAGAGCGATCGAAGTGTGTCGCCACCGGGTCAGCCACCAGGGACTTCGCACGAAAAAATTCTGTCGTGTTGAGATGTCAGCCAGGCGTAAGGCAGCGCTGGATCCGGCGTAGCTGAGCAACGTTTGTTCGCGAATGTCAGAGGCGTGCGTCATGGTTCCTTCCGCTTGTAAGCTTTTCACCGGGATCGACGATCCTCAGGTCGTGGGCCGGATCACCCACAGCTTGGCGGAGATCCTGTTTGCGGCGCTCTGTGCCACGCTGCGCGGGTTCGGGTGCTGCGACGGCTACGCGCAGTTCGCCAGAGCAAAGGTCGACTTCTTGCGCCGCTACCTGCCCTATGAGGACGGCACGCCGTCCCACGACACGTTCGGGCGACTGCTCCGGCTTATCAGGCCGGAACAGTTCGAGGCGGTACTCGCCGACCTCGCCCGGCGTGTCACCGCAGGCTCTGCGGGCCACGTCGCCATCGACGGCAAGACCGTGCGGGGCAGTGCGGATGTGGCGCGTGGCGTCCGAGCCCTACACCTGCTGCACGCGTTCGCCACTGATGTCGGCCTGTGCATCGGCCAGGTTGCCGTGGACGGCAGGTCCAACGAGATCACCGCCCTCCCGGAACTGCTCGAGCTGCTGACCTGCGCGGGCGGGACGTGACGATGGACGCGATGCACACCCAGCGCGCCAGCGCCAAGCTGCTGCATGAGGCCGGAGCGCACTACGTCATGGCCCTGAAAGGCAACCAGCCGACGTTGCTCGACGACGTCAGGACGGTCCTTGGCGACCCACTCGTGCCCGTCCTGGAGCACGAGGACACCAACGTCGGGCACGGCCGGGTGGAAACGCGTGCGGCGCGCGTCTCCACCGACGTCGCCGTGCTGGCCCACCACTGCTGGCCCGGCCTTGCGGCCGTCGGTCGCGTCGACCGCACCCGCATTTGCAAGCGGACCGGTGCGACAACGACGGAAAGCCAGCTCTACCTGCTCGGACACGCCTATACGCCCGAGCGCCTGCTTGCCCTCTCGCGCGGTCATTGGACCGTTGAGAACAACCTGCACTGGGTTCTCGACGTGACCATGAGCGAGGATGCGTCGCTCTTGCGGCGCGACCATGGCCCGCGTAACCGCGCGACGCTCAAGCGCGTGGCGCTCAACGTCGTCCGCATCGTCACGGGCAAGAACTCCATCCGCCACACCATGCGAGACGCAATACTCGACGTGCGCGTTCTCGCTGACATCCTCAACCATATCCCCGTTGTTTGATGCGAAATCCCTGGGAGAGGTGGAGAGATCAATCACGATGCGCCTCGGCTCGCGTCAATCCGCCACGTCAGGCATCGCAACGTCCTGCCAAAGATCGACCGGCCCCAGACGGTCGGCCCCCTGAACAGCCAGCATCCAGCCCGGGTATTCCGGCGGGAGAATGCTGGCCGCGTCGAGTTGCGCGATCTCCTCGGCCGTGAGTCTGAGGTCGGCGCTGAGGAGATTGTCCGCCAGCTGGTCGAGGCGCTTGGCGCCGATGATGACGGACGTTACCGCCACCTTGGACAGCACCCAGGCGAGGGCGACCCGGGCCGGACTGCACCCATGCGCGTCGGCGATCGGGCGCATAACGTCGAGCACGTTCCAGGCGCGCTCCTTATCCACGATCGGGAAATCGAACCCCGAGCGACGCGCTCCTTCGGGCGTTTGGTTGTCACGGCTGTATTTTCCCGAGAGCAGGCCGCCAGCGAGCGGGCTCCAGACCAGCAGGCCCGCCCGCTCGGCCTGCAGGAGCGGGATCATCTCGCGCTCCAGGTCCCGGCCCGCGATCGAATAGTAGGCCTGGACAGCCTCGAAGCGCGCGAGGTTCTTGCGCGCCGAAACGCCGAGCGCGGTGGCGACCTTCCACGCCGCCCAATTGGAGCAGCCGATATAGCGGACCTTTCCCTGCCGGATCAGGTCGTCGAGGGCACGCAGGGTTTCATCGATCGGCGTCACGCTGTCGCTCTGGTGAATTTGGTAGAGATCGATGTGGTCGGTCTGCAGCCGTTTCAGGCTGGCCTCGACCCCGTCCATGATGTGGCCCCGCGAGGCGCCCACGTCGTTCCGGCCCGGCCCCATGCGCATATACACCTTGGTCGCCAGCACCACGTCCTTGCGGGCAATATCGAGGTTCTTGAACGACTGCCCCAGCGTTATCTCGCTCTGGCCGTGGGAGTAGATGTTGGCCGTGTCGAAGAAGTTAATGCCGGCGTCGATGCTCGCCTTCACGAGCGCGTCGGCGCCCGATTGATCGACGTTGCCGATATGCTTGTAGACGCCCGCGCCGTTGCTGAAAGTCATCGTGCCCAGGCAGAGCCTGGAGACAAGAAGTCCGGTGTTGCCAAGTGGCTTGTAGTCCATGATGTCGTCCTTTCTGGGTGAGTGGTCCGTGCTTATGCGCGCCGGTCTCGGGAAAGCCGGTACTCACCGTCGTTTCCCGCCAGCCCTCAAAGTTTTCCCGAAGCGTGTCGAGCCGGCCGAGCGCGACTTTGTAGGCAGTCGAACCTTTGCCGGCTCTGGATGCGCGATGTTCAGTGCTGACATATTTTTGGTTTGACTCGCGCAATAATGTATTAATAAGCGGGAAGATCAAGAAATGCCGTTACTGCAAATGCCTTCTGATTTCGCATGTGGAAAATCCATACGTAATTGTTCTGGTATAATCCGCCATCACACGCAACAGTCGCTCCCTTCCAGAGGACAATCACGGCCTCTCGCTCGACCCAGATATTTTCACAATCGGCTTACTAGGTGCTTTAAGTCGTTCACTAATGGGCTTTACTGCGCGGGCAATCAGATCGTCCCGGCCCTTGTAGGTTTGTGCGGCCCATTCAGACCCCATGATCGTCCAGGATGCGTCTGGGGAAAGAACATCTTGATAGAAACTTGTCCCACCCGCTGCCCACCGCTCGAACGCTTTGGTGATAACCTGCCGGTTAGTCTTCTCAACGTCGGCGGCGTCATTCGCCCAGGTCGCCGTAGAAGTTGAGAGGATCAGCGTCATAGCGACGGGAACACAAAATTTCAGCAATCTTATGACCACCGTTACCCGCTTGGACCCTAACGTCATCATTGCCAGTCTATGGCTGAGGCCATAGACGCAAACAGTCATAGACAATTTAGGGAATGTTCTTGCCAACGTGCGACTTCCTTTAGATTACAGACGCGCTGGCTTCGGCGGAACCGAGAACTGGAGCGCGTCGAAGCGACGAGCGGCGCCGTTGCACTGGCAATGCATATTCACCGTTGATCAGGATCGGATCCGGCTCGGCGCAGCACCATGCCGCCGTAATAAAGGACGTTGTCCCGGAACTCGCCGTCAGCCGTGAAGCCAGTGTCGTCGACATAGTCGATGTGGTTCCCGCGAAGGACGTAGTTCCCTTGGTAGGCGCTCTCGCGAGCGCCGCGGGCCTCGTCGTACCGGCCTGCCGGCAACAGGGGGTGGCGCACGCGGCCATCGGCGGTCACCCAGAGGCCGACGTAGCGGTCCTGGTCATGGGCCCCGCTCGTGAGCGCATCGGGCGTCGCTTGGATGGACATCCTGAAACTCCTGGATTGTGAACTCGATATGCTCCGGTGAGACCACATCTAGAACTCACCTAGTGCTTGATCGAGTTGCCAAACCGATATGCCCTGTTAAGTTCTCGTCACCTATGCCGGACGAACTCGCGGGCCTTTCGATCTTCGTTGCCGTGGCGGAGACGCGCAGCTTTCGGGCTGCGAGCGAACGGCTGGGCGTCACGCGCTCAGCGATCAGCCAGGGCATTCAACGGCTCGAGGACCGACTGTCGGTCGCGCTGGTTCTGCGGACCACACGGAGCGTTCGCCTGACTGAGGCGGGCGAGCGACTCTACACGGCCGTTCACCCGGCTCTGGCTGAAGTCAGCACCGCTCTGGGCGCCGTCAACGACCAGCAGAAGCGGCCGAGCGGGACGCTTCGCCTCACGGTCTCGTCCATTGCCGAGAGCTTCCTGAACGGGACGACGCTCGCGGCTTTTCTGGACGCCTACCCCGAAGTCCGCCTGGATGTGACGATCAGCGACGCGGAGTTCGATATTGTTGACGAGGGCTTCGACGCCGGCGTCCGCTTAGGCGAGGTCATCGAGCGGGACATGATCGCGGTGCCGGTGTCCGGCGATCAGCGCCAGCTCGTCGTCGGCTCGCCGGAGTACGTGCGTCGGCGTGGCGTGCCGCTCCATCCTCGGGACCTGCCGACCCATGCCTGCGTCGGCTGGCGCGCAAGTCCGACCGTGGCCCCTTACCGCTGGGACTTCACCGAGAATGGCCGGAATTTCGACGTCGCGGTCGACCCGGTCATGACAACGAACGACATGGGGCTGATGATCCGCATGGCCTGCGCCGGCGCGGGCCTAACCTTCGGCCTTGAGGAGACGTTTCGACCTTATCTCGACCGCGGCGTTTTGGTGGCGATGCTGGAGGAGTATCTGCCTCTGTTCCCTGGCTTTTTCCTGTATTACCCCCAACGCCGCCATCTTCCTCTCAGGCTGCGCGCGCTCGTAAACTATCTGCGCAGGCATGTTCGCAAAGGGTGAGGCGGCATCATCGATAGCTACGGACCGGGTCGCGACCATGTGGCTGTCCATCGAGATCAGGAGCGCCGTGGGGATCAATTTCCTCCGCCTACTCCGAAGGATGGTGGACCGCCCTGCGACCATGGTTGCAGTTAGGTTCAGACTCCGTGCTTATGCCGTGCTCGGCACAGGTACGAACATGCCACGGTCCGGGTTGCGCCGAGCGGGAGCGCTCTACCATAGCAAGACGCCCCGCCGTCTGGTTGGCTCGGCGTAGTCAGAGAAGGCCAGGAGCTTGTCCTTGGCGCGAAAGCGAGCAGGGCGTACCTGACCATGCGCGACGCTGCGGTGATCCAGGCGCCCGACCTAAACGCGCGCGGGGTGCACACCGCACGGGGTGGGCAGTGGACGACAATGCAGGTCGGCGCAGTGCTGCGGCGGGCCTCAACGTAGCTGCTACGCATCCGGGTTAGCGGAACGGCGGCAGCAGTTGCTTTCGCACGGCAAGTGCCAGGCCGGGCCGGACCAGGTTCAGGAATGTAAGCGCAGCTTTCGACAGGGGAGCATTCCGGCGCACGCCGACCTCGACCGGGGTTTCCGGGAGCAGTCCGCATAGCGTCCGCGCATCCAGGCCCTTGTCCAGGTCAGGGTCGAACGCACCGTCCTTGATTATGGCGATCCCCAACCCGGCGCGCACGTAGCGCTTGATGATGTCGCTATCCGCTTCCAAGAGCGTGAAGTTCGGCGTTAGACCCTTTGCCTCGAATGCGTGCAACAGCACCCCGTGAGATACGAAGGATTCCGTATAGGTGATCACGGGGTAGGCTGCCATCGCCTCCAGGCTCAAGGTTGGCAGGCGCAGGAGCGGGTGGTCCTGCTTCGTCAGGAGCTGCCAGCCCAGATCGAAGCACGGGACGGTCGCCAAGTTGGAAGAGAGGTCTTTTGGCCGGGTCGACAGCGATAGGTCGGCCTCCCCGACTGCCACCATGCGGATAAGCTCCGGCATCGTGCCATGGCACAAACGAATTTTGAGCTTCGGGTGCGCCCGAGAGAAGCGTTCGATCAGCGGGGGCAGCATATAGCGTGCGATGGTCTGTGAGGCCGCAACGGTCAGGGCGTTGTTGCTGGCGTTCTGGATCTTCCGTGCGGTGCTTTTTAATTGGTCGACCGCATCGACCGCTCGAGTGATGATCGGCAGCAGCAGCACCCCGCCTGGGCTGAGGCTAACGAACCGATTGCGCTGGCGGACGAACAGTTCGGTCCCCAGCTCCGCCTCCAGCGCCTGGACGTGGGTGCTGAGCGCGGGTTGTGAGGTGTTGAGCGATGCTGCCGCGCGGGTCACGCTCATCTCGTGCTTCACGATGGCGTTGACCGAGATCAGATGTTGCAGCTTCATGTCGCCGGCTCCCAAACGCCGTCATCGCGGCTTTTCCAAGGGATATAGGGCTGCCGCAACGGCCTCTCCATCCCTTGTGCCGTGCCTTTGAGGCCTCTGTGCGAGACTGCCTGTCCCGCGCTGTCCATCATCGAAGCTTATACCCGGCCACAACCCGTTATGAGCGGAGGCGGCGTCCATGGGCCATAGTCTGCGCAGCACACGATGATCCCGAACGAGGATGGAGGAGTCGATACGATGTTCCACAGGGCGCCCTCCTTGGGCAGGCGGCAGGTCTTGGTGCATCCCGCCCTGATCGGTGCGGCGGCGGTCCTCTCGGCGGCTCTCCCGGCTGGCGCGGCCAGCCGCGTGCCCGGCGGTCAAGCGCCCGCCTACTACAAGTTCAAGCTGGGCAACGCCGAACTTAGCCTTGTTTCCGACGGCCCGATCCTCAGCGGCGATCCGAAGAACACGTTCCATGGCGCGTCCAAGGAGGAGATCGACCGTGTCCTGCGGGGGAGCTATCTGCCGACGGACAAGCTCGTGTTCGAGCAGAACATCCTTGTGCTCAGGAATGGGGGCAAGACAGTCATCTTCGACACGGGCATGGGTTCCTCGAAGGCGTTTGGACCCGATGCCGGGCGCCTTCTATCCAACCTGGCAGCCGCCGGGTTCACCACAGACGAGATCGATGCGGTCGTGCTCAGCCACGGTCATGCCGACCATGTCGATGGCCTCATGATGGCGGACGGCTCGCGCACCTTCCCGAACGCGCAGCTCTACATCGACCAGACGGAGTTCGAGTTTTGGACAAGCCCCGAGCGGACCGGGCCAAGCCGCAAGGTCCTGTATGAGCACGCGGCCCGCAGCCTTCTGCCGAACCGGGACCGCCTGCAATTCATCCACGAAGGGCAGGAGTTCCTGCCGGGCGTCCAGGCGATCTCGACACCAGGCCACTCCCCGGGCCACCTGATGTTCATGATCCAGTCGGGCGGCCAAACGCTGTCCTACATCGCCGATGTCGGGCGCCACCATATTCTGAACGTCGAGACGCCGCGGCTACAGTTCATTGGCGACACGGACCTGGAGCAATGCGTGGCCTCACGCCTCCGCGCGTTCGACATGCTGGCGGCCAACCAGATCCCGATTGTCTCGTACCATTATCCCTGGCCAGGCCTGGGCCACCTGGCCGCCTGGGGCGACCGCTACCGCTACTACCCCAGCGCGATGGAGATGTCCGGCTAGGCGGTTTCCGTCGATGGCACCGCCGGCGTAGTCCTCCTCCAGCGCCGGCTCGGGGCGCCGCACGGAGCGACGCCATACGGCCCGGACACTTCCGGGCGGATGCAGAGCTGCCGCTCTGGCGTAGCACGGCCACAGCGGCCCGCACTACAATACTGCCGCAGGCCACAAGCAGCCACCGGCGCAAAGGAAAGCATGATGACGTACGACTACAAGCTGTTCATTGGCGGCACATGGGAGGAGAGCGGTGGCAAGCAGTCGTTCGCCTCCTACAACCCGTTCACGCAGAAGGAATGGGCGACAATCCCACAGGCGGCGCCGGCGGATGTGGAGCGGGCCATCGCGGCTGCCCGGCGCGCGTTCGAGACGGGATGGCGTGACACGCCGGGGCTGGAGCGGGCCACCCTGCTGAACAAGCTCGCTGACCTGCTGGAGGCCGACGCGACCCGGATGGGCGAGCTTGAGAGCACCGACAACGGCAAGGTCATCCGGGAAACGCGGGGGCAGATGGTGTTCTCCGCCCGGCAATACAGGTTCTATGCCGGGTTCGCCGACAAGCTCTACGGCCAGGTCGTGCCCCTGGACATGCGAAACGTGTTCGACTACGCCGAGCGCATCCCGCTCGGCGTAGTGGTCCTGGTGACGCCCTGGAACTCGCCGATGGCGCTGCTGGCCAACAAGCTGGCGCCGGCGCTTGCCGCCGGGAACTGCGTCATCGTCAAGCCATCCGAGCATGCCTCGGCAACGACGCTGGAGTTTGCGAAGCTGACCGAACGCGCTGGTTTCCCGCCCGGCGTGGTCAACGTCGTGACCGGCGACGGGGAGGTCGGCCGGCTGCTGTGCTCGGCCCCCGGAATCGACAAGATCAGCTTCACCGGCAGTGCCGAGGTGGGCGCGCTGATCGCTGCGGCCGCGGGGCGCAACCTAGTGCCGACGACGATGGAGCTCGGCGGGAAGTCGCCCAACATCATCTTCGCCGACGCCGACTTCGCCAACGCGGCGTCGGGCGCCCTGGCCGGCATCTTCGCAGCGACGGGCCAGACCTGCGTCGCCGGGTCGCGGCTGCTCGTGCAGCGGCCGATTTACGGGAGGATGGTGGAAGAGCTTGCGGCGCGGGCGGCGCAGATCACGATGGGTGACCCGCTGCTGGACACGAGCGAGATGGGGACGGTCGCGAACCGCCCGCAGTTCGACCGCATCCTGGGGATGATCGGTGCAGCCCGCTCGGCCGGGGCCGAACTGGTCACCGGAGGCGGCCCGGCGACGGGCGACGGCCTCGGCGATGGCCTGTTCATTGCGCCAACGATTTTTGCCGATGTCCGCAACTCGATGGAGATCGCGCAGCAGGAGGTGTTCGGGCCGGTCCTGTCGATCATTCCTTTCGACTCGGAAGAGGAGGCGGTCGTCATCGCGAACGGCACACGGTACGGCCTAGCTGCCGGCGTCTGGACGTCGGACGTAACACGCGTAATGCGAATGGCCCGGGCAATCCAGGCCGGCGGGATTTGGGTGAACACCTACCGGATGCCGGCTGTGCAGGCTCCGTTCGGCGGCGTCAAGGACAGCGGCTTCGGCCGCGAACGCGGCACGTACGGGATCGAGGAGTTCACGACGTCAAAGAACGTCATGATCGACTTTTCGGGGGTGACCAAGGACCCGTTCGCCAAGCCGCAAGTACGGACCTGAGCAGGAGGGAACACCATGGGCATCGTCCAGACCGTGACCGGGCCCGTCGAGGCTGCAAACCTCGGCGTGGTGCTGTCGCACGAACACGTGCAGCTCACCACGCTGGGCCTGCGCGAGAACTACCCGGATGCCACCGTACCCCGGGACGAAGTCGTGGCCATCTGCACCGACAAGCTGACCCGGCTCAAGCAGTCCGGCGTCGATACGCTCATTGACCACACGACCTTCGAGGTCGGGCGCGACATGGAGCTGTTGCGCGAGGTATCGGAGCGCAGTGGGCTGCTGATTGTCGCCAGCACGGGGCTGATCGTTGAAATCCCGCGCTGGTTCCACAAGCATGATACCGACGAGATCGCCGCCCTTTTCATCAAGGAGTTGCAGCAGGGAGCGGCCGGGAGTGGCTTGCGGACAGGCATCATCAAATGCGCGCTGGACAAGGGCGGGCTGCCTGCCCCGGCGGAACGCATCCTCCGCGCTTGCGCCCGCGCGCATGTCGCCACAGGGATACCCGTGTCCACCCACAGTTGGGCGGAGGGGCACACGGGAGACGTGCTGCAACGGCTGTTCCGAGAGGAAGGAGTTGACCTGTTGAAGGTCATCATCGGCCACTGCGGCGATACAGAGGACCTCGATTACCTGCGCCGGCTGATCGCGGCGGGCAGCTTCCTGGGCATGGACCGCTTCGGCTGCGAGGACTACTTGCCGGACGTGCAGCGGGTCGCGGTCGTGGCGCAGCTCTGCCGCGAGGGGTTCGCTGACCGGCTGATGCTGTCGCATGACTCGAACTCCTGGAGTGACCGCGACATTAACCTGCCCGCCGATCCCCGGCGGGCGAACTGGAACTACTTCCACCTTCATCGTGACGTCCTCCCGGCACTCCGTGCGGCTGGCGTGACCGAGGAGCAGATCGGCCTGATGACGGGCGGGAACGTCGCGCGGCTGTTCTCGGCAGCATGACCAGCACGCTGCAGGACTGGGTCGGCCGGACCGAGGAAGCAGAGGACGTTCTGACGTCTGCGCTGGTGCAGCGCTTTGCCGCCGTCCTTGGCCTCCCCAGCGCCAGGGCCGCCGCGGGCGACCCGGCGCCGCCCGGCATCCATTGGTGCCTTGCGATGGCGGTACTGCCGGCGGGCGGTCTTGGCGAGGACGGCCACCCGGCCCTGGGCGGCTTCCTTCCACCGGTGCCATCTGGGCGGCGCATGTGGGCCGGCGGCACCATCCGGACGCTTGGACCGATGCGGGTCGGCGCCACGATCCGGCGGGCATCGCGCGTGGCCTCCATCGAGATGAAGGAGGGCCGGTCCGGCCCGCTATGCTTTGTGGCCGTGGATCACACCTACAGCGACGGCGGCGCAGCGGTCGTCTCGGAGCGCCACGACATCGTCTATCGCGGCGGCGGGCAGGCCGGCGCCGGTCAGCAGCAGCCCTGTAGCCTTCCTGAGACGAAGGCGGCGGTCACTGTGGCAACAACGCCGACCCTGCTGTTCCGCTATTCCGCACTGACGTTCAACGGGCACCGGATCCACTACGACCTGCCCTATGCCCGCGATGTCGAGGGCTATGCTGGTCTTGTCGTGCATGGCCCGTTGCAGGCCACCTGGATGCTGCACCTGGCGCAGAGCCTGCTTGGTAAGGTGCCGGAGTACTTCAGGTTCCGCGGCGTCCGGCCGCTAATCTGCGGCGACGTGGCCGGGATTGGCGCAACGCGCGAGGTGGGTGCATTGCGCCTGAGCGTTAGGGATGGCGAAGGCGGGACGACGATGCTGGCCGAAGCCGGATGACGAGCGGCGGGCCCAGCCGAAGATTTTCCGCACTGCACGAGGGACACTCATGAGACCTGTCGTCGTAGCCGTCGCCATCACAGGCTCAGTGCCGCGCAAGCTGGACAACCCGGCAGTGCCGATCACCCCGTCCGAGCAGGTCGAAAGCACGCAGGCGGCTTTCGAGGGCGGTGCGGCGCTCGTGCACATACATGTCCGGAACGCAGACGAGACGCCGTCCAGCGACCCGGCCCTGTTCGCCCAGGTGCAGGACGGCGTCCGGCGCCACTGCCCCGGCATGATCATCCAGTTCTCCACTGGCGGCCGGGGCCGGGACCCTGCGGCCCGCGGCAACGCGCTCGACCTGTGCCCTGACATGGCGTCGCTCTCGACCGGGTCCGTCAACTTCCCTTCTATGGTCTATGAGAACTCGCCCGCCCTGGTCACCGACCTCGCCACCCGGATGCAGGCCCACCGCATACGGCCCGAGATCGAGCTGTTCGATCTCAGCCACATCCACGGCGCCCGCCGCCTGATCGATGCCGGGCTGATGGACGATCATCCCCCCGTCCAGGTCGTCATGGGAATCAAGAACGCCCTTCCTGCGGAGGAGCACGTGCTGGACGTTATGGTGGCAGAGATACACAGGCTCCTCCCCCGTGCGACGTGGACCGCGGCCGGCATCGGCGCCAACCAATCGCGCGTGATGGAGTGGGTGCTCGCGCGGGGCGGCGATGGCGTGCGGACCGGGCTTGAGGACAACATCCGCATCAGCCAGGGCCGGCTCGCATCCGGTAACCACGAGCTGGTGCAGCTTGCGGTGGAGATCATGCAGCGCCACCGCTGCCGGCCTGCAACGGCTGCCGAGGCGCGGGCGATGCTCGGCCTCGGCGCGGCCGCTGGCGGCAGCCGCTGAGGCCCGGCCCCATGCCACGCTTGTCCCCGGTGCCAGCCGAGGCAATGTCCGACTTGCAGCGGGAGGTCGCGGCGGAAGTCGCCTCCGGCCCACGCGGGGTTGTGCGCGGCCCCGTCCAGATGTGGCTGCACAGCCCTGAGTTCGCCCGGATCGCCCAGCGGCTCGGTGCCCACTGCCGCTTTGGCTCAGCCCTGCCGCCACGCCTGTCGGAGCTGGCCATCCTGATCACGGGCGCCCATTGGCAGTCAGGCTATGAATGGCATGGACACGAACCGCTGGCCCGGCAAGCCGGGTTGTCCGACGCCGTGATCGAGGCCGTGCGGACCGGCACCACGCCTGTCTTCGACCACAAGGACGAAGCCGTCGTGCACGCCTTCGCCAGCGAGGTTTGGAAGACTGGCAACGTCAGCGGCACCACGTGGACGGAGGCGGAGCACATGCTGGGTGCCCAGGCCCTCGTCGATCTCGTCGGCACGCTTGGCTACTACGGCATAATTTCGATGACGATCAACGTGTTCGGCATCGAAGTGCCGGCAGGCGTGCCCGACCCATTCGGCCCATAGGCCACGCCTGCCGCACCATCGCATCAGGCGCCGGCGGTGGCGGGGCCCGCTGCCCGGATCCCCGCCCGCGTCTCGAGAACGTCGAGCAGGACATCGACGTCGGTGGCCTCCCCGCGCTCCGCCACCATCGCCTGATACATCTGCAACATCAGAGCGGCGACCGGCATGGGGGCGTGCGTTTCCGCGCCGATCCGGCTGGCGATCTGCAAGTCCTTGACCATCAGCGCGGCGGCGAAGTTCGTCTTGTACTCGCCCTTGAGATAGCGGGGCAGCGCCGTCTCGGCGAAGTGGCTGCGCGCGCTGCTTTGCGGCAAGATGCGCGCGACGGTGGCGAGGTCGAGGCCGTTCGAAGCGGCCATCACCACGGCCTCGCACGTGACAGCCCGGATCGTGCTGCCGATCACGTTGTTGACCAGCTTCATCAGGTTGCCGTTCCCGACAGGGCCGGAATGGAAGACCTTCGGCGTGATCGCGTTCAGCAACGGCAGCACGGCCTGAAATGCCTGCGGTTCCGCACCCACGAATATTGACAGGGTGCCCGCGAGCGCACCGTCGATGCCGCCGGCAAGCGAGGCGTCCACGAAGGTGCAGCGCGGCTGTAGCCTCTGCGCGATCGAACGACTCAAGGCCGGGTCCCCGGTTGTCATGTCGATCAAGGTCGTCCCGTCACGCAGCACGGGCGCGATGCCGCCTTCGGCGAAACATAGCGCTTCCACATCTTCCGAGCGGGGGAGGCAGGTCATGATCGTGGTGCAGGCGGCAGCAAGCTCCGCTGCGCTCGCCGCGGCTTGCGCGCCGTAGCTGGCGAGCAAGGAGACACGGTCCGCGCGGAGGTCGAACACCTGGAGCTTGTGACCCCTCAGCAGGACCCGCGCGATCGTGCCCCCCATGGTCCCGAGCCCGATGAACCCAATCTGCTCTTGCATCAACTGTCTCCCTGTTGTGGACATGCCTGCTTCGACCGGCCGAACCCGGTGCGGAAGCGGAACTTGGCTCGCGGCGCCGGCGCAAAGGTGCGCCCCACGTGCAAGCTCAACCGACGCTCGAGCAGCACGGAACATCGCGACAAGCCCGAGCAGACGACGAAGTAGCTGGCGGCCAGGACAGCGAAAATCTCGACCGGCTTGACCAGCAGAATGTTGTTGAGCTGGTTTGCGGAGTAGGTGAGCTCATTAAAGGTGATCACGTAGCCGAGCGCCGTCTCCTTGATGAGGAGGACGAATTGGTTCAGGATGCCGGGGATGCAGTTCATGAGGGCCTGCGGCAGAACCACGCGGAACGTGGTCACCCAATACCCGAGCCCAAGGGCCGTCGCCGCATCACGCTGTCCGCGAGGCAGCGCCTCGATCGCTGCCCTGATCACTTCCGACAGATAGGCGGATTGGAACATCGTCAGGGTGAGCAGCATCGTGACGAACGGACTGAGGGTGATGCCGATCACGAGTGGCAGGACGTAATAGACCCAGAAGATCAGCAGCAGCAACGGCATTGCCCGGACCGCGTAGAGGTAGGCGATGCAGGCGCGGACCAGCACCGGGCGCCCGCTGGCGTGTGCCAGGGCGACGCCCGTTGCAAGCGGAAAGGTGAGCAGAAGGCAGCAGACGGACAGCACGAGCGTCATCGCGAGACCGCCGAGCGGTTCGCGAGGGTAGCCGCCAAGTAGAAGCAGCTGCCAATAGTTCCAGATGATGTCGAGCACGTCAGTGCCCCACGATTCGGAGGCGGCGCGTGAGCCAGCCACCCGTCGAGATGATGGTGAACGTTCCCACGAAGTAGATCAGCGTGACGATTGAGAATGCCTCGAACGGGCGGAACGTCTGGCTTTCGATCTGTCGCGCTTGGTAGGTGAGTTCCGCGACGCCGATCACAGAGGCGAGGCTTGTGCCCTTGAACAGGATGAGAGCCTGGTTGACCAAGGGAGGCAGCGCCGCGCGCCAAGCCTGCGGCAGGATCACAAGCTGCATCGTCCGTATGCGGCCTAGGCCAAGAGCGCGGGACGCCTCATACTGTCCGGGTGGTATGCCCCGAAGCCCGCTCCGTAGGTCTTCCGACATGTATGCGGCCGAGTACAGCAGCAAGGCGATGGCCGCAAACAAGAACTCGGAGTTCCACTCGTTGACGAGCCGGTTCAGCGAAGCTGGAAGCAACTCGGAGACGGCGAAGTACCAAACAAAAAGCTGGACGAGGAGGGGGACGGAGCGGTGGTATTCGACGTAGGCGACCGTGATGGTCCGTGCTAGCCGGGACGGGGATGGGCGCAGGCCGGTGACGACCATCGCCAGCGGGACCGCTCCCACCCACGCGACCGCAGTCAACTCCAAGGTCGTCAACGCGCCTTCGAGCAGGAACTGCGAGTACTTGCCGGCTAGGACTGCACCGTAATCGAGTACCATGGCGAACCCGCTCACTCACGGACCAATGGAGTACCCACGCGCGCCTCTCGGACCATCTTCAACTTCGAGGCGGCGCCGAACCACGTGTCATACAGCACTTGAGCTTTCCCGCTCTGCTCCAGCTCGTCGAGGTAGCCGTTGATGGCAGCCTTGAGAGTGTCATTGTCACCCTTGCGCATCACGAACGCCTGCTGCGCATTCTCATAGATGGTTGCAAGGACGGTCGTCCGATCTCCCTGGGGGTCCTGATGCCGCAGAGAGGCGAGCGTCGTTTCCGTCATCAGCAGGCCTGCGAGTTTCCCTTGCCGCAGCGCGAGGTAAGCGGCCGGGGTGTCATCGAAGGAAATGATGGTTGCTTTCGGGAAGCGCGCCTGTGCAATGCCTTCGAGCGAAGACCCCTTCGCCACGCCAATCTTTCGCGTGGCAAGCTGGTCGCCGATGGTGATGCCGGAGGCCGTCATGACCATGATCTTCGAGGCGACCACCGCATAAATGTTGCTGTAGTCCACCTGGGCCTCGCGCTCCTTGCTCCAGCCCAGCAGCGCCGCCTCAACGTCCACGCGTCCCTGCAGCAGTTCCGGCACCCTGCCTTGCGCGGTCACCACCTTCAGCTCGGGCGTGACGCCGAGCGCGGCGGCAAGGCCGCGGCACAGGTCGGGCTCGTAGCCATTGACCTCCCGCGTGACCGGGTCCTGGAAGCCGAACGGCTCGTATCCGCCCAGGACGCCGCAGACCAGCTTGTTGCGTGCCTTGATATCGGCCAACTGGTCCGCCCGTGCGGTGCCGGTAAAAGCAGCCCCGATCAGAAGCAGGGCGAGCGCGTATTTGGGGATACAGACCATGTTTCCTCCCTGAATTGGCGCTGGCCACGATTGACGCCCCGGCGCATTTTGCAGAGATTACCGCCGGGCTGGCCTGCCGTCCCATAAGCTTGGGCCTGCGGACCATCACCGAATCCAATGACCTGGGTCAGCATAACGCCGCGTTATCGCTGTCCGGCGATCGCTTATGCGACTTTGGCAGGCTCTCCTTTCACTGTCTGTGGGCACGACGCAGGGGAGAAGCGATGCTCGGTGACAAGCAAGGTGCCCTGACCGGCTCCGAAGCCGCGAACGCCGCCGATTTCCCGCTTGCCGAAGGCACTGGGACGGTCAGCGAGCAGATGGTACGCTTTGCCCTCGGCCTCGAATGGGAAGATCTGCCCGGCCCCGTGGCGGAGAAAGTCAAGCTGCTGCTGTTGGATACAATCGGCGTGTGTATCGGCTCCGCCAACCTCGCCTCGGGCGCCGCGATGCTATGCCAATGCATGGAGTGGAGCGGCGCCGGACCATGTACGCTGATTGGAAGCGGCCGTGGGGTGATGGCGCAGTATGCCGCCTTCGGCAACGGCGCCCTTGGCCACGCCCAGGACTACGACGACACGCATACTGAAAGCATCGTGCATCCAAGCTGCGTGCTGGTCCCAGCCGCACTCGCCGCGGCCGAGCGCAGCGGCAGCACGGGCAAGGAGTTGGCAACGACGCTCGCCGCGGCGACGGAAAGTGTGATCAGGCTGGCCCTTCCGGCGGGTGGCGCGATCAACCGGCGCGGCTTCCAGGCCAGCTCTTCGCTTGGCGCGTTCGGCTCCGCTCTGACGGCGGCCCGACTTGCGGGCTTTGTCCATGAACAATCGGTGCAGGCGCTGGGTATCGCCGGCAGCTTCTCGTCCGGCCTGATGGAGTGCGTCCCCGCGTCCGCCTCGTCCAAGCAGTTCCAGCCGGGCTGGGGTGGCTTCTGCGGGATCATGGCCGCCGACCTGGCGCGCGCCGGCTTCACCGGCCCGCGGACCGTGTTCGAAGGCCCGCTCGGCTATTTTGCCGCATTCCTGCACGGCATGCCTGTCAGCATGGCCGACGTTTTCCGGGATGCCGGCGAGGTCTGGGAATTGCTGAATGTCCGGCCCAAGCTCTACCCTTGCGCCCACAACGTGCACGCAGCCATCGAGTGCGCGGCGGCGCTGCGGCAGACAGGCGTGCAACCGGATCAGATCGAAGCCGTGCTGTGCGAGCCCCCGCAAGGGGCGGTCCCAATGGTGTGCGAGCCCTGGCCGCGGAAGGTGGCTCCACGGACCGGGTACGACGCCCGGTTCAGTCTCCCCTACGTGATCGCCGTGATGCTTGTGACGGGACGGGCAGGGATAGACTCCTACACTGATGATCTCGCCAATGATGGGATCATCCGTGGGGTCATGGCGCGCACGAGCTACCGCGTGAACCCGGCGTTCCAGTTCAAGGACATGCCTGGCCGGGTCAGTATCACATTGAAAGGTGGCTCAGTCCGCACGCACGAAGTTCCTTCGGTGCGTGGCAATGCCTGCAACCCGATCGGGCAGGTGGAACTGCTGGCGAAGTTCGACGCCAACACGGCGCACCTGGGGCGTGAGCGGTCGCGCGTGATTGCCGACATGATCCTGAACATCGAACGCTTGCCCGGACTGCACCCTTTAATGGCGGCGATCGGCCCGCCTGCGCACTGAGGGTTCGGCGATTCTACGAAAGGAACGGAAATGGCACGACTGAACGTGAATGGGATCATACGGGACATCCAGGTCGAGGACGAAATGCCCTTGCTCTGGGCGCTGCGCGAGGCCTGCGGGCTGACCGGCACGAAGTTCGGCTGCGGTGCCGGGCTTTGCGGCGCTTGCACGGTGATGATCGATGGAGTGGCCGCACGGTCGTGCCAAGTCGCCGTCTCGAAGGTCGGCTCACGCGCAGTCACCACCATCGAGGGACTGAGCTCGGACCGCTCCCACCCGGTTCAGGCAGCCTGGGTTACATTGCAGGTCCCGCAATGCGGGTACTGCCAATCTGGAATGATCATGGCCGCGGCGGCGCTGCTGACGGTGACGCCCGACCCGACCGATGAGCAGATCAACGAAGCTGTGTCGAACATCTGCCGGTGCGGCACCTACTCGCGGGTGCGGTCAGCGATCCATCGTGCCGCCAACGCGGGACCAGGGGGTGCGACATGAGCCTGCAACCGGGTGTCAGCCGCCGGGCGGCGCTGTTTGGGGGCGCCCTGGCCGGCTTGACGGTCGCCGTGGGCATCCCCGTGGGCGAGGCGGCGCAAGCAAACACGGCCGAGCTGGGCGCCTTCATCCGGATCGCCCCGAGCGGCGCAGTCGCCCTCATTGTCCCATGCTTCGAGCTTGGCCAGGGGTCCCAGACCGGACTTGCCATGATCGTCGCCGACGAGCTTGGCGCCGACTGGACGCAGGTTTCGGTCCGGACGCCGCCGCTGGATACAGCTTACCGCGTGCCAGGACGACCGGTGCAAAGCACGTCCGGCAGCCAGATGGTGCGTCGTTGGTTCGTGCCCCTGCGCACATCCGCAGCCGCCGCGCGCGAGATGCTGACACAAGCCGCAGCCCAGCGGTGGTCCGTTGCCGCAGACGCCTGCACGGTCCGGGATGGCGTGGTCACGCACGAGGCGAGCGGGCAGAGCGCGTCGTTCGGCAGCCTTGCCGAAGCCGCAGCCAGACTGTCGCACCCTGAGAAGCCGACCCTTCGCTCGGCCTTCGCTATCGTGGGCACGCCGGCCAGGCGTTTCGACATACCGGCCAAGGTGGACGGCTCGGCCCGCTACGGGATTGACGTGCGTGTCCCCGGCATGGCTTACGCGGCGATCCGCCAGGCCCCGGTCTTCGGCGCCAAGCTCGTCTCTGTTGATGATTCTGCACTCAAAGTTAGGGGGGGCATCGTCGGCATCGTGAAACTTTCGGACGCGGTCGCGGTGGTCGCCGACAGCTTCTGGCGGGCGAAGTCCGCCGTGGAGATGCTGGAGGTCGTGTTCTCGGACGTGCCAATGGACAGCGTGACGTCGCGGCAGATTGCCGAGAAGCAGTCCGCCGCCCTTGGCGCGCCCGGCGGCAACCAGGCCATTTCTGCCGGCGATGCGCGCGCCGCGGTCGCCGGATGCAGGACCGCGGGCATCGTCGTCCAGTCCGACTTCCGCGTGCCGTTCCTGTATCACGCTCCGATGGAGCCGATGACCTGCACCGCCCATGTCACCGGCGACCGGTGCGAGCTGTGGGCACCGACCCAGAACCTGACCACCGCAGCCGAGGTTGCCAGCAAGGTGACCGGCCTGCCTGCCATGGCCGTCACCGCGCACGCGACCTTTGCCGGAGGGGCATTCGGACGGAAGTTCGAGCAGGACTTCGTTGCTCAAGCAGTGACGGTTTCGCAGGCCGTCAATCGTCCGGTGCAACTAATCTGGACGCGGGAAGAAGACGTGCAGCACGACTTCTACCGCCCTGCGATGTCCGCCCGGCTGACGGCGGGCTTGACCGAAGCGGGGGAGGTGTCCGGGTTCATGATGCGGATCGTCGGCCCCTCGGTGGTTGAGCACACGATCGGCAAGCCGCTCGTCAACGGTGCCGATCCGACTGCCCTGCTTGGGGTCTCGACCGAAACGTCCAGCTCGCCAGGCAAGCTGCAGCAGTACTCCGTTAGCGACGTGCTAGTGGAGTTCGTGCTCGAGCCGACCCATGTGCCGCTCGGCTACTGGCGGGCTGTTGGAGCGTCCCAGAACGGGTTCTTCATCGAATCGTTCGTTGACGAACTGGCAGTTGCGGCCAAGAAGGACCCCTATGCGTTCCGCCGCCGCCTACTAAAAGACAGCCCGCGCGCGCTGGCGGTGCTCGACAAGGCCGCCGTGGAGGCCGGGTGGGGTAGGCCGTTGCCCGAAGGACGGTTCCGCGGCATCGCATTCTCGGAGTGCGTGGGCAGCTTCGTCGCACAGGTCGCCGAAATCTCTGTGCAGGGGGACGCGATCAGGGTGCATCGCGTGGTGGGTGCGATTGATTGCGGAACGGCTGTCAATCCGGACAGCGTGGTGGCGCAGATGCAGGGCTGCATCACCATGGGCCTGAGCGCGGCGTTGAAGGAAGAGATCACGATCGAGGACGGCCGCGTCAGCCAAAGCAATTTTCACGACTACGAGGTCCTGCGCATGGCTGAGGCGCCTGTGATCGAGGTGCATTTGGTGAACAGCGGCAGCCAGGTCGGCGGAGTTGGCGAGGCTGGGCTGCCGGCGGTGGCGCCCGCTGTCGCCAACGCTCTGTTCGCTGCAACAGGCAAGCGGGCGCGGTCCTTGCCGTTGAGGGGCATTGCTTAAATGCAGGAACCGCTGGCGACTCCGCCCTGCCCGGGCGGCAGGGCGAGATCCGGAAGAAGCCGGCCCAGATGGGGCGATGCTACGAGGACGGCCCTCCGCGCCGGCGCAACCGTGCTGCTGGTCGTTTGCACGGCAGTGCCAGCGCTGGCCCAGGCGGGAGCAGGCGTGCCGGCCGTTGATGGACGGATGCCGGGCTTGCCGGGTGCTGCAAGCGGGGCTGCCCGCCAAGGGGCCACGGTGCCGCCTGGGTTGGACAAGAGCGCCAACGATTCGGGCCCCAGCACGGCGGGCAATGCGCCCATTGAAGGCGTCAGAACACCGCCGGCAGAAGCTGCATTGCCACGCTGCCCGGCTGGCGCGGCCACGTCAGACAACGGCACATGTCAGTGACCGCGGATGCCGCGGGTGTTGTCGGGCGTAGACACCGGGCGGGCTTAGTTTCTCGAAGGAGCTCTGACGGCGTCGTTCCAGAGATCTACGGATCCGAGCCGGTCGGCGCTGGGATTGACCCGGTTCGGACACTGCTGGCGAAGTCGGGACGGATTTGGCAGGAGGGTGGGCCTTCGTGGCATGGGGCATGATCGTCCCCACTTCCGAGGCTTGCCATGTCACTCCGCCCCACCCCGTCTGCGGCAGTTCCCACGTCCACGGTTGCTGTCGCCCGTGCCGTGTTCCGGCGCGGCAGCCCGTATCTGCGGTTGCGCGACGCGCTTGGACCGATATTCACGAACCAGCAGTTCGCGGCCTTGTTCCCCAGCCACGGGCAGCCAGCCGAGGGGCCATGGCGGCTCGCGCTGGTTGCCTTGATGCAGTTTGCCGAGAACCTGTCCGACCGGCGGGCCGTGGATGCGGCCCGAAGCCGGATCGACTGGAAGTACCTGCTTGGGCTGGAGTTGGCCGACCCTGGCTTCGATGGCTCGGTTCTGAGCGAGTGCCGAGGCCGGCTCGTGGCGGGCGGGGCGGAAACGCTGCTGCCCGACACGCTTTTGACGTTGTGCCGGGAGCAGAAGCTGCTGGTGCCGCGCGGACGGCAGCGCACGGACAGTGCGCACGTGCTCGGGGCTGTCCGCGTCCTCAACCGGCCCTCCGGCGGCTCCGCTGCCGTCTGCTTCGCAGTCGGATCGCCAAGAGGCGATGGCTGCGCTATCGAGACGATGCGGGCAACGCTGAACGCTCTGGCCGTTGCCGCCCCCGATTGGCTCCGCCTGCACGCCGACCCGGCCTGGATGGACTGCTACGGCAGGCCGGCCGACGACGACCGCATCCCGCTTGGCGAGGCGGCGCGGCAGGCCTACGCCGAGGAGATCGGGCGTGATGGCCACGCGCTGCTCGCCAGCCGTTACGGCACCAGATGCGCCGGCATGGCTGCGCGAGGTGCCGGCGGTCATGCTGCTGCTGCGGGTCTGGATACAGAACTTCTGCCTGATGCCGGCCGAGGCCGGCGCTCAACGCGGGACGGAGAAACCCGGCGAGGATGGGATGCTGGTGCGCTGGCGCACAACGATCGAGGGGTTCCCGACCTCGCTGCTGATGGTCGCCTCGCCGTATGATGCGGACGTACATTACGCCAAGAAGCGCAGCACCACGTGGATCGGCTACAAGGTCCACCTGACGGAGAGATGCGACGACGAGCGGCCGCATTTGATTACCCACGTCGAGACGATCGCGCAGCGATCCCCCGGAGGGACAGCCCGCGAAGCGGGCTGAAGGGCCCGCGCCGGTCGTCGATCGCGACGCCCTTGGCGCCGTACACAGATCGCTTGCCGCCAACGGCCTGTTGCCGGACAAACATCTTGTGGACACCGGGTACGTGGATGCGGACCAGTTGGTGGCCAGCGCGCGCGATCACGGCGTCGCGCTGATCGGGCCGACGCTCAAGGACAACCAGTGGCAGGCCAGGACCGAGGGCGCTTTCACCATCCAGGACTTCACGCTCGATTGGGATGGGCAGCTCGCAACCTGCCCGGCCGGGCACACCAGCCAAAGCTGGACCGCGGACCACAACCAGGGGCGGACGGTGATGCGCATCCGCTTTTCGACAACAGACTGCAAGCCATGCGCGCTGAAGCCGCACTGCACCCGCGCGCCACATCGCCTGCTGACGCCCAGGCGACGCGAGAAGCACGAAGCGCTGGAAACAGCCCGGGCGCGCGAGACCGGAAAAGCATTCGCCACCGAGTATCGCCGCCGTGCCGGCATCGAGGGCACGTTGTCACAAGGCGTGCGGTCCATGCACCTGCGCCGTGCTCGTTATGTCGGGCTCCAGCCCGTCGGGGTCGATCGCCTCGACCAGCGCACCCTCGTGCCGCAATAGGTCGGCGACGAAGCCCTGCATTCGGCCCGGCTCGTGAGGCTGGAACGCAGGCGCGTCGGGTCCGCTGTCAGGCGGCATCGAGCTCGTTTCCGAACAGCGCCTCGTCGAGCTGCTTCACGCCCTCATACTGCTGCCGCGCCGCGAGCAGTTGGCTCTCGATCTGGGCAAAAGCGTCCACCCGGGCCTGCTCGGTGCCCTGCAGCCAGGCGTCGAGCACCAGCGTGGAGAACTCCTGCTGCTCATCGACCTCGCCCAGGATGGCGCCGACCTCGCCGACGACCAGCTCGAACATGTTGATCTTCTCGTCGAGGATGCGCAGCACAGCGTCCTCGATCGTGCCGGCGGTGACCAGGTTGAAGATGAACACCTCGCGCGTCTGGCCGATCCGGTCGATGCGCCTGATGCGCTGCTCGATGGCCATTGGGTTCCAGGGGATGTCGAAGTTGATCAGCGTGTTGCAGAACTGCAGGTTGCGCCCCTCGCCGCCGGACTCCGTGCAGAGAAGAAGAGGCACCTGCTCGCGGAACGCCTCGACCGCCGCGTCCTTCTGCGGACCGGACATGTCGCCCGCAAAGCTGGCGAACGGCGTGCCCTGGCGGCGCAGCCGGTCAGCCAGATGCGTGAGGCTGTCGCGGTGGTGGACGAACACCAGTTTCTTCTCGGCCGGGTTCTGCGCCAAGAGCCGCATCAGCGCCGCCTCCTTGGCGCCGGCAGCGATGGCCCGGGTGCGGGCGAGCAGGGTCGTCCAGCGGGTGTCCTGTGGGTGACGCTCGGCAAAACGGGCGATGGCCGCAGCCGACGCTGCCGGCGAGGAGCCCGCCGCCGTCAGCAGATGCTGCAGCGACAGGCGATGCGGCCCCGAACCGGCTGAGGCACCCTCACCGGCCGCCATCTCGCGGACGAGCGCGGTCAGCTCGGCGTAGCAGGCTGCCTCCGCCGCGTCAGGCGTGGCGCGCAGCGTGGAGGCGTGCCGCCGCGGCATGCGCAGTGCTGCCAGCGCGCGGGTGTTGCGCACCATGACCCCGCGCATCAGGTCGCGCAGCCGCTCGCGGTTGGCCGGCTCGCGCGGCTTGCCCGGAACCATGTAGGCGGCGCGGAACTCCTTGGGCGTCTTGAAGATGCCAGGCTGCAGCAGGGTCAGCAGATTGTAGAGCTCGAGCAGGCTGTTCTGCACCGGCGTCGCCGACAGCAGCAGCAGAAAGCGCTTCTGCAGGCTGTTCACCAGGCGATAGCTGGCACTCGCCTGGTCGCGCAGGTGGTGCGCCTCGTCGACCACCACCACGTCATACTTCAGGCCTGCCAGCAGCTCGGCGTGGTCCTTGCGGCGCGCGGCGGCGATCGAGGCGATCACCCGGGGCTGCGCCCAGAACCGCTCCGGGTCGCTGCGGAACAGGGCGTCGTGGCTGGTGGCGCAGTCGATGCCGAACTTGGCTGCCATCTCGTCGCGCCACTGCCCGACCAGGGAGGCCGGGGTGAGGATCAGGACGCGTTCGGCCATGCCGCGCAGGATGTACTCCTTCAGCGCCATCCCGGCCTCGACCGTCTTGCCGAGCCCAACCTCGTCGGCCAGCAGCACCCGGCCGCGATACTGCTTGAGCACCTTGCGGACGGTCTCGACCTGATACCAGTGCGCCTCCACCCCCTGCAGCGCCGGCAGGCAGAGCAGCTCGTCGAAGCCCTCGAACAGGCTCAGCCGCACCAGCTCGGCCCGCAGGCGGAACGGGGTCAAGTCGAGGTGTGCGTCCGAGCGTGCGTCGGGGCCGCCGATCTCGATCGCGTCGGCGTTGGCGAGCTCGAAGGTCATGTCGAACCGCGCTTCCAGCCGTGGCAGGTCCGGCACCGCCGGCCGCTCGGGTAGAACAGGAGCAGCCGGGCGCCCGCGGGTGAGCGGAGGGCGAGGAGCCGCTGATGGGTCAGGACGTGGCTGAGCCGGGCGGCGAGTGAGGATCGCCGGCGCGCCCGCGTCGCTGCGAGGCGGCGTGGCCGGACGCGTCTGCGCCGGCCCCTGCTCCCGACGGATCTCGTGCAGCTGGGCATACAGCCAGTGCTCCATGACGTCGTCGCCGACGAACCAGGGAATGGCCGCGCGGCCGGTGTTCAGCCCCTCGTCCTGCAACGTCGTCCAGGCGCGGGTGAACTGCCCCTGCTGGGCCCATGCGAGGCAGGTGAGCAGGATGGCCGGCTTGCCGGAGCCGTAACGCTTGCTGTAGCGCTTGAGCAGGACGAGCGCGCGGTCCGGCGCCGCTGTGGCCAGCGCGGCCAGCGCCGCAATCAGCAGCAGTTCGGGGTCGGCTGGAAAGGCGCGCAGGCCTTGCTCGGCGATGTCGAACGCCTCTGGAGACCGCATCGCCAGGGCCTCGCGCACGGCGCTGATCCAGACCTCCGGGCCATGCGCACCGGCGGCCCTGCGATCCAGTTGGGCATCAAGGCGACGCAGCGTGTCCTGTCCGGTGGGGCGACGCAGCGAGGGACCTCGGCTGCTCACGTCATCAACTCCATACTTCCTTACCTGCTCGGCCAACCTGGCCGGACTATCCCCCAACCATGCCGCCATCGCCAACAGGGCCCGCACTGCAGCCCCAAGGCAGGCCAGGCACCGCCGCGATCTGCGGCGTGGTGGTTCATGCCCGGTGAGGAGAGACACACCCGGCGGACTCTGGAAACGCAACTTGATGTATCTACTCTGGCAGCGGGCCATGCCAATAGATCCACCCTTTTTGGCATGGCCGCGTTCGCGCGTATCGTCACTTCAGGCTCATGGCACCGCCAGATAGGGTGTGGCACGCGGGTAGGACATTGCGCCGGCGGATCAGCTTATGATGGCTCGTCAGCAAACAGCTTGTATTGCCGACCGCAGCGTGATTCGGTGCCGCCGAGCACTGCAACAGGAGTCGCGACCGACATGGCCGCTAGACCATCGACGACAAAGACCACGCCAAAAGCAGCTGCAAAGCCACCAATCAAAGCCGCCGCCCAAGCGGCTACTCCCAAAGCCACTGGAAAGGTCGCGGCGCGCGCGGCAAAAGGTAGGACTGCGGCCACGGCCAAAGCCCCTATGAAACCCGCTGCGCCGGCCACCGTCACGCTGAAGCACCTCTCGGCTGGGCTTGCCGGACGGCATGGGATGGAGAAGAAGCAAGCGGACGCGGTCGTCGCAGACGTATTCGAGATCGTCGTAGGCCACCTCAAGTCGGGCGAGCGGGTGAGGATCAACGGCCTCGGCATCTTGGAGGTGAAAGACCGCCCGGCCCGCACGGGGCGCAACCCGGCAACGGGTGAGACGGTGCAGATCGCCGCCAGCAGGAAGGTCGCCTTCCGTGTGGCGAAGGATCTCAAGAGCGCGATCTGAACGCCGGGGCGCTGGGGCTTCTCACTCGGGCGTTCGGCAGTGACAGCAACCCGGCGGCTCGGACGCCAGGGCCCGAGATGCTATGATGCACGCCATGAACAAATCTGACATCGCCGACAGCGCTGCCTTCACGCCCGGCGAGCGGGACTACATACGACGCGAGCTCGACCGGTTCTTCTCGACCCTGCCGAGCGTCGCCGACGGCTTCCAGATCAGGACGTGGCGCGGCGGCGCGCAGGCAGGCCAGCCCAAGGTGCCGCTTGTCGCAAACGGGCTGCTCGAGCAGGGGCTGATGCGCCTCCAGCCAGCGCCCTGGCCGCCTCGCCTGTTCTTCACCGAAGCGGGCCTTGTGGTGCTGCGGACGATAATGGCCAACAAGCGCTTTGCCGATCCCGCGACGTTTGCGCACGTGCGCCAGGAACTCGGCATCGATCCGACGCCGGAGGCGCCATAGCCACAGCGGGAGCCGTCCCGTAGAGGACAGTCCTCGTTGCGTCCTTCGGCGCGCCGTGAGGTCTTAGCATCCGTGCCGCATGCCGTCTGACCCTGTCCAGGCCGCTGATCGACGCCGCATCATCCACATCGACATGGACGCCTTCTATGCATCCGTCGAGCAGCGCGACGACCCGAGCCTGCGTGGCGTGCCGCTGGCGGTAGGCGGCTCACGCGAGCGCGGCGTGGTGGCGGCTGCCAGCTACGAGGCGCGCCGCTTTGGCGTGCATTCCGCCATGCCCTCCGTCGTCGCCCGGCGGCGCTGCCCTGGCCTGGTGTTCGTCCGGCCGCGTTTCGATGTCTACAAGGCGGTGTCGCAGCAGATCCACGCGATCTTCGCCCGCTACACGCCCACGATCCAGCCGCTGTCGCTCGACGAGGCCTACCTCGACGTGACCACGCCCTTGCTGGACCGGGGTTCCGCCACCGCCATCGCCGCCGAGATCCGGACTGCCATCCGGCAGGAGACCGGCCTGACCGCCTCGGCCGGGGTGTCCTACAACAAGTTCCTGGCGAAACTCGCGTCCGACCACCGCAAGCCGGACGGCTTGTTCGCCATCACCCCGCGCATGGGCCCGGCCTTTGTGGAGGCGCTGCCGGTGGGCAAGTTCCACGGCATCGGCCCGGTGACCGCCGCCCGGATGCAGGCACTCGGCATCCACACCGGCCTTGACCTGCGCCAGCGGTCGCGCGCGGTCCTGGCTGAGCACTTCGGCAAGTCAGGCGATTATCTGTACGGCGTGGCCCGCGGCGTAGACGACCGGCCGGTGCAGGCCGACCGGGTGCGCAAGTCGGTCGGCACTGAGACCACCTTCGAGCGCGACCTGCTGGGCTGGGACGAGGTGGCGCCGGCACTCGCTCCGGTGTTCGCCAAGGTCTGGGACGCCTGCAGCGGCAGTGCGCACTCCGGGCGTACCGTGACGGTGAGGCTCAAGTATGCCGACTTCCAGCAGATCACCCGCAGCCGGTCGCAGGCCGGGCCGATCGCCACGCAACCCACGCTGGAGCGGATCAGCCTCGACCTGCTGCGGCCGTTGTTTCCGCCGCCGCGCGGGGTGCGCCTGCTCGGGGTCACGCTGTCGAGCCTGGAGGCCAAGGGGCGCACCGGCCCGGCCCAACTGGCGCTTGGGCTCGGGTAGCAGGACCGCGCGACACTCGATTGCGGTCCTTGTTGGGCGATGACGCACAGCGCGGGACCGTGCTGCGGCATCGCTTGTTTTCACGCCAGTATAAATGACATATCAGGCCGTTCCTGAACCCGAAAGGTCATCCATGGCTCGCAAGCCGAAGAACCAGCCCAGCACCGCAGCCGCCTCAGCCCTACCCGCGGAGAAGGTTGCCGCCATGATCGAGACCCTCGCTCCAGCGCGCCGGGGCCGCAAGGCAACAACCGCCGCGTCGTTGCCCGAGCTGCCATCGACGATGGCGGACAGCCACGACATGGCTGCAGGCAGTGTTGAGGCGGATGTCCAAGGCGCCGATCCGGTCAAAGCGCCCGGCCGCAAGGCGCTTGGTCGCAAGCCGAAGCCGTCAGCACCTGTCGCGGTCGCCGCCTCGCTCAAGCACAATGCTGGGACACGACGGGGACCGAAGCCAAGCAAAGCAAAAGCGGAGGCGATTGCCACTCCAACTGACGACGGCATGCCGGGTTCTGAGGCGCTGCCCCATACCGAAGGTGTTGCAAGCGGCGACCTTACCCCGCGAGCTGCTGCTTCGGGCTTGTCGGGCGATGACGCACACCAACCCCCACCAGCACTGGATGCGGCCGCACTAGCGAAGGCCGCGGCACACTGGGACCGCGCGACGAACGCGGTGCAGTTCGACTGGCCGGCCATCGATCAGACCGCCTCGCACGAGGGCCCTAACCAGGGTCTGGCCAAGCTGCTGGTTGCGGCTCGTGCAGAGGGTGCCAACTCGCGTTGGCCGTTGTAGGGCGCGTTCGTCACGCAACATCAATCCCGGCAAGGTCATCCACAACAGGCGCGGACTCAAGCTCACGAAGCCAAAGGAATACGGCGACGATGCCACTGCCCGGACCCATGCTGCCATCGCACGCGCACTCGCGCAGGCTCGGGGGACTGCCGCAAGATTGGGGGTCGTAAAAGTTTTCGGGTGCTGAACGGCGTGGTCACTGCTGCGTGCCGGGACTGTCTCGCGTCGGATAGTGGCCAGCACCAACTTTGCTTTCAACAGGATCAAGCCCGAAGCGGAGATGTCGCCGAGATCGTCAGGCCAGTAGCTCTCTGTGTGGCGTCAATGCACGGCTTTCAGTCTCGACGCCTGGAGACGTTACGACTCCACAATTATGCGGCAGTCCCTGCCAGCGGCGTCATCAAGCCTGCAAACGTTCACGCAACCTTCTGTGCTGCTCGCTGATCTGACTACTTACGGCACGAGTGGGTAAGCGTCAGCGGTAGGCCGCGGCATTGGCGGTGCAGCTCTGACTGTGGGTTCGGCTACTGTGTCCAGAACCAGGGGAGCAGGGCGTCGATCTGATGGATGGGATGTTCGGCGATGCGTCCGAGGATGTCGGTGAGGTAGGCCTGCGGGTTGATGCTGTTCATCTTTGCTGTCTCGACGATGGAGTAGATGCAGGCGGCGCGCTGGCCTCCGGCGTCGGACCCGCAGAACAGATAGTTTTTTCTGCCCAGGACAAGGGGCCGCATGGCGCGCTCGGCGGCGTTGTTGGACATCTCCAGCCGGCCATCGGCGATGTAGTGGCTGAGTTCTTTCCATCGCGACAGGGCATAGCGGATGGCCTGGGCGAGCGTGCTCTTGCCGCTGATCCGGGTGAGCGAGGCGTCGAGAAACGTCTTCAATTGGTCGAGCAACGGGCGGGCGTGTTCCTGGCGCGCGGCGGCACGGCGCTCGGGCGATTGCCCGCGGATGCTGCTCTCGATGGCGAACAGGGCGCCGATCTGTTGCAAGGCGTCGAGCGCGATCGGCGAGGCGGTCGTGTGGTGGACGTCGTAGAACTTGCGACGCGCATGGCTCCAGCAGGCCACCTCGACCAGTGGCGGGTCACCGGCCGGCGTGGTTGGCTGGTAGAGCGTGTCGAACCCGGCGTAGCCGTCGGCGTGCAGGAACCCGCGGCAACTGCCGAGCAGGGCCTGCGCATGCACGCCCTTGCGGTCGGCCGAGTAGCGGTAGAACGCTGCTGGCGGCACGTCCGAACCCCAGGGCCGCTCGTCGCGCACAAGGACCCAGAGCCGTCCGATCTTGGTTTTGCCGAGACCAGGGGCGAGCACTGGGACGGTGGTGTCGTCGGCGTGCAGCACGGCGCCAGCGCGGATGTGGCGGCTGATCGCCTCGGCCAAAGGCGAGAGCAGGAACGTAGCTTGCCCGACCCAGTCGGCCAGCGTCGAGCGGTCAAGGTCCACGCCCTCGCGCGCATAGATCCCCGCCTGGCGGTGCAGCGGCGTGTGGTCGCAGAACTTCGACACCAGCACATGGGCGATCAGGCCGGGCCCCGGGCGGCCGCGCTCGATGGGCAGCGCCGGCATCGGCCGTTGCACGACCGTCTCGCAAGCCCGGCAGCTCAGCTTCGGCCGGACATGCTGGATCACCTTGAAACTGGAGGGCACATACTCGAGCACCTCGCGCTCGTCCTGCCCCATCCGGCTGAACACCGTGCTGCCGCAGCCCGGGCACACGCAGGGCGGCTCGTGGGTGATCGTCTCACGCGGCAGATGCGCCGGCAGTGGCTTGCGCACCGGCTGCTTGCGCTCGCGCGTCTGGGCCGGGTGCGGCTGGGCGGGGTCAGCCGCGCTGACGCGGGCGTCGCCCTCGGCCTGCTCCTCCTCGAGTTCGCCGATCAGCAGTTCGAGCTGCTCGATGTCGCGGTCGAGCTTCTCCGACGAGCGGCCGAACCGCGCGCGACGCAGCACGGCCAGCTGCATCTTCAGCTTCTCGATGTGCAGCGTCTTGGCATAGATCTCGGCCGCGTTGGCCGCGATCTCGATCTCCTTGCGCGCCAGCTCCGCCTGCAGGTCTGCGGCGAACATCCGCAGCGCGTCCGGGTCGGTCGGGAGAGGAGCGCTCGCCAAGGACATGGCCGGATTGTACCGAGATCAGCCACGCAAGTACAGCGCTTACTGATGCAATCCGCATGGGATCAGACCGCCACCGGCCGGCGCGGCGCCTCGGGTGCCACCGTGCGCCGCCAATCCATCGCCTCAACCAGCAGACCGAGCTGCGCCGGCGTCAGCACCATGCCCCCGTCCACGATCGGCGGCCACACGAACCGGCCGGCCTCCAGCCGTTTCGCATACAGCGACATGCCGGTGTCATCATACCAAAGGATCTTCACCAGATCGCCGCGGCGGCCTCTGAACACATAGAGATCGCCCGCATGGGGGTCACGGTGGAGGGCCTGCTGCACCTGCAGCGCCAAACCGCCCATCCCGCGACGCATGTCCGTGTGCCCGTTGGCCAGCCACACCCGCACGCCTGTAGGCATCGCGATCACCGCCGCACCGCCGTCATCACACGGCGCAGCGCCACCAAGCCGACATCCGCGCCCACCCGGATGCACGTCCCGTCCGGCAGCGCGATCTCGATCCGCTCCACCTTAGCCAGCGCCGCCTTGCTCGGAGCCGAACATGGTGATGGGAGGGCCAGGCGGTCGGAAGGTGGCGCGTCAGGCGTAATCTGCACCGGCACGAACACCGGCATCGGCTCCGGCGCCAGCACACCCGCGCGCACCTGACGCCGCCAATTCCACAGCAGATCAACCGCGCGCGGCGCGCGCACCATCATGGCGAGGAAATTCGGCACTGGCGTTCTACTACCGGTGGCGCTCTGGCTCTATTTCCTCAACAGACCCCGGCTTACCTCATGCCGGCGCGCCACATCGTTGAACGACGCCCCGGGCCGCTCGGCCTCGGCTACGATCCGCAGCTTATCCTCGCACGGCCAGCGGCGACGCCGCTCAACCCCGGTAATGATCTCCATCTCCAACCGCCTCCGATCTTAACAGCACTCTTACGAGCACCTCTAAGATCACCAGGCCGGGTCAGACATGCCAGGGGCTACTTGCCGGATGGATACGTCGCCGGCGAGGCCGGACCACGAGAAAACACCCGCGGCGCGGCACACGGCGTCAGAGCACGCCGCTCAGTGGGTGGTTCTCGAACGGCTCGCCCAGCTCCAGGTATTCGTCCAGCACGGCGTAGCTCTTGTGCCGGCCGAGCTGCTTGAGCCGGGTCGGGTGGACGCCGCGCTCCATGCCGGTGGTCAGCGCGCCCCGCTTGAGGCTGTGCCCGCCCATTTTGGCGCCGTCGAACCCCACCGCGGCGGCCCGCGACTGGACGATCCGCGCCACGGTGATCGGCTGGATGGCCGCGGTGCCCACGACGTAGGTGGGCGCCTGGCCCGGCGCCAGGAAACGGGCGGGGGTCTGCCAGATGCGCCGGAACACCGGGCCTGCGGTGATGCCGCCGGCTTTGAGCCAGCGGCGGAGCGCGCGCACCGGGCAGTGCTCGGTGACGCCGTAGGGCAGGGCGACCGTGACGCCTTTGCCGAGGAGGTCGCCCTTGGAGCGGGGCAGGGTGAGGCGCAGACCGCGCTCGCGCTCTTCGAGGTGCTCGACCTGGATGGCGGCGAGCTCGGCGCGGCGCAGCGCGCCGGCGAAGCCGACCAGCAGCAGGGCGCGGTCGCGCAGGCCAGGCGGGTTGTCGCCGATCTGGGCGAGCATCTGCTGCAGCACCTGCAGCGTCGCGGCCGTCTTCTTGGCGGGGATGTCGCCGCGGTCGGCGGCGTCCCGCCGGATGCCGGCCAGGGTCTCGGCGACCTGCGCCTCGGCAGTGGGCACCGGGCAGCCGGCGGCGAAGTGCAGGTAGCGGATCGCGGCCCGCCGCAGCTCGATCGTGCCGACCTTGAGCTTGCGGCCGCGCTCGGCGGCGAGGAAGGCAGCGACGTCGGCCGAGCAGGCGGGAAGGCAGGGCAGGGCGTGCTGGTCGCACCAGGCGCACCAAGCCCGCACGCCCGCGACGTAGGCGCGGCGGGTGTTCTGCGCCTTGGCGCGGCGGGCGTAGGCTTCGGCCGACAGCCGCGCGCCGGCGAGCGTCTCGTCGTGCTCTGGCAAATCGGCTGCAACCACGGTGTCGAACCAATTTCTTACCAGCGCAGGCGTCCGGCCACTTGGAGCAGGAATGTTGGGGAGTGGCGCTGCGAAATCCGCTGGTTTGATCTCGTCGAGCATCGTCTCTCCCGGCCGCGACAAGCGGCGGCGTCGCTTCGATGCTACTTGCCCGCCTGTATGTTCGACAAGCGGGCTTATCGAACATACATCACGCCCGGGAGCGTCGCACGCATCGGGCTTGTCGAGCATCCAGGGACGCCGCCGAATGCCCTCGCGTGTCCGTGAACGCATTCTAAACCACGTCCAGTTTGAAACTCATAGTTGGAGTGCTTGGCTGGGTGACGGTCGTTTCCCATATGACGGTTTTCCTGAAAGGCCTCGCTCCGACTGG